>Ga0123334_1004349_pt1 | contig 14503 bp, 21 predicted proteins | sample BiotimSIPDNA_FD_89706 | JGI IMG/M metagenome (GOLD analysis project Ga0123334, IMG submission 89706) | Anaerobic biogas reactor microbial communites from Washington, USA - Biogas_R1 time_0 SIP DNA | ecosystem: Engineered > Bioreactor > Anaerobic > Unclassified | place: Washington, USA... | reverse complement strand
GAATCCAGCCACCCCAGCCATATCATGGGTCATTAGCTCAGTTGGCAGAGCACCTGACTTTTAATCAGGGTGTCCCGCGTTCGAGTCGCGGATGACCCACCATCTGAAAATAAGCAACCGCGCTGTTTAGCGCGGTTTTTGTTATTTTGTATAAACTACAATATAGTTTATCGTCGCCAATTCGTCGCCATAAATAAAAACTTGTTTTAACTAACTATCTCTTAATCAGAAGGTTGAAGGTTCGATTCCTTCATGGCCCACCATAAGAAAGTAAGTAACCGCCCTTTTTGATTTTAGAGAAACGCCGTTATATAAGGATTCTAACCTATTCTAGATAAACTTATCTAGTTTTGATCACATAACCATCACACAAAACTCGAAATGATCAAGCCCATGCTGGAATATAATCTAGCAAACTTTTTCGATTTAATATCTGGATTGTAATCTTTGTTTTTTAAGTTTATTTGTTTCCCTTTTATAATAATTAAAAAAGCATTCAATTTTATCAACGACTTTATATTTATCTTCTTTGAAATCATGTTCCCATATTCTCAGAACATGCCAGCCCTTTTCTGAATAATAGTCATTAACCTTAATATCACGTTGAATATTCCTGGAAATTTTTTGATTCCAGTATTCGGTGTTGCTTTTGGGATAAATACAATGCAGGTCACAGCCGTGCCAGAAACAGGAATCTAGAAATACAACCAGCTTATACTTTTTAATCGCAATATCCGGCTTGCCCAATAAATTTTTAACGTTTTTCCTAAATCGAAATCCTCTGTGCCATAACTCCTTGGAAATAAAAGTCTCCATTTTCGTATTTACTGAACGAATCGCTTGCATATTCTTTTTTCTCTGAGCCTCAGTCAAATTGTCTGCCATATTTTTTGCCTCGGGTCAATTTTTCTCATGAATTATTTAACAGACGGCAGATTATTATGGTGCAATTTTATTTTATTCATAATAAACTCTGCAATTTCGGATTTAAGAAGCATTTTATTTAAGAAAACATAACCGTACTGCATACCGTAGGTGTAATAAAACATATCCCTAATCTCTCCAGAAAAAGGTATACGATTATTGGGTGAAAAATAATGAGTAAATGTGAGTGGAATTCGCCAAGGAAACAAGCCGTTATCCCATATAGGTATAAAAGATGCATCAGCTGTACCTGATACATTTGCAACTGCTGCAATCTCTTTGTTTACACAAAAAACAAGCATATCCCCGTTTTCCCATTTTTGCAAAGCGTTAGTTTTGCTGCCCCAAACGGAATTTTTCAAACAAACGTTCAGTTGTTTTTCGTCCAATGATGTAATTCTCATACGCATTTTAATCACTCCCGGTCTCAGATTTATTCATTTAACATCGCGACACATTTTTAAGATTCATACTGATATTTTTTCTACAAAACTGTTAATTATCCTTTTGAGTACTAAGCAAAGTTGCTCTCATAATTATCCAACGTATGAACTAGAGAAGGAAAAATTATTTGTGTGCCCAACTAAAATCAAATCATCATAAGTTTATTGAACACCAGACGGCAAAGATACTATAATATTTTTATGAATATTTTAATAAATCCAACAGCACCTTTTGACTTTTCAAAAATACTTCAACGCATGGAAACTTCCTGGAATAATGGAACTTATGTTATAGACAAAAACATGGTTTCGCTTCACCGTACTCTATTAGTGAACGGAAGAACGCTTTCCGTAAAAATATCATCTATAGGTACAGTTGAAAAACCTAAATTGGTTGTTGAAGTCCCGGCATCACTAGATGAACTTGATAGAAATTGTCTTACTGTTGCTATTAAAAATATTTATTCTGTTGATACCGATCTGCGTGCAATTTACAATCATTTGTCCTCAATTCCGCAATTGCAGACGGTAATCGAGCAGCTATACGGCTTAAGACTAGTTATAGAGCCAGATTTATTTCAGACTATAGTTAAGCTTATCATCAGCCAACAATTAAATATATCCTTTGCCTCTGTCTTGCTAAATCGGTTTACTTCACTAACCGGTGAACTTATAGATGTCGAGGGAAATAAGATACGAATATTTCCGACCCCCGAGGGTACTGCCAGCCTAGCTTATGATAATTTAAGGGCTCTTTCTTTCAGCCAGCGAAAAGCTGAATATGTGATTGATTTTGCGCGGAGAGCAGCTGAAGGCAAAATAGATCTTGAAAGCCTTAAGGGAAAATCAGATGAAGAAGTGAAAGAGCTTTTAATGTCAATTCGAGGAATAGGTGCTTGGACAGTCCAGTGTATCATGATCTTTGGATTAGGCAGACTTAATGTTCTTCCCGCTGCGGACATCGGCCTTAGAAATGCGGTTAAGAAAGCCTGGAACCTTAATAACCAACCAACTGAAGCCGAAGTTCTTAAATTAGGAGCAGAATGGAGCCCGTGGAGTACTTATGCAAGCCTTTATCTATGGGAGTTTTTAAGTTTATAATTCATTAAACACAGCCATAACTGCCTTGGGTGAATCATCTCAGGCAGGGGATTCCATTACCTTGAACGATTTAGTATATTAATGATCCAAAGTAATCAATCAAAAATGCAGTATCTCTTCTGGACTTCTGGATTGGATTTTACTTTCATATTGCCCGTCTATCCATTCCAAATATGAATTGACATCAGGATAACCATTTTCGTGCACCAGAAGCAGCACTTCTTGAGCCAACCTTAAACCGTTAATCATAAGAATAGGATACTGATCTTCAATTACCTCCCTTTGTACGGGTTCTGAGAAATAACTAGTGGTCACATACACTCCAATCCAACCTCTTTTCAACCGGGCCACAGTTCTGGCTATATGAACGCCGTTAGTCGGTTTGTCAGGCTTTTCGCATTTGGCTTGTCCCAATACTATGATTTTAACCTTAGAAAAACCGGTTCCCAAATCAAGCCTGCCAATAAAATCTATTCCTGCATCATTTGATTCTGGTGTAACCCAGCCGTCCAGATAACTTTGCGAGCCATTGCCCAGCACTCGTTTAGCAATTTCAGAAGCCAATCCTTCGAATCTGCTGCGTCCAGCCCTAACATAGAATTGATAAATATCATTAAGAGCTCGTTCTTCTCTGCTTCCAGCTTGAGGTCTCTGTGAAGACGTATCGCTAGTAAAGAGCTGCGAGACTCTCCTTCTGCATACCCCTATGGATTGAGGCCCTTCAGTTATCCATTTGCACCATGCTTTTGGCGCTGATTTGACTGTTTGCTCTATCGAAACAGATTTTTGTCTTCTAGCGTTGACCCAATTCCAGCTGAATTCTTCATTTTCGCCTTTTAAACTCAAGACAGCAAAGTCAAATACGTAATTAGAAAAGTAATTATTATTATTGCGGTCGAATTGGGTTACAAGTTCAACACGTTCTACGATGCCAAATCCTTGAAATTGAAGATTGCCTTTTGGGCGCCCTTCGAATCTAACCCGTTTAAAAAATATAAGCGGAACAGATAGTTTTCTAATATCCGCGTCAGGCGACGAATGTTGTTGATAAAGCTTTAACAGCACTTTATTGCCCCGCGCGATCCTTTCCCGGGGATTTGTTGTCTCCAAAATAGCGGATATGACCGTTATCAGGGTCAAAAAAATCTTGCCACGGGGTATCGCTTGTTCCAATTTTATGAGGGCTGCTTGAGATAAGAACTGCCGGGGTTCTGTTACCTTCAGGCCCTTTTATTCTGCCGATTGGATTAATGCCTCCCTCCAAGAGGGGCAACGGATGTCCGGGTAAGTCGACAATATAGGAATAGTTTGCTAGCCCGTCAACCATTTTACTTTCACGGTCTTTAGTTTGTGGATATCTATAAATCTCGCCTATCCGCATTACTCGTTCCATATACCATCCCCCTATTATTCAATCTATTTCTATACACTGACATAAAATCCTGCGGTGCTACCTTTAGGATGTGGTAAAAATGTACAACGTTTCCTAGCATTGTATTTAGCAGTTAACTGTTGCGGATGATTTTTGCTAATCTTACCGTTTAGGAGGCAGCTTATTTGAGTATTGGGCTTAACAAAATGGAGCCAAGAGCTGGCGGTTTATTTATTACACAGCGCAGATCCTTCAGCTTGTTGGGGGAGTTTAAAATAGAAACGCTTCAAAAAACTCTTGATTTCGCATATGAAATGAGTTTTGGGAAGGCAGGCGAACATAGACGCCATAGAAGCGGAGGAACCCACAATAGAAGAAACGGAGAAATATTTGCAAATACGTTCCAAGGCAAACTTTCGGAATTTGCAGTCTATTATCAATTACATAAAGAGTACGAATTAGAAACACCCGATTTGTCTACATACGGCTTAGGAGAATGGGATGATTTCGATTTTATTATAAAGGGAAAGAAGGCCTCTATAAAATCTACCAAAAGTTTTGGGAATTTATTATTGCTCGAAACAAAAGATTGGAACAAGAATGCAGAGTATATCCCCAACTTAGGTAAAGGCGCTGCAAACTACGAATTATTCATTTTAGTAAGAATTGAACCGTACTGCGAGGATTTGATGAGAAGAATTAAATCCTTATATTCGGATTCACAAAGCAAAAAAAATCTTTCCACCATAATTATGGGCGAAAAATGGAAATACGACATTCCAGGATACATTACTAATGATGAACTTAAGTATGCAATTCAACATGATTTTGTAATCAAACAGGGCGAAATGTTAAACGGAAAAACACGGATGGATGCAACAAACTATTATATCCAAGCTGGTGACATGCATTCAATCAAAAATATGCACGAGGATTGTTAATTAGTTGAAGATGACTGAAAAGAGGCTTTTCTTATGATATTAACTCCGTTGACCCAAGATCAGCTGCATGAAATTTTTGACGATACCGCTCTGCAAGTTATGAGATATTGTATAAATAAGGCTTTGCCCCTTAAATTCGGTTCTACAAACTCTTTCTTAAACAGAATCATTATTAATTACCCCGAATTTCATCGAAGGAGAGTTTCCCAATTAAACCTAACCTACTTTAGTAAATAGTGTTCCCTGTTCTATAGATATTTCGGAATCTTCCTGATCCATTTTATTATCTGCCTTCCTTAAGACTTCAACAATATTCCGTGCAATTCGCTCTACTACCGGAACAACAACAGAATTACCTGCTTGTTTATAAGCATTTGTATCGCTCAAGCCGGCAGGAATTTTAAAATCATCGGGAAAACCCTGAAAACCGAAACACTCGTTCGGAGTTAATTTCCTGATGTCATGATCATCAATAATTAATGGAACATTGTGGCCCCCACCGCCCATATTGGCCGTAAGAGTCGGACATACATTACTTTTATTCTCTCTTACATAAATCCTGCGCAGTTGATAAACGGTATCCTTTCTCTTCATGCCTTCTTTGAGCATAGGATAATACTTTGAGTTGCTGTAATAATACTTATTAGGTTTTTTCTCATGAATATCAATAATGTCATGAATGGTTTTATTTAGTTTAATCGGAGCAGGGAATTTAAACTGTTCGGATTCTTTTTGATTCAGGAAACCGACAATATATATTCTTTCCCTATTCTGCGGTATATTTCCGTATTCAAGAGCGTTAAGCACGTCGTATTTTACAGTATAACCGGCGTTGGTGAGCGCATCATAAATAACGGTAAAGGTTTTTCCGTGGTCGTGGGATTTAAGATTTTTAACGTTTTCTAAAAAAACAACTCTCGGGCGTTTTGCCTCTATAACTCTCATAACTTCAAAGAAAACATTTCCTCTGTCGTCTTCAAATCCTTTTCTATAGCCTGCAATTGAAAATGCTTGGCAGGGAAAACCTGCGGTTAAAACATCAAAATCGGGAATATCGTTTGTGTGTATTTCTCGAATATCCCCTTCAACTAAATAGTCACACCCAAAATTCTCACGGTATGTTATACATGCATATTTATCAATTTCATTCGCCCATACTAATCGCGCTCCTGCATTCTTAAATCCCAAGCATATTCCGCCTATTCCGGCAAACATGCTTGCAACGGTATAATTTAGCCCGGTCATTCAATATCCCGTCCTTTACGTCAATTATCTTTATAAGTATAACACATCACCCGTAACTAATAAATGCTATATATAGAGTGTAGATTTACAAATAGCATTCGGATAAGGTTGGTAGTAGAAAAACATGGGAGGCAAATTATGATGCGAAGATCGATAGATTTAGGTATAGATGATTTATATAAATATCTATATTTTGCAGTTCTTAAATTTGAGTATGATCCATTGCACCGCCAGGGTACATCTGCCAAAAATGATATGCTCGGAGGATTTGTCGACAGATGGATAAACAAATTCTCAGAAGAATTAGTATTTAACAGAATACTAATACCAGAAAAAGATTATAAGGTTATCGTGGATTTTTTTATTTACAATAACGAAGCAGATAAAAACGCGCCCGACGTTTTGGGACTCACCACGGCCGATAACAGAGTAATAAGATTTGCCGAATTTCGAGATACTACATGGATCCCTGTTCAAAATATGCCGTGGATAGAAGTGAAAACATGCAAAAGAAGTCAAGCAATGTTTGGTATAAGAGACAGTCAGATGGATGATGATCATTATTATATTATTGCAGAAGCTGACTTAATACCAAATTATCTTAAAGCGGCTTTTAAAGATCAAGTATTTAAAAGTTCTATATTAGACGAAATCAAAATGAATGATAAATTTATTGCTAGCAATCCAAACACACTAATTTTGCAGCCCAGAAAAATCAGGGGGCATTCCGGTGATATCGGTTCTTTAGAATTGATCGGCGTTTTTAAGGGGAAAGATATCAAGCGTTACGGCAACTGCTGTATCCAGGGACAATCACCCTATTATTTAAGAAATATTGAACAAATTGATAAATTAGTCAGAGGCGCCGAATATAATTACCAGTTTAAGCTGGATAAATATAATCTTTACGGAGACCCCGATCATATTAAAATTAGAATTGACAACAATAAAAATATACTCGTAAAGAAAGTAAATAAAACTACCATTTATATTGAGACAATTGGACCAGCAGCAATAAATGGCACAATACTGGAACCTAATAAGTATTATAAGCTTGTATTTGCTAAATTTGAACGAAACTCTAGCTGGATTGAATATATTGCGCATAAAAACACATTTGACGGATTACAAGACAGATCAGAAGAACTAATTCGTATTTTTGACAGTTTAATATAAGGAAAGGAGATTAATGTGCCGGGTAATGAATTAAGTATTAAATTCGGGAAAAGAATCAGACAGTTACGCAAGGCACAGGGTTATTCTCAAGAAGAGTTTGCGGACATAGTAGGTGTTCATAGGACCTACATGGGATCCATTGAACGCGGAGAAAAAAATATTACCATTGCAACAGCAAAAAAGATATCAGAAGGCTTAAAAATTCCGCTTTCTAATATCTTTAAAGGTTTATAAAACTTATAACTTCCCGGTTTTTATTGGTTTCATATTATATGGTAAAATTATGTTTTTATAGATGCTAAATCTGGGTCTGCGCCTTTGCATTTGTTGATCACGGAGGGTTTGATTAGAATTAACTTTGTGGTTATATATAAGATCATTATCAATTTTGTAAATATCAAAAGTTCCGTCCCATTTTCCTTTTCTATAAAAATCAGCAAAATAAATTTCATCCCATACTGACTTCGGCCCAAATGAAGTTAAATCCGGCAAAACACTGCATGCTTTAACTTGAATGCGTTTGTGGTCAGATATTCGGTAACAGTCGAAAGAAGTATTGGCTCCAGTAATTGGAGATGTCAATCGCACTGTATTCATTTCTAAACAGAAAGCAGATTCCGAAAGACCTTCCGGCAGATTGACGTTTCGCCCTTCCATAGAACTCAGTTCATCACAAAGTGAACGCCAATGATAATAGATATCCCTTAGGATTTTCCTATCCTTTTCCTCAAATCGTAAGACATCTGCATAAAAACTTCCTTCCGGCAAATACATCGTAATTTGTTCTTTTTTCAATATTTTTACCTCCTTAATCCATTAAATACTCCATTTTTAAAAAAACACAGCTAATGATAACTAGTCGACAGACTATAAATAGCAAAATAGTTCATAATAGGCAAAAAAAAACATCTGCTGCTAGACAGATGCGGACATTATTAATTTGAATTCTCTCCACCGCCACCGTCCGATAATAGAGGATTATGTAGCCCTTCGGGTTCGCTGCGCCTACATAATCTCATATTATCCGAAGGTGGCTATCCCGCTGCAGGCCATGCCGGAGGACTCCCCTCTCGGTGCTCGCTCTGCCTGGCTGCGCATCGTGGTGCAGATCGCTCGCAGTCCTCCGACATCGCCTTCCGCTCGGTGGCCGCCCGCCAGCCCGACTCCGCTCGCTTACTCTGTCTCGCTTCCCTCGCTGCGCTCTTTCCGCTAGACTCCATTCGCCCACTTCGTCATGCAGGCTCCCCGGTGATATGTTTCGTTCCGCAGCCCGCTTGAGCACCGGGGCGCCTTGCCACACTGCTGCGCGCGCGGGCAGATGCCCCTATCCCACTTCAGGCCATGCCCTCCACTGCATTCTCTTAAGGATTCCGCTGTCGCTCCATCCACCACTCATTCCGTTGCGGCCATCGCCTTCCGCTCAGTGATCGCCCGCCCGTACCGGCTGCACTTCGTTCCGCTCTCGGTACCGGCTCCCCGATGATATCTCTCGAACCGGAGCAACCAGTAGCGAAAGCTGGGTGGGGCGGTCGCATTCTCCTTGGGATCCTGGCTGGAGAAAGCGACCTGGCAGAATATTCTCCGTTGGTAGCCAGAACGGGAACCGGTGCCGCTGCCGCGTCACCCGTTCCAGGTGATCGGCAGTGGCTGTGAATTTAAGATCATGCCATGCTATAATTAGAACAAATGTTCCGCAAGGAGGTTTATGCCTCATGCCCTCTGCCTGGCCGGTTTCTAAAATTCCTGTCCTCTTTCGCCCGGTCTATACGAATACGGGCAGCTCTACGGAGCTGCTATTTACTGATTACCTACCCGCTTATGACAAGCGTTCGGTGGACTCTATTCGTTTGGCTTTAGCTCGGGAATATGCGGTGGACCTTAAAGCCCAGGCCCGCAAAATTGCCCGCGATTTTAAGCGCTGTTCCCCACTGCCCTTTTTCCTGCCTGAACCGGCTCGTAAAAATGGGGGCCGTGTGTTTGTTCCTTTTAAGATGCGTCGCCCCCGCATAACCCGGGATCGTGTTTATGGTTATGCTGACCTCACATATATTGACCGGCTGGAGCCGGATCAGCGAAACTGCCGGCTGCATCTGACCACCGGTGCGGTTGTGGAGCTGCTGTGTTCGGCTACTACTGCCCGGGCTAACCTGGCTCTGGGAAACGACATCACCTCCTGCTACCTGCGGCCGGCTCCGGCTGAGGATGATCAGATCGTCCAGGCTGCCCGGCTGCTGTTAGACCGTTTGGAGCGTATCGAGGGCTATCTGCAGCAGCTGGCTAAATAATTACCCTAAAGGCTTTTGGTTCTGATTACCACAAATTGCTTCTATTTCCATTTCGCTATTTTTGCAAAATTCCCTGCCTTTCGGCTTCATGTATAACTGCAAAGTCGAATCCTCCCTTTTGCCCGACTGTGCATCTAGCCTTGTAATGGCAGGATTTACCTACTTCTTAACCGAATATCCAATTAACAATTATTTAGGGAGGTTATTGTAATGAAACAAGATATGTATACAAAAGTTGTTTTGACGGCAATTGCGTCTTTATTAATGATTTTGGTAATTCAGACACATTTAGGGGGGACAGTGGAGAGAGATGTGACTCCATCTAATTTGTTAGTTAATGTCAGCAATCAACCTCTGGCGGTTGATATTGTTTCAGTTGGTGGGAAAGAGATTACCGCTGATTATATGGAAGCAGTTTATTATGGCGGAAACGTACTCCCCGTGAGAATAGTTAAATAAAGAGGGGGTTGTTAAATGAAAAACAAACGATTGTTAATAGTAGCTGTACTGCTACTGATGGTTTTTGCGATGTCTGGTTCGGCTTTGGCTGCGCCCACAGTTTATCTTGATAATCAGCAGCTTACCTTTGAGGTTCAACCAGTAATTGAGGATGGCCGTACTTTGGTTCCTCTTCGGGCTATCTTTGAGGCTATGGGGGCAACGGTTAACTGGGACTCAAATACTCAAACTGCCACGGCACAAAAAGGAACTACATCGGTAATACTGCCTATTGGCTCACTAAACCCTACTATCAACGGGCAAGTACAACAGTTGGATGTCCCGGGCAAGATTGTGAATGGCAGGACTCTTGCGCCACTTAGATTTGTGGGAGAAGCATTTGGTGGTTCAGTTGGCTGGAACCCAACAACACAAGTTGTTACTATTATATCAATCCCGACATCAACCACTGATGTTTCAGAGCAAATCAAGGTACATTACATAGATGTTGGTCAAGCCGACTCCATTTATATTCAGTTGCCAAACAATAACGATATTTTAATAGATGGTGGCAATATTGAAGATGGGCCTCGGGTAGTTGATTACTTAAAGGGTCAGGGCGTAGATGACATTGAGCTACTGATTGCTACCCATACGCATGAGGATCACATAGGCGGCTTACCCGATGTTCTCAATGCTTTCCAGGTAGAAAAGGTTCTTGATAGCGGGAAAACTGCCACATCAAATATCTACGGCACTTACGAATCCGCAGTAAAAGCAGAAGGTTGTGCTTACGAGCAGGATAGTTACCAAACCTATACTTGGGGTAATACTGCCCTGAAAATCTATACCGGAGCCGAGGATTGGCAGGATGCCAACGATTATTCAGTAGTTTGTAGGCTAGATACTGGTGATATAGAATTTTTATTTACTGGCGATGCGGAAACCCCTGTAGAAGCATCTCTTAAAGGCGATATTTCTTCTGAAATATTAAAGGTCGGCCACCACGGGTCTACTTCTTCAACCAGTCCAGATTTCTTAAATAAAGTTGATCCCGAAGTAGCGGTTATAAGCGTTGGAACTGCCAATAGATACGGCCATCCTGCGCCAGACACTATTAACCGACTGCAAAATACAGGAGTTAAAGTCTATCGTACTGATTTACAGGGTAATGTAGTGGTCAGTACCGATGGTCAAACCTATTCGGTAACAACTCAGAAGAATGCCACTGCAGAAGCTACACTAAATCCAAAGCCAGAGGGAACCCCTCCCCCACTACCTGTTGCTTCCCAGGGCGCTTATATTGGCAGTATAATATCTGATAAATACCACCTGCCCATTTGCCGCTATGCAAAGGCAATAGACTGGGCTAATGAAATATGGTTCCAAACAAAAGAAGAGGCTATAGCGGCTGGCTATAAGCCTTGCGGGGTGTGTAAGCCGTAAAATACTTCATCTCATTACCTGCGTTATTTAGAAATCCTCTCTAACCCCATAACAAATAGAGTTATGGGGGTTTTCTTCATTGATGAAAATTACCCTGCGCCGCCACCTTTAAGGGTTGACCAAATAATTAGCCGCTTTTCCGGCTGGTTCAGATTTCCACTGTTTGCTTCTATTACCTTTTCGCTATTGTTACTCGTTTCCCTGCCTTTCCCCTCTTTTTTACCTGCTGGAATCGAATTCTCCCGTTTTGCTGGATACTGCTGCGGCTGCCTAAAATCGATACAGGGAGCTGTTCTTTATGGACGGCTCAAGTTTATATAAGGAGGTGTAATCATGGCTGTTATCTCCACCCCGGTATCATCTGAACTGGTTTTGGTTATGGACAACGGTACCGGAGCATCTGGTCAGGCTCTGTTTGTCAGCCAGGCCATTAAAGATGTTAAACCTGATGCTCTGGATGATGATGTATACCAAGTAGCGATGGTACTGCTCAACTTACAGTCCAAAACCAATGTTTCCATCCAGCGCCGCATTTACAATGAGCTGGAAGATGCCTAGTCTTAATCAGCTTCGGCGGCCTTGAATTTTCTTAGAAAGGAGGAGTAGGAACGATGGCTATTCAAAAGACTTTAGAAATGGATTTTGCCACTGAGCTGAACCGAACCCACCGGATCCGCATTTATGATGTTCGCGAAGACCTCACTCCTGCAGAGGTTTCTGCAGCTATGAACCAGATAATCGCTAGCAATCTTTTCAGCGGTAGCGGCGGAGAACTGACCGGTAAGGTGACTGCCCGCATTATAACCAAGGAGACTGAGGACATTAACTTGCTTTAATCTGACTACCCAACGGGCAGGACTCCCCTGCCCGTCGGGTATTTAAAAGCGTCAAACTTCCCTTACAAGTATATTGAGGAGCCCCCATTCCCAGACTCCTCGCAGGTCTACACACCCGGTATGGAGGTATCGCATAGACCCCTTTCAAAGAGTATACCTCGTAGTGTAACGAGAGTCTAACATGATATTCAGATTAATAACTACAAGGAAAGGATGGTAAGGATGGAGGACTTTCTGAGTGTGATTGCCAATGTAGGTTTCCCTATTGCTGTGGCGGCTTACCTTTTGATCCGATTTGAAGCTAAACTGGGTGAGCTTACTCGGGCTATTTCCGAACTGCGAGAGTGCATCATCACTCTGCCCGGGCGGATGAGCATAGAGAGCAGCCGCACTGTTTATACGGCGGGCGAAAAATCTTGCGGATCCAATTCGGCTTACCCGCAGGCTTAACTCAATTTTGGACTGTTATTAGGAGGCTATTCATGAACTTGGTCAGCACAGACCTGAAATTTGGTGAGCTTATCTGCCGAAGGATTACCCGCCGGATCGTTATCCATCATTCGGCCAGTCCGGATGTGCCGGCTGCGGAAATTCACCGCTGGCACTTGCAAAGAGGCTGGAGCGGTATCGGTTATCACTTCGTTATAAGGAAGGACGGCAGTATTGAAAAAGGCCGCCCATTGGAAACTGTCGGTGCGCATGCAGGCCCTGCCGGCAACTCTGACAGCATCGCGGTGTGCCTGACCGGTGACTTTACCCACGCTTTGCCTGCCGATGAGCAGATGGCAGCTCTGCATAATTTGGTTTTATGGTTAAAAACCTTATATCCCTCCGGTCTGGCGGTGGTGCGCCACTGCGACCTAACGGCTACTGAGTGCCCCGGGCAGTTGTTCCCCTGGGACAGATTCACTGCTTCTTTGAATCCTTCTTCATCCTGGAAAGAGGAACTGATGGACAGGGCTTTATCAGTTGGCCTTATGCTTGACCAGCATGATCCCGATGAACCGGCACCTAAATGGTTTGTCACCGCGCTGGTTTTGAACCTTTTAGACTTGATTACGAATGATAAATTGAAAGGATGATTGCCATGAAGAAAAAGACTAAGAAAATGACCCTGCCCCTGTTTTATAAATGGCTGCAAGATAAAGTGAAATGTGAACTCCGCCAGACCAAATCCCGGGTGGACGCGGTTATCTGCGCGGATATAATTGAACCCGGTACTTTTGCGGCTTTGTTTGCCATTATGGAGGGAAGCGAACTCCTCATAAGTGAGCTGACTGACAGGTTTTCGACCCGGGAAGATGCCTGGGCCGCCCTGGAAGCCGTGCAGGAGGAAACCGCCGATCTGGAACCCTTGGCCCAGTGGCTGCAGGATCAGTTTTGGTCGGCTAAGAATGTCAAGGTGGAGATGATACAATTCTAAATAAGCAAGCCCTCAAGCCTATTTAACTTGAGGGCTGGATGCCATTCCAAAACTATTCCCAAAACTTACCCCGAAGGAACTGGGCGATCTCTTCAGTGCTCATTTCTCTATTAAAACCTTCAATTTCAGCAAAATCAAAATATCTTTGACCCATAATAGCTCCCTTAGAGATTTTAACAAACCACCTCAAAAGTATCATCTTAAAAAGACGATTAATTATAATAAACAGTTTCCCCCATCCTAGGTTTAACACATTTTTTGTTACTCTATATTTCTACCTTCTCTAACCTGTCTATTAGCTGCTTATCCTCAGTGGTTATCTCCCACACTTCACCATCCGAAAAGGTATATCTACCAGGGCCACTAAAATGATTACCTTCCCAGACGCCTTCAAGTACTTCACCGTTCGAGAATGTAAATTTACCGTATCCTTTAGCATAACCTTCCACAAAATAACCTTCAAATATATCACCACTGCTGAAATCTATTCTGCCATGGCCGTGGTATTTGCCGTCTTTATATCCGCCGATGTAGTGATCCTGGTTCACATTGATGATGAGCGATACAGCTGTGACCATAATTACAATTGCAAGCAAAATGATCCGTTTATTATCCTTCATAATGCTTCCTCTCTATTTAAATACGAAGGTTAGCAAATGGTTTTTTCCCGAAAGCTGTCTCAAATTCGCCAATTAGTTTCTTTTCTAATATTTCAGGATCTTCATCATCCGGCAGAACCTTGTAAGCTACCATAAGGTTTTCGTGACCTGATAGCTGCCATATCAGTCTCCCGCCCCAATGTCCTACCTTCCGGCCACTCCCGAATTTGAGGTAAGTATTAATGCGTTCTTTTAACGTACTCCTACTTTTTTG
>Ga0123334_1004348_pt1 | contig 14507 bp, 15 predicted proteins | sample BiotimSIPDNA_FD_89706 | JGI IMG/M metagenome (GOLD analysis project Ga0123334, IMG submission 89706) | Anaerobic biogas reactor microbial communites from Washington, USA - Biogas_R1 time_0 SIP DNA | ecosystem: Engineered > Bioreactor > Anaerobic > Unclassified | place: Washington, USA... | reverse complement strand
GTTGTCCCCCAATTATCGTATCCTCTTACAAACGAGCTATTTAAAATCAAATTCCTGCCCCCTACCTGTATAGCATCCACTGAGTCTGCTACCTCCTCAACTACTTCCTCAACGCTCGCCCCAGATGTGAACTTAAAGTTGCCACGTAACTCACCGGTGTCGAGGTCGAAGTAGGTACTGCCGTCTGAGGATACGATACGTCCTGTCTTAATGAACCTCCCGTTAATCGTAGAGAAGCCATACATCAATGAGATTGCCCGCTCATTGTTAGTACCAACACTATTTATTACACCCAGTAGGAAATGATAATATGTACTTCCCGTATCGGCCTGTATCTTATCAGTTGAGAACAGAACTGTGCCCCCGTTACCGCTTCGCTCACATCTAGCGTATATATAGTACGCCCCATCAGTACCAAGCGTTACGTCCCCATTTACAATATCCCATATGCGTGGGTCGCCGTTACTATCGAGAACTGTTAAATGAGCCAACGTCCCATCAGAATACACTATGCGGTTCTTTTCCCCAGCGTAATTTGGCTGCATAATTAGGCCCTGGATACTAAATTGCATTGCTTTCGAGCCAACCGATAACATCGTAGTATCAATCGAAAGCGGCTTAATCTTCTCGGTATAAAAGTCCCCTTCTGTGTCAAAAATCATACTCAGGACCTCTTGGGCGGCTAAGTAGTTACGACGCGCCTTGGCGATGTCGTTTAAGCGATTGAACCGGACGATATTTGATAGCCCTCGGACGTCGCTCACTACCCTGTTAATAATACTAACAGAGCGCGACATATCAGATACTGTTAATTCGTAGCTGTAGGGGTTCAAAAGATCGCGTGTGAACGCTTTAATCCTTATAGCCTTGTCAACTTCAATATCTGTATCCCGAATATTCAAGGTATCACCAGCCCAGATGATATTGGTGTCCACTTCTGCCCCCACGAGGTCGCGTAAAAAGAAGCGATCCAGTGCGAGAGCGTATTCGACACGCGGCTGGCTGTAAGTATCCAAATACGCCTCCCCTCTCTCTTCCAGTTCGCTTTCAGCGGAATCAATATAAGACTGAGGCAAATAAATATCCAGAAGGACATATGTGTCATCTTCGGCTATCTGGAAGGCTGCTGACGTTTTTGACGGGAATGTATATCCGTTCTCGTCAGTAAACGGACGAAGAGTGAAGGTCTTTGTTGTATGGTCGTATTTGGTTATTTCAAATTCGTAGCCAGCTAATCTTCCAGTGTTAAAATGGACCTTAGCACTTGAGCCATGAATCAAATAGAGTGTATTGCCGTTGCCATCTCGTGCATTTAAGTCGAAGTCCATCGAACTGTCAACGAATGTCAGCTCATCACTCCCAAGAGCGGAAACAACACCAGTTCGACGGGGATATACATCGTCAAAGGTCTTAGTACTTTCCCATATCCCAAAAACGGCCTGAGCAGCTACGTTCTCAATGTAGCTTTCCCCCTTGCTTTTACCGGGAAGACACAGCTTAAATGCCCTGTACTTAGACGTGTTGATGTTACGTGAGCTTCCAAAAACATTTAGCCTTGTGATGATATTAGAGCTGTTACTTTTTTGCCTTGTCAGCTCATATATTCCCTTCCCTTTTCCATACTCAAACGTATAAGGATGTATCGTTCCAACCTCCCCAATATTGATAGTCCGAACGCCAGTGTCTGGGTCAATATCTATCCTGAATTCAGTATTATACACGTCCTCTGAACATAAGTGTTGTAGGACTGTTAGGCAGTTATCATCCTCCGCAAAAGATAGCGTCTTCGTCTCAGTGCCAACTGGGTAGGTGCCCAACTGCCACTTCCCAGGAAATACACGAGTTACATTTGAAATTAAGACATTTAGGAATAATTCAATATCTCCGGTTAGACTATCTCCGTTTAGGTCCTGGATTTCGTTACTTGTTGTATCTACATTAACTGAGAAGGCGGCCCGTAAAAGGTCGTATTGAACACCCTCAAATTGAACATCATAGACGAAGTGACGTTCTCCTAACTTTCGCTCAGTAGCCGGGGTGTTTAGCGTGTAATCGCGCCCATAGATAGTAATCTTATCGCCAATGGTGAACACTATCTTAGTAGCACTCTCAAGGCTTAAATCTATCGTGTCGGAGCCAAGTAACTCGACAGTTTGTTCAAATTTTACAATGCTGGTTGCCGCAGCTCGGTTAAGAAGAGTATATGTACTCCCGTCTTTTCTTGTAACTATAATTTGGTCCATAGTACCGTTCCGTTAGTTGAGAAAGCTCCTATCTCATCGATATTTCCAGTTACGACAGCGTAATATGTGCCGTTAGTCGTATATGTGTGTTGAGCGGCCTGTGCCGCCCCAGTTACGTTCCTTGTAACCGCCCCATCCCCCCAATATATATCTAACATTTTAGTTGTTGTGACCGTTACAGTTAGCGTAGCAGTCTCAGCCCCTGTTCTTATGTGTTTTACAACACGTTTTAGCGGGCTTGGCTCGACGAGTTCGAGGACAAATGTACCGACCATCGCATCGTCACTCCAAGCATTACTAAGCTCTACCCCCTCGGCGAGATAAACCTCGTACAAAAGTGGTTTAGTTGGGTCAACAAAAACCATTAAACGGCGCGTACCAGGTAAATCCATGGCGTCCAGAAAGGTGTTCGCTTTCGTAATAAAAGACTCTTTATTTTCAGCGGTGATAAAGCAAGTTAGCGTTATCTTTCTCGCTTCATATACACGCTGTGACAGATCAACGACCTCGCCGTGATAATCTGCCCAATCAGTACGTATTCCGGGCTTCACCCTCGGCCTGCTTAACAGACCTTCTGATTTAGATATATAGACGCCATAAGTCTTCAAATCCACGCCGTCAAGGTAATATGTTACATCCATAACTCAATTAAATTAGTCTTGTTATTAAGATAATCCCTGGGCTCTCAGGTTGTCGTTCGCCATGGTAGCGAGCCGCCTATCGATGCTTTGAAGGTACGAATTATACCTCGTATTGGCAGCTATTTCTGACATATATAATAGCTGCTGACGGATAACAGATGTTTGCTCAATCTGCCCGATGCGAATAGCGTTAATGTATCCGCTCAGGATGCTGGCAGTATCCTCGCTCATTCCTTTTATCCCACCAGTTAATGCTGAAGCAGTATCCCCGCCGGTGAACCCTTTGTAACCAGCGCCCTGAAGTGCTTTGTCCATTTCCTCCATCATCGTTACAGCTCCAGGTATTGCCTTCGACATATCCTCAGCGAACCTCATCACATCATCTGTCCATACTCCATCACCGCCGTCCATACTCTTTTCCATATCCTCCTGTAACTTATCGAAATAGCGCTGGAAATAAGGTGTTATTAGCTCCTTCATCATCATTGATTGGAGAACATCATTAACAACATCCTTGAAATCCTCGGCGGCATTTGTGCCGTTTTTAAAAGCGTTAACCAGCGTACTCTCTAAGCTACTTCCAAGGTCCCCCGCTACATCATTTATGATGCCACGCATCTCGTCCATGGCCTGTGCATAACCCTCTGCTGCTGTCTGAGCGTTAGATACCATTTTTCGGGTGGCCTCATCGGTTATATATCCGAGGTTGTCCATCGTGGTGAAAAAGTCGGTCCACTCCTCTGTCGTCATCTTTGCCACATCAGCCGACGTCTTCCCCATAGCGGTAAAAGTCTCATTGAAGGCCTTTCTTAGTTTAGAAAGAGCGTTACCCTCAGCCTTCCTGTCAGCATACCCACCGAATATGCCGCCGGGGTCAAGCAACCCTCCCAAAAAATCTTTAAACGACCTATTTTGAAGGGCAACGTTCATCTGGCCAAAAAGAAGGTCCTGCATCCCTTCCCCGCCGTAGGCAGCCGCATAATCGCCCATTATTTGCTTCATACTGAACGAATAGTCGTCCGTTTTTGTGCCGAACAGTCGCCTTTTGGCCTTTCCCTCAGCTGTAAAAATGGCATTTCCCATAAGGGCTGAGATGTTCTTCTCTAGTTCAGCTTCAGCATCACTTACAGCTGTCAGCGTATTTTTGAACTGCTTCATGGCGTCGGGCGAAAGAAAGGCGCTTTGTTCTTCCGAGGCTTTCGCTCGCTGCCTTTTAAGAGCGTTGATTTGCCCCTCTATACTAAGCTGATTGGCAAGACCTGCATTTATCTCTCGCTGAGCGTCCAATTCGGCGTTGGCCCAGTTCTTTCGCTGCTTAGCCAATTCGCCACCTGCCGTAATTGCAAGGGAAATGATACCAGATGCCTTTTGAAAACCTGAGGCGTTGCTGTCATTCAGGGTACTGATAACATTTCCAACACCACCAATCAAATCTGCGACTTTCATAAGAGCGCTCCCCAAATCAGCATCAATCTCTGAAACAGCCCTTGCGACGTCCTGCGCTGCATAGGCTGAATCAATTAGATTTTCTGCCAGTTCAATCCTGTCTTGATACAGTATAGCTTGCCTAATATTATCCTGAACTGCCTCTGTATCCTTAACGGCCTCTTCGAGCACCGTCTTGTCAGCCTTTGGCATTTCTATTTTAAGCGTTGGGGATTGCTCCTTCATATCAAGCCCCTGCATCTTTGAAGAGAGTTGGATGCCAGACTTGGCAGCAGCCTGATAGATTGCATTCAGGGCAGGCATATTGCCTTTTTGCTTTTCGGCTTCATTCTTTAAGAACTCCGAATAATCTTCACCCTCTTTCCTCAAGTCAGAGTAATATTCTTTTACAGCCTCTTTATCTTCATCTAATGCCCCCTGGAAGGCATCTGAATAGTCATCATAAGCCTTTTTAGTATCAGATAGATACTTCTCGTATTCCTTTAGAGCTGATTGTTGCTCTTCAATAGCTTTTTGACGGTCTTCTTCCTCTTTCTTTCGCCTTTCTTCCTCTGCTTTGGCGGCTTCCTCAGAGGCCTTAACCATTTCGGCATACTGTTCCTCCGAGCTCTTTTGACCTGATATGGCTCTGATGGCCGCCTGAGCGTTAGCTATTTCCTGAAGTGCCTGTGCTTCTTCCTCATACAGAGTTCGGGCTCGCCTTGAGGCTTCTGTAATCTCTTTTTGAGTTAACGATACATCACGACTGTAAGTCATCCCCGTCGCCGTAGTAAATGATTCCCGCCTTGTCCCAGTCCTGAATTTTTGCTCTTCTTCCTTTAATTCAGCTCGTATTCCGGCCAACCGTTTTTCTGCCGCTTTTAAATCCTCCCTTGTAACGTACAAAGCGGCTTCCTTTTGAGCCTTACTGTACTCTTTTACTTTCTCAGTATTAATATCTAACGCCTGCCCGTAAGCATTAAATTCTCTTACAGCTCCCGGAACGTTATCAGCCAGAGCCTGCATTATCTCATTCAGGCGGCTATTCTCCTCGGCGGTTCGTTCTGTTTTGTCTTTCAGGGCCTCATACTCCGACACAAGGCTATCTATCTCTTTCCCGGCACTAGCCAATTTCTCAGTTGACTCCCGCAAGCTATTAAGGATACCCTCAGTATCCTTTGACCTCGCATTAAATACGATGATAGCGGATACGACAGCGGCAATGGCGGAAGCCAAGGCTCCCAGAAGGTTCGCCTTCGTGGCGGCATTGAACCCTTCCTGGGCTTGCTTAGCTGTCATTATCCCTTTAGCGAGATCGTACCATCGTTTAATCTCTCCGGCCACGTCCCTTGCTTTTTCCGCCATGTGTGCAAAAATTATAGCAGCCTTGTAAGCGCCATACGTGGCGATGATAATCTTCAAAACATCCAATACCTTTTCATAGTTCTCTACAATTGATGTAGCCCCGCCTATTACGCTGGATAGAAGCCCCTCCTGTCCCTTACCTATACTATTCAACATATTGTCCCAGGCGTCCTCAAGATTGCTTATTTGCCCTGTTAACGTCTTAGACTGCTCTTTCATAAGGTTGTAAAACTGGCCGCCGCTATCGGTCATCTTGTTAATCACCTTCTGAACGTCGGCAAATCCAATCTGCCCGGCTGATACCATCGCATTTATTTCCTCCGCTGTTACGCCATACATTTCGGCTAGCTCTCTCACAAGCGGAATGCCTCGCCCGGTGAATTGCCGAACGTCCTGAGCGAATAGACGACCTTGTACCATAGTGGTACCGTACAAATAAACAAGGTCATTAAGAGGGATTGATAGCCCAGCGGAAATATCCCCTAGCCTTGTTAACGTCTCGTTGACGTCTTCCGCAGCTGTGCCATACGCAAGCAACTGCTTAGCACCTTGCGCCACTTCTTGCATTCCGAATGGTGTAATGGCGGCAGTACGGACCAATTCGCTCATTAGCTTGTCGGACTTCTCTTTACTTCCTAGCATTGTCGTGAATGCGACCTCCAACTGTTGAAATTCGCCACGCACATTGACTACTTGCCTTGCGAAATCAGCCATGGCAATAGCGCTGAAAGCCCCCGCTATCATCCTTCCCAGCCCATCGAAGGAACCCTCCATCCGCTTAGTTTCCTGCTCTGTAATTGAGCTGAGACCGCGGACACGCGCCGACATTTCGTCTATTTGTTTCTTGAAGTTTGAATTGTTTACCCACGCGTCAAAGGACAGGGCACCATCTGTATTTTTCATGATAGAGTATTTATGAAAGACATTATACTGCTGGCGTTCTCTTTGTTTAGCTTCTTCTTATCTTTTTTAGACTGGCTCTCGTATTCGTAATACGGTAAGTCACTCATTATTCGCTGGACCGTCGCCCAAGGGATGCCGTGATGAAGGTAGTCCCAAGACCAGCCGAAGTGGGCGCAAATCGAGCCTCGGCGGCCATAAAGTGACTTTAACCCTTTTTGTCTTCCTCTATCCGGCTCGGCATCGTCGTCCGAGCGGCGGACATCAACCGAATAGAGTTCGTAAAATCCCCTAGATTGCTTATTGTGTTAATAAGTATCGTCAATTGTAGCAGCTTTGATGGCTTAATACAGTTGAGAAATGTGTCAGTTAGCCGGTTCAGTCCCTTTTCATCACATACGTATTTATACCCAGAACCGTGCGCAACTGGGCGTGTGTATTCCTCCCCCATCACCGCGATTGCCACGATACGTGCCAGGCGCCTGGCATGCTTAGCGGCTAACTTTTTAGCCTCGTTTATCCCAGCCTCGCTAATCATTATACCCTCGTCAATCACGAGATCAATCTGCTCCGCTGCCATCCTGTCAAGCACAGCCAATGTTGGTTCTTGTATTTTATACTTTACCTTTTTTGTAACCTTTACCGGAGCGCGGAAATATCCCAGGCGCTTATAATACGTCTGCTCAACCTCAAATTCCACCCCTTTCTGGAGTAATAAATCAAGTTCCCTTTTTTCCTGTTTTATAGAATCCATGATAATATGTCTAAAGATCGAAGGCCCCGAAGGATTAACCTCGGAGCCTTCGGTTGACTGTTATACATCACACTGTAATTACGCTCCCGCCTGAGTAACAGGCACGACGGCTGTCAGCCCATCGGCTATTATAGTGACGTTAGCTGTACGCGCTTCGCTGTTAGCATTCGCTCCTACCTTTACTGTCACCACTTTGCCCGAACGGGTAACGGTTATCCAATCGGCGCCAGCATCACCGGCGGCGTAAGTTACGTTTCCAGCACTGCTCGCTGTGATAGTCTTGCCGGTTGTATCAGCGGCAGAGGTGAACTCAAGTGATGTTGGTGTTACTTCCAGTCCGGCTGTTCCGTCGTAAGCATATATAGCCTTTCCAGAGCTAACGCTCATCGGCGTAATGGTGAACTCGACAAGGAAAAGACCCGCCGCTGACAGCTCAGCATTTATAATAGCCTCAACGTCGCCGTTAGGGATATCCACCACAAGGCCTTGTTCTGTCTTAACCCGGATAGCCTTATTGGATACTTTCTCTGTACCGTCAAATCCCCACTTTCCCCCAGTAAGAGTACCTCCAACATAGTTGGCCAGTAACTCGGGGTCTGGGTCCATGATTGAAAAAGTCAGCACGGGTACGCGCTTCCTTTTAATTCGAACCTCGGGGCTGGCCTTACCTTCTTCAAAATGTTCGGTAACGTCGGCAGCCTCTTGGTTAATGGCACATGTATCTTGATAGGTCTTCCCTATCTTCACAAGCTCGGCAGGCATTACCCCATTAGAGGCAGCTGTACCAACTTGTATTTCTGATAATCCTAATGTTATTACTCCCATAGTTTGTAATGTTAATGAATGTTCCACCTAATTCTTATGTTCACAAAATGTTGGCTAATAGCCGGCTCATCGATAACTGACTGAGACTCGATTCGCATCGCTAATCCAGCCACGTAAGCACCCCTCAGCGCTTCCATGACGATACCAGATAAGGTACGTAAGCGCGTTACATTCGGCATCTTGGACGACTTCCCGTCATGAGTGACGGTTATATCCTTAACGTAAATATTGACATTCGACGTGCCTAATTGAGGCGCAAATTCTTGAGTCAGCGTTATGGTATTTATTACAATATCCTCAGCCTCGGAGTTGTCGGGCCTCTGCCTTAAATAAACACCTCCTGATAGCTCGCTGGTCAAAGCCGGGTAGTTGGAAAGCGTCTGAAATAGTGTAGTGTCGGTGTCAAATACCTGCTTCATGCTTGGAGTGATTTATTGATATTATCCTTTAGTTTCTTGATTATTTTCGGGGCTTGTTGTTCAGCGTATAGTTCGGCGCTTGTGAGAACGTCACGCCCTTTGGCCTCAACGGCGGCGGCGTAATTCATTCCAGCTGTAACCACAAGGGCTACTCCTTTTCGATATTTCGCCCCTATTTTACGCGCCAGGGCTTCCCCTTGAGCCGCTCCATCGCTACCATTCTTAACAACTGAATAACTACTTCTTACAGCCTGCCCATTTACGAACACCATGTAACCAATTGAGCTACGCAAGTTACCAGTTCTGTCCATGAACCCAAATTGAGGGAGAATTGACCTAGCGATAGTGGTACACTCCTCTCCAAGATATTGCATGCGTTCAATTACCCTCCGCTCTACAACGCGCTGAAAGGCTGTCATCCTCCTTTCGATATCCTCAGGCTTAAATGTAGCTTTTATACCCATAGTCTACAGTTCAATTGTCCGTCTGAGAACCTAAGCACCCGGCCTGATACCCTCCGGCGGCTTGATACACTATTAGTGTCTGATACAAATATTTCAACTCCTGCCTGGATGCGAGTTGTACCAAAGGGTAAATAAACAGTCGAAGCGTACACGGTAGCCTGTCCATCCTCCCCATTTACGACAGAGCCCTTCCCATTCGGCTCCTCTCGGCATTCGCCGTGGAATATCCATTCCGATGGCTTATCTATCCATTCTCCGGTGGTTGGGTCCTGTACTGTGTCGCCTTCAGCCTCTTTTCTGAATAGGAAGTGTGGGTACTGCTTCATCTTACCAAATATTTGAGCGGTCGCGTATTCTTGGAGCTATTGGATTCTCAACTCCCCACTTCGAATAGATGCGACTAGCCGCTTTCATTAAGTTAGATTTATCCGTCATACTAATCTGATATCCCCCTTCGGCGATGTTGGCTGATGACACTATCAGCATATACATATCAGCCGTGGCAAGCTCAAAAGCTTTGCTTGTCCCCCCATAGGGGGCTGTATCGATAAACCCCCGGTCAGTCAATATCTTGATGGCCTTTGTGTCATCGATAGGGTAATTTACGGTAGCTTTTAATGCTTCTACATTTGTCATATACAAAAGATTAAACCACGAGGCCTAAAGGCCTCGTGGTTATTTATTGCTATGATGCTTTGGTTGAAACGTCGTAAATAAATACGTCGTTCTTGCCAGTAAATACAGGGTAAGCGTACATTTCATACGCTACATAACGACCGTTGTCGTTTCGCCACTGCGACACAAGGTTGTCAAAGTAGGTAGTATATACCTTATTCGGTACGGGGTCAATGGCTTCGAGCGGGTCTGACACCTTCAATACAGCTACCTTATCAGCGCACATGGCAACAAGGCGTGAATCCTTAAATAGCGATACGGCAGTACCGTTGTTCAGGACCCCCTTGTCGCCTACTACCTCGATAGGGGCATGCCCTAAACCGATAAGATAAGCGTTCACGGTATCTATTCCAAGAAGAGGAGCGGTGTTAGTCTTGATGTTACCAAGATTAACTCCAATCAAATCCTTGAGCTGCTTGCATTGACAGATAAGAGATGCTGTCGCCTTGCTTACTCTGAACTTAAGAATGCTCTTCCCTTTGCTGTCAGCCCAATCTTCCATCAGCTGGATAACGCCAAGGATGTCCATGGTTGCCAGCGTAGCGGCGCTCCACACTACCTGAGTAGCTGGTAGTATCTTCTTCTCTATACCGTTAGTCAAGCCTGCCGACCAAACAACACCGCCAGTGTTGTTTGTCTTAGTGAGAGTCACTTGACCGTCGGACAGTCCTTCATAGTATTGAGCCAGGATACGCCTGTGAGGGGCGATAGCGGCCAGTTCATAAGGATTAAATAGATACTTAACAAGAGCTGCATACTGCGATTGACGCTGTACGGTACTCATGTTAGCTTGCCTGTCGCGGAATCTGTTTTCCATGAACATATAGCGCTCAAGGCGATCGTTGTCAATTTGCCATTCATCGCCCATACGTGCCAGCGTACCGGTCAATTCCCCGATGCTTGGCATGTCCCTTTTGGGACGACCGCTATTTTTGTCAATTACGGTACCCAGCATAGCGGCGGCATAATCAGCCGTAGCAGCGGCGTATGTCTTAGATGCCTCGTACTCGACTGGCATTTCCTTATCCCAACCTACCTGGTAGGTTGACGTTTTCATATTTTCATTGATGAAAGCATCAAACGCTTTAGGATTCTGGATTTGTTCTAATATTGTAGCCATGGTCGATTAGATATTAAGGAATTGACAAAATGGAAGGGCAGCCCTGATGGCTGGGGTCACGCCCTGCGGAAGCGTAGTTTCAACAATTCCGTCGGCGCGGAACATTACTGATACCGTTGGTTCAGCATCAATTTCAACATCAACTGGGCAGAGGCCGTCAGGGTTGACGGGGTAAGAGTCGGCAGCTACTCCAGCTGTTTCTTGCTCAATAGCAGCAGCAAGGGTACCGTTCGATTCAACTGGAGTCACAACAAGTGTAGGTATAGCGCCCACACCTGCAACCTTTTGAGTGAAGATTACCTTGACTCCGCTGTAAGTGATATCGAAAACCGAAGTAAGAGCAAGCTCCTGCTCCAGGACGTTGTCGAGATTTGCAGCAGATGCTGATGCCGAGGCACCAACAACCACCTTGCCAGCTCCAGCTCCAGATGCAAATTCGAATTCAATCCCATTGATTGAGATTTTATCACCGGCAGTTGCGTTGGTTGTGATCGAAAGTTCGTAAACTCCCTTTACACCGCCTGCAGATGCCTTGCCGTAAGTTTGCAGCACACTATCTTTCGCAAGAGCTCCGAGAGATCCCGCATCGATAGTAAAGCTGTCATAGGCTGCATTCGATGTGTCGATTGCGCCAACTACTACGGCCTTCGTTCCAATACCAAGCACGTCAGTTGCAACAAGCAACGCGCCTTTCTTTATTTTCGCAACTGTCGACTCTGCTGTTATAGCTTCGTGCAGTACAGCAGTCTTTACAACAGTTGCGGTTCGCTCGGCGTGGTCAACTTTCAGAAAAGTACCGCGCGGCAGCGTCTTGAGGGCGTCTGGCAGCTCGGTAGTGGACAGCCGGAATCCCCCGTCAAAGGTCTTAGCAGATGCCACATCCCACATGTGGGTATAGCTGTTACCGCTTTGATCTGTTACACTGTAATTCATAATTAAAGGTATTAATAAGTTATTGTTTACTTGGCTCGGCGTTAATAGCCTTCATCGACTCGATAAAGGCCTCCTCGTCCGTTTTGTTACTAGCATTAAAGAGAGGCTTCGGTTGCCCCAGTAGCCCCTTTGTCGCTAGCTCTTGATTAAACGCTGCGATGTCCGCTTCCGCCTCGGCAAGATACTGAGTGAACTCCTCGTCGCTATCAAAGCGCATCCTTGAAAAATCCTTCAACTTTTGCGCTTTAAACGTGTCGGGTACACCTGTCAGCTTCTGCTCAAGTAGTTGAATTCGGGTCTTAACAACCTGCTGGCCCTCAAATGCCTGAAGCTTCTGCTGTAGCGGTTCTACAGCAGCCTTTACGGCCTGAGCGACAATAGCTGCTATGTCGCTTGGTTGTCCGCCTCCGTCGCCATCAGTGCCGCCACCCGGCTGCGGCTCTTTCTTCTCAACGAAGTTGTACTTTTTTTTGAGGTTCAATTCATAGGTCTTCGCCCCGTCGGTCACCTCTTTGTCCACGGCTGAGCGCCAGTCACGAATAAACTCGCTAACATTATCAGCAGTTAGCTTTTCAACAATGGCTGTAGCTTCTTCTTCTGTGGTGGCTTGTAACGATAGCGCTGCGGCTAATTGAGAAAGCCCATCCTTACGCGCGCCTGCAAATTTTGAACTCAGTAGCGCGATCAATTTTTCTTTCATGGTACAAATATTATTATGTGTTTATCAAGTATTTCAAAGGTATGAAAATATTTTCAAGTAACATATTCCGCTTATCGAAATGTTAAATCTTCACTTTTTTGAATAAAAAGTTGCTTGAAGTGTTGTTATTGTATTATATATACCTATATTTGTACTGTGATCAAACAATTAAAAACAATGGCGACCCGCCAGTCAGGGTTAACCTTAACAAAAATGGAAAACGAAATGATAGCAACAGTAAGGTATCAAGTAGCAACCTACTCAGGCGAGGTTCAGGTTAACTGCAATGAGAATGATGAAGATGAATATATCATTGCAAAAGCAAAAAAAATAGTTACTCAAAGGGCTGGTGGTTCGCTGCCTTTCGGCTATGAAAGTTGGAAAGTTATCGAGCGTTCTTAAACACCCGCTAACACTGATATATTATCTTATGTAAAACCACCCGCCAGAGGGCGGGGTAAAACTAAACGAAATGAAAAAACTATATGAAATTGTAAAAGAACGCTTTGAAAAGCAGAATGAATTAAGTCAAAAAACAGAGACATTTAAAAAAGAACAAGCTAAATTAAAATCTGAAATACAGGAATTGTTAAGGCTTGAAAATGTTGCTCAAAATGGACTTGATTTAGACAAAGTTCAAATTGCAGAAAAATTAATTCGGATAAGTGGAAATCCATTCGGTAAAACATCAGATGTAACACAGTTTGGTGGAGTTGTAATTGCTGAATGTGCAATCGTTGATATTGCTGAAGATTGTAAAAAAATGAGAACGCAATTCTTTGGCAATAAAAAATACGAAAGTTTTTACCAAAGGTGTGATTGTAAATACGGATATGGGCCGGCACACGGTTCGATTGTTGACAGAATAGGTTTAATTGATACAAGCCATCAATTTACCGATGATGAAAAGGATGCTTGTATTTATTACATAAAAAACTACAATGCCATTAAAGAAGCATTATGTAACACACAACAAAAATGAAAACATCCACAGCAAAAGAAAGATTTGCATACTTAATGTATAACCGCCCACCAGCGGGCAGGGTAAAAACTAAACAGATGAAAACACTAAAATTAGAAGTAGGAAAAACCTACCGAAACAGGAAAGGTGAGGAGGTGAAAATCGTTAAAAATGATGGTAAGGGCAAATTCCCATACACGGGCAGCGATGGTGGATGGTACACCGAGAGAGGCAGATTTCTTTTATACGGCGAAATATCATCTCGTGACCTTATCGAGGAAGTCGAAGAAATCCCCAGCGATCCCACCCGCCACACTTTCGCAATTGCCGACGGCGTGAAGACAATGACCATTGAGCAAGTTGGCAATCGCATCGTCGTGAAGATGGTACCGAAGGAGGATGAGGACCCGAAACCGGGGGGTGTGATGATAAATACACACGGGAGTGTGTATATTTTTAAAGAGAGTGACGGCGATAAGCATAATTTTTATGCGTGGCTTGGTGAAAGTGGTCGTTTGTCTATTAGCGGGGTATGTGAGCCCGGTCGCCCAGCCACACCTGAAGAAGCGCAGCCGCTTTTCGATGCACTCAAAAAAGCTGGTAAGCGGTGGAACCCGGAAACGATGCAGGTGGAGGATGTGCCCGAATCTACCCGCATACTCGAATGGGTGGAGGGGCATTTGAATGACGTCTATTACAGCAAGCAATGTATAGCGAAGATGATAGGTTACTATCTAAAGTACAGGGAGGGCGAAAAATGAAAAAAGACGTTAGAAAGTTGCTCAAGAAATTGCAACGTATATGCCGGGCGTATGAAGTGGAATGGGCTTACGTACAACACGACGGCTTCACAATGGTGGTGGAGCCTGACATCGACATTGAAAGACTTGCTACTGTATTTGAAGAATGGAAAAAACAAAACGAAAATGAGTAAATTTAAACAGTACAGACGTACACAAATTGCAGAATTGAGACCTGTAACAGAAAACGATATTGAAGTTTATCACAAACACGCTGGTGAACTAATCGTAATGAATAAAAAAAGAGTTGTTAAGGTCTCAATTTCGGTTGAAGATTTGGCT
>Ga0123334_1004344_pt1 | contig 14529 bp, 7 predicted proteins | sample BiotimSIPDNA_FD_89706 | JGI IMG/M metagenome (GOLD analysis project Ga0123334, IMG submission 89706) | Anaerobic biogas reactor microbial communites from Washington, USA - Biogas_R1 time_0 SIP DNA | ecosystem: Engineered > Bioreactor > Anaerobic > Unclassified | place: Washington, USA | collected... | reverse complement strand
GCGCCGTCCGGGTTGGCTGCCGAGACGATCTGGGCGACAATTTCCGTGCCCGCGGGATGGATCTTTTTTACCAAATCTGTGATACTGTCGATCGCATTGCGGAAGGAGCGTTTCTTGGCCTTGTCGTAATATTTACCGTCTTCTTTGCTGACTTCGATCACCGGTTTTATGCCCAGCAGTGATGCCAACAAGCCTTTGAGGTGGCTGATGCGTCCGCCGGCGATCAGGTATTTCAGATCGGGCAGTGTAAAGAAGGTGAAGGAAGCCTCCTGTATTTGGTGCAAAGTCTTGACAACTTCCTCAAGCTTCTGCCCGGCATGCATCATCGCCGCAGCCGCCCGCACCTGCCAGGCGGTGCCTGCTGAGAGAGTGAGGGTGTCGATCAGGGTGACCTTCGCCTCGGGGACCAGCGCCGCGGCTTGGACTGCGGCGTTATAGGTGCCGCTCAGCCCGGAGGAAAGATGGATGGAAAGAATTTCGGGATCTTCTTCCGCGAGGGTTTTGTATACTTCCACAAATTCACCCACAGATGGTGTGGATGTGATCGGCATGGTTGGACTGGCATCCATCAAATCATAAAACTCGTCCGGATCGATATCCACTCCAGACTGATATGATTTTCCGTTGACTTCAACTTTCAACGGGATCATGGTGATCCCGAGTGCCCTGCACTCCTCAAAGGAGATATCTGCGCCGCTGTCTGTAACAATTTTCATTTCTTCCTCTTCAACATCAAAGGCGGCTCCTGGATTAAGACCAATCACAATCGTCAGGTTTTCAGCCGCCTGTATTGCCTAATTATAACTTGTATCAAGATAACCAGGTCAACGATTTTTCGCAAGGTTTTATTAGTAGAAGATCGCCGTTTGTCGCACTCGTCAGTACATAAAGCCTGGCTTGGGATGCCTGGCTGAAAAAGCCGGAACAGATAAAACCATCCATTCCCTTACCCTTGGCGGATTGAGCGGCAGGAGCGATCCGCTAATGAACGAGCATGCTCCGCAACCATACTGAATTGAAGGAATAAAAATGACATGTTAAAACGACAGCCCCAGGAAACACCCGTGTCTGTCTGTGTTTTGTATCAGGCTTCAAGCGCTTGATGCCAGGTCTGGATCACCTTGCGATTGCGCTTCTCAAGGGTTTGGGTCATCTGGTCGATCTTTGCGAGGATATCTGCTATCTCCCATTGATGTTCCGCGATGACTTCGCGCACGGACCGTTCCGTGCCCTCGCTCAGGCGGGACTGGCAGAGCATGTCCACGAGATGCCAGGGGGATCGCGCCTTTCGCAGCGTGTCGGCGGTGATGTCCTCCAGCTTCTTAAGGACTTCCGCCATCATCCGCTGCCCGGTCTGCAGGTCGGCGGCTTCAATGTACACGCGGTTGATCGGTTCGGTGCCGGAGGCGCGCATTCGCAGATAATAATGATCATTTGCGGTCTGATCGCTGAGCTGCATTTCCACGAGTTCGTAGCGAATGCCACCGAGGTAATCAATGTTCAAACCGGCAATTTTCAGATCATCCCTGCCGGCATGCTCCGCCAGGTCGAGATAGTAATCAATGAAGGCTTCTTTTGCTTCAAGCGGGGCGTCCACATCAGAGCGGCCGGCGTGGGAGCTTGGATCCGAAGAGGTGCCAAAGGATTCCCAGAGACCGGGCAGATGAACGAGCTCGCTCCAGATTTCCTGGAGTGTTCCGAGCGGTTTTTCGGGTCGGGTGCCGTAGTAGGCAAGCATGTCCAGAATAAGCAGGTTCGCCCAGGGACCATCTTTGTCGGTGATGTGACCGCGCGTGGTCAGCCCGGAAGATTCCTCCCCGCCCACCAGGATGCGGTCGCGCCAGTCTTCAGGGAGAACTTTCAGGTTGTTGTAAGCATTATCAGTGCGGCGGATCTCTTCGATATATTTGATCCCAACCGGGACCGCGAAAGCGTTCCTGAGGCTGCGGGATGCGATGTCGCCCACGCGGCATTTGTAAATGCGCTGTCCCACATAGCCCGGCAGGGCTCCGGGGGTGGGTTTGTTTGCTTCATTGCCTGCGATCATGCCCGCCAGCACCTCAAGCAGCGGGGAACCGGTTTGGGTGGCGATGACACGCCCGGTAATTCCGCGATCCACTCCCAAATAACGCAGCAGCATCGGCAGGATTTGGTTGGGTCTAAAGTACACCCCACCCTTATCCACGATCCCGAAGCGGTCGGCGTCCGTATCCATGCCCATGCCGATCTGCGCGCCGGTTTGGGCGACGGTTTCCTTGAGCATTTGGTTGAAGGGTTCCTCCGGATTGGCGTAATCCTGCCCGCCCAGGTCTGGATCAACCGAGGCATGAATGACCGTATAGCGAACTCCGGCTTCGCCGAGCAGACGAGTCAGGTAGCCCCTTCCGGAGCCGTGCATCTCGTCCACGACGACCATCTTGTCGGCAAAGAAGCGGCGGATGCGATCAAAATCGATCGGAATGCGGGCGTTGCCGTTGCCGTTATTCTTGATCCAGTTGACGTAGCTGTCCAGCGGGTCAAAATCTTCCGCGAGACCGCGTGAACGAGCGGTTTCAACATCGCTCTGACCGCCGCCGTGGTCAATGAGCTGCAGCTCGTTGATGCGGAAAGCGATGAAATCAGTGACGTTGGTGGGAGCGGGATAGCCCAGTCGCGGGTTAAACTTGATGCCCTGCCATTCGGGAGGGTTGTGGCTGGCTGTCGCGATGATCAAGCCTGCAACGTCCTCAGGCGGAACCACTTCGGTTTCGTAATAAACCAGGGCGGGCGTGGGCACGTCGCGCGTGCCGATATGCGTTTTGAAACCGTTGGCGAGGCAAGTCTCGGCAGCCCAGTCTGTGACCACGTCCGAGTTGCGGCGGGTGTCATGCCCGAGCACAACCACTTTGCCCGAGAGGTCTTCCGCGCCGACAAACGCGGGCACGTTCGCGTTATTCAGGAAGTCGCAAATCGCCTGCACCACCTGGCGTGCTCGGGTTTCCGTAAAGTCGAAGCCCCAACGCCCGCGCACTCCGGACGTGCCAAACCGCAGATACTTGCGGTCATAAATTTCGCGCAGCAGTCCTTTTTTGCCCGCCAACCCTAGCAAAACCGGGTCACCCGTGCGCAGCCGCAGGGCAAAAAGACGCTCAAAGATGTTGCCGATCTGGATCACGCGGTACGCCATGAAGCGGTCCGGGTCCACTTTGTCGTTCAGGCTTTCGAGCAAGGGCAAAATCTCGTGGCGGATGGCGTCCGAGAGGCTGGCAAAGACCGGACTTTGCAGGTAGTTTTCAGCCAGCGCGATAGCTTTGCGGCGCATGTCGCCCGAACGGGGCAGATAATCCTCATCGATTTGGGCGCGGGTGGCTCTGCCGGCTTCGTCTTTTGGCTGGAAGAGTTCCAGACGCCCCTGGGTGCCCGTGGCAGCCAGGGTGAGCAGCAAGCTGAAAACGCGCGAAGACGTTACGATGTCTTCTCCAATCACAGACGGGTTTTCCGTCAGCCAGTCTTCCAACCGGGACAAGAACGCGTTCATGTCTGCGATGGCAGGCTGCCAGGTCTGGGGTTTATCGGCGGTGAGAATGGCGCGGTTGAGGCAGTTAAATTCGGTTGCCAGCCCAGCGCTGAATTGATGATTTCCGGCGTTAGCGTGCATAGATTCTCCTTGATCAGCGGTCATTTTCAGGGCGGGGAATCAAGCCCCCCGCGGAGACGTTCAGAACTTCAATTTTAGCACCAGGCGGCGTGTTTGTCTCGCGCTGGATCAGATCGCAGACTTCCCAGCAGAGGACTGCCAGCTCGCGTGTGCTGTGGCGGGTGTCGGCTTCGAGCATCAGACGGTATTTGGGCTCTGTGCCGGAATAGCGTGAGTTGAGCTGCACCAGGCCGGGCAAACGCCGCTTGACCTCATCCAGCTTTACCTGGAGGGGCAGCAGGGTTTTCAAGTCGGGCTTGCTGGCAACGTTGCAAGACGCGATCAGTTGGGGATACTTTTGGATTTGGGAAGCAAGCGCTGCCAGGGAAGGCTTTTCCTGCTGGAGCAGCACGCGCAGCATAAAAAGCGCGGTGCGCAAACCGTCGCCCGTGCGGTGGTTGGCGTCCAGCAAAATGATATGCCCGGACTGTTCGCCGCCTAAGCCAAACTGTCCGTCAGCGGTATTTTGCGCCGTCAGACCGAGCAAGGCTTCAGTGACGTACTTATCGCCAACCGGGGTTTGGATCAATTCAAAATGATGTTCAGCGGCAAATTGGTGCAGGGCGCCGTTTGCCATAACCGTGGTCACGAGAGTGTTCGCCAGCAGGCTGTTTTCCCGGTGGAGCGCGTCTGCCAGGATTGCCAGCACATGGTCGCCATCGATCAACTGACCGTTCTCGTCCATCAGGATAACGCGATCGGCGTCGCCATCAAAGGTGATCGCAAAGTCCGCGTGGCGCTCAGCGATCAGCGCCGCCAGGGCTTGCGGCTTGGAACGGGCATATTCCGAACCCGACTGCACATTGATGTTGACCCCGTCCGATTCGGTGTGGAGGGCGATCACTTCGGCGCCGAGCCGCCGGAAAAGCTCCGGACCGATGCGGTGCGAAGCGCCGTTGGAGCAGTCCAACAGGATTTTCAGCCCGCTCAGGTCCAGGTCTTTTTGAGTGGCGAGCAGATCCTGCAGATAGAGTTCATAATACTGGCTGCCGTCCACCCTGCGACCGGTTTCCGGCAAATTCAGCGCGCCTTCAGGCAGGCTGGCGAGATAGGCTTCGAGCGCCTGTTCCTGACTCTCCGAAAGCTTCATTCCTTGCGCGTTCAGAAACTTGATGCCGTTTTCTGCCGCGGGGTTATGCGAGGCGGAAATGACCGCGCCGGCGGTCGCGCCGAGCTCGCGCGTGAGCCAGGCAATTCCGGGAGTTGGCAGGATGCCGAGGTCCAAAACGCTCGCGCCGCTGGTGAGCAGACCGCGGGTCAGGGCTTCTTGCAGCATTGGACCCGAGACGCGCGTGTCGCGCCCGATCACAAAGAGGTCGGGTCCGGGCGTCTCCAGACTGAGCACATGTCCCACCGCCACCCCAAGGCGGTAAACAAATTCTGCTGTCATGGGGTGTGTGCCGACTGTACCGCGGATGCCATCCGTACCAAAATACTGATTGCTTGCCATTAAGTATTCCTCTATTGAAAAGTAATGTCCGCCACAATGGGCAGGTGATCAGAGATCTCTCGCGCGAGGGGCGTATTGACGACGAAACACGTATAGTTCTCCAGGCGGCTGGCAGGGTAAAAATAAATATGGTCGACAGTCCCGGCTTTTGGATGCGTGGCGATATCCTCCTGCGGTTTCAATTGGATGATACCGTGGTCCCGTTCGAGCATTTCCCGCAGGGTGTACTCTTCGGCAGTCGCGTTGAAGTCGCCCATCAGGATCATCGGCAGTTTTGGGATCAGGATATGCTTCTCGATCAGGCTGATCAAACCGCTGATCTGCCGCGAACGCGTGATCCTGGCGGCATCCACCACCTCGCTCCAGGCATTCTTACCCCTTTCCCCGACCAGGGTGGTGAGGTGGAGGTTGAGGACGAACGGATAGGGGGCTTGTTTGAGGCGTGAGAGGATCACATAGCGCGGGTCGGTATCGCGTGAGCCCTCATAACTGGTTGGCTGGAAGAGCGGCACATTGCGCGGCACGCCGGTTTTGGAGATATCGCCCAGCCGACTGAAAGCAATGTTGGAGAAAAGCGCGTTGCCTTTGGACCAATCCCACCAGTCGTTGAACAGACCGTTGACCATCAGGTCTTTCTTGACCTGCATGTGGCGCTTCATGGAAAGCGTCTCACCGTAGAAGGCATGCTGGAAGCCGCCCTCTGTGTGGATGCAGTCAACCATGCTGTGGGTAATGCCGTCCGCGTCGATGTAGTGTGCGATTTCCTGAACGCCGAGCACGTCTGGTCTGATTTCCTCGAGGAGTTGGATAAGCGCCTCTGATTTATTTTTTGTTTGCTCAGGCGAGCCGGTAAAGTTCTTTTCCCCTCCGCCCAAATTGAATGTCATCGCTCTAAGTGTTTGCATAACAGATCGCATCCTTACGTTATCTGAGGGGTATTATACCAATCAAGCCCTTTCCATTACGATGCAAAACTGAATGAGGAGGAAAAGAGGAACCTCAGGGCAATTACGTCTCATTTATCTCCCGTCCTAAAGAACTGAACTTGCGGGTATTGAGCCTTCCAGATAGAGGATCAGCAAGGCTTGCCCTCGTCCGCGCGGGTATTGCCGGGATGATTGTGCCTTTCGATCGGCTTGATGATCTTCCGGTCATGGATTCCAAAATATGTTCACGGGAACAAATTAATGCGATTGCCTTGCGGCTGAGATACGCGTAGTAAACCCATCTGATTTAAAAAAGCCCGGAGGAGACCCGGGCTTTAATTAATAATTTGTCGTGTTGCGGGTTTAGCTGATCCGCTTGACGAAGCGGTCAATCCTTTCCAGTGCCTCCTCGAGCTTCTCATAAGAGGTCGCGTACGAGACCCGCGCAAATCCCAAGCCGGCATCCCCAAACGCGTTTCCGGGGACCATAGCTACGTATTCTTCGCGCAGCAATCGGTTGCAGAACTCGTCATCACTCAAACCAGTCGACCGCAGATCCGGAAAGGCATAGAAGGCGCCCTTGGGCTCGAAGGTCTTTAGCCCGATGGAGTTCAGACCGTTGACCACCAACTTACGTCGGCGGTCATACTCGCGCAGCATTTCCTGCACGTAGGGCTCGCCCACCATCAGCGCGGTCAGGGCAGCGTATTGCGAAACAGTCGGGGCGCACATGACGGAATACTGGTGCACACGCACCATACCGCCGATGATCTCTTTCGGTCCGGCGGCGAAGCCGATGCGCCAGCCAGTCATCGCATACGCTTTGGAGAAACCGCCCAGCAGGACGGTCCGGGACTGCATGCCGGGCAAACTTGGGAAGCAGACATGTTCTGTGCCGTAGACCAGACGATCATAGATCTCATCTGAGATGACCAACAGGTCATGTTTTTCCGCCAGTTCAGCCAATTTCACCATGAATTCGCGCGGGTATACAGCGCCAGTCGGGTTGCTTGGGCTACCGATGAAGATCGCGCGGGTTCTGGGGGTGATGGCTGCTTCGATGTCTTCAATGCGAGGGACGAAACAATCTTCTACATGAGTCGCCACTTCCACAGGCACACCGCCCGCCAAGGTGACTTCCGCCTGGTAGGAAACAAAACACGGAGTGGGGATAATAACTTCATCATCGGGGTCCAGTATCGCCGCGAAAACGAGATAAAGCGCCTCGGAAACGCCGACTGTCACCAGGATTTCAGATTGGGCAAAGTATTCGAGCCCATAGAGGTACTTGAGACGGTCGCTGATTGCCTGCCGAAGTACAAGCAGCCCATGGTTGGAGGTATAGTGAGTTTCTCCCCGTCTCAGGGCTTCAATCCCTGCCTGGATGACAGGTTCCGGTGTCGCGAAATCCGGCTCGCCGATCCCCAGCGAGATCACATCCTTCATTGTTGCTGCGATTTCAAAGAACATGCGGATGCCGGACGGCTTCAACATTGCCACCTTTTCAGATAATCTGATTGCCATGCACTCTCCTTCTTATGTTGTGATGATTTCTACCAATTAGCCCAGGAGTTATCTCCCAGGTTGAATCTGCCAATCAAGCCGTTGACCACGACATCGTAGCCCAATAAAGAGCCCTCAAGGTTGGCGTTGGTGATATGCGCGCCAGGGCTCAGGATGGAATCACGGATGGAACTATGCTGCACGAGGCTCCCTGCCCCCACCGACACAAAAGGTCCGATAATGGAGGTGCTCACGCGCGCCTCCGGGTGGATGTATACCGGCGGTATGATGACCGTGTCTTCCAACTGACCGGGAGCAGGCTCGCGGTCGCAGCCGTGTTCGAGCAAGTGACGGTTGGTATCCAGAAGGGCTTCCGAGGTGCCGGCGTCCAGCCAGGTCTTCACCTGTTCGATGCGCATCGGCAGGTTCTTTTCGAGCATCAGGTTGATCGCATCCACGAGGTAATACTCGCCTTTCAGCGAAATATTCCTTTTCACCTGTTCTTCGATCGCCGCGATCAGCTTGCTCCCATGCGGGAAGTAGTAACACCCCACCACCGCGAGGTTGTTGTTCATATCGTTGGGCTTCTCGATCAGGCTTAACACCTGTCCGCGTGAGTCCACCTCCGCCACGCCAAATCTCCGCGGATCCGGTACTGCCTTAACCCAGGCGATTGCCTGCTCCTGGGCTTCCGCAAGAAAAGAAAAATCGCTGTCGATCAGCGTATCCGAAAAGAGCACCAACGCCTCACCCGAAAGGTATTCGCGTGCGTGCCAGAGAGCATCCGACTGCCCTTTCTTATCGGGTTGTTCGACAAAATGGACTTTGACATGGGGGTGGTTCTTTTGCATGTGGGCTTGAATCAGCGGCTGCTGCCCGGGCGACATGATGAAGACATACTCCACGTCATCTCGATCCGCGATGCATTTAAACATCGCCAGCAGGTGATCCAGAACGGTCGCGCCAGCCAGCGAGACCAAGGGTTTCGGTCGGCTCCAGGTGAGGGGGCGCAATCTGCTGCCCAATCCTGCCATTGGGATGACGATGCTGAGTTTATCGGACATAACTGCCCTCCAGAATTTTTTCCACACTGCCAGTGGTTTATTTCATTATATCCCTAAGCCGCAGAAGGAGTCAATTAAACCGCGTCACAAAAGGTATTCTTCCTAACCCTGAGAAACTATCCTGGTGAAGATGCTGATCTTATAGTCTTTCGATTCAGGTGCTTCGGGTGAGGCTGGGCTGCTGGTTCAGCCGTTCAACGCAACGTGCGCGCAACACCATGCTGAAGACTATAATGGCAGTAGCATAGGGATGACCTTTGAGTGCTTCATGTACGTTCCTCCTATTAATTAATCATGTCGGTAACTGGAATAAAAGGAGATGCGCGCTCGTAAGCAAGTATGCTCTACAGACCCCCTTGCAATTGCTGACAACAGTATTGTCCTTTGTCAAAAATGATCCAATTCATTTTTTTACTTTTCGATACTTTCGTCAGGTCTTATGGACGTAACGACTTCTTCGCAGCGTTTAAGGGAGAGGGAAGGGAAGGACTGAACCGTATACGCCTTGAATTTTTCCCAAAATGCCTGTGGGCTGTTATAGAGTTTTTTATTTGGGAAGAATCCAGCAAACCGGGCGGGATGGAACTGATGGGGAGTTCATCGCTCCTGAATTCCCCACCAGCCCCAAGTACCTCAGCAACTTGTTTGAGCCAAAGTCCTTATTTCTGAATCAAAGGCAGGTATGTTTTGAAAAACTGCCTCGTTACTTTCAGATTATCGGTTGCGTCAACAGGACAAGTAGGGCAAGCCCGAAACACAGGCTGGATGTAGGCAATCGATGTCAGACCAGCGCTGTTGATCGAAATATCGTTCCATATCCCGGTCGTGGAATACGCATTGCCATCTACCACCTGCTTTTTCCACCCGGTACCCTCACCAACCCGCGCCGCCGGGTAAGAAATGTACAGTCGCTGGGCAGAGTCCCCGGTATATTTGTTGTTCCAAGAGACCACCGGAAAATCATTTGGATCGAAGGTGACCGCGAAGGTTGTATCAGCCAGGTTGTCGATGAACGCGTCCACATCTCTGCAATTCCAACGATAAACAGGCTGTGGGGAGGGTCCTATTGTATTCCCATCTCCCCCACAGTCTCCCCCACTGCCCACATAAGATGCCCTCATCAGCATATCTTTTGTGGTAGGACGTATGCTGTACACGATCTCCGCATGTGTGTCATCACTTCCGTAAGCAAGGGCAACGCGGCTGCCGACCGTCGCCCCACCGCTCGGATTTACAATATCAATGCACCTCCAGGGATTATCTTCTGTCCCGCAATTGACCGGTCGATCGGGCGGGTAAATAGGGGGGTCCCACGGGTAAGCATAACGAACAGCGTTGCCTTTCACATACGCGATACCGGTATCTTCGCCAGCATACGCCAGGGACGGGCTGGCAATTGAAGCCCCAGACTCGATCACATCACACTGATAGCCGCTTGGGGTTGAAGAACAGGATGTATTATCATTGCCACCGACATACTGCATATATACGAGGCGATAAAACCTGATGTCCCCTTGGTATTCCCAGATGACCACTGCCATACGATAACGCCCCCCTATTCTTTCAATCGAAGGGGCACCAGCAACGTTAGTACCGAATTTGGAAATTTGAATCAGGTTATCCAAAGTGTACGTAAGAAGTCTCATATCGTTTTTATATTCTCTGGAATAACCGACTATAAACGCACCCTGTTGAAAAGCCCAAGCGACACCAAAAGTATCAGGACCATAACGGCTTGTCGCCACATTACTCAAAGAAGAGTTAACAATCGTTGGTGAAAACAACGCACGGTTACAATGCCAGGAGTTGTTTACACCACAATTTCCGGGAGCTTCAGCAGTTGCCGGGTGAGTCCATTGAAGACCACTTGTGTCTTGAATTGTGTAACTGATAAAAGGATACTGACGAGTGCCCACCAGTGTGGTTGACAGGTTAAGCACATTTTCTTCATCGTCATCGATGATCTCTGAATTAAATGGAATCTTCACCACGTCCTCCGGTGAAGAAAAAGATGCCATCGCGCTCGTATGACCTAAGAGCAAGAACAAACTAAATAGAATTAATACTCCTCTCGTGATTTTCATATCTTCTCCTTAGACACCTGCTTCTAACAATGTTTGGACCATCTCAGAGGGATTCAGACTTTCCCTGTCTATATATTTTGCAGAAGGGGCGTTAAGTCAGCGTTAATTGAGCGCGTCGGCATAAAATGATTACCGAAAGAGTTCCTTGTTAAGGATGTCCTCTGCTTTCGAGAAGAACGATTAAGAGAGATTGCTGATGAATTGGATGGCTGCTTTAACGACCGGGACTTCAAAACCTTCCGTCATTTGATTGAGAATATCAGAAAGCAGGAGCCTTGCCTGTCTGGACATGTTCTGGCTTGCCCAAAGATTAGCAAGCCCTAATGCTGATTTGAGTTCAAAAAAGCGCGCCTGCTGGGCTCGCGCCATTTGGATGCTCTCCAAAAAGATTTCTTCAGCAAGTCGCATTTGAGGTGATTTCATCAACATGAGTGTTTCCGCCTGAATTCGCAATATTTCCGGGATGAAAAATCCTTCACCTTTTTGCCGGGCTGTATCCGCTTCCTGCTGGATGATCTGGTACGCGTCAGCCATCCTTCCATGCCTTGCCATTATTTCTGCCCGCATCGAATTCATGATGCCAAACGAAACTCTCACGTCTGTATCATTTACCATCGCCATGGCTTCAGACAACAAGTTGACGCCCTTTTCTCCTTCTCCTAGGTGCCCTAATGCCAAACCCAGCGAATGCAAGCCGCCGGAAAGCCAATAAACAAAATTGTACTTTTTACACAGCTCAATTAATTCCTCTGCGGTAATCTTGAGATGTTCAAACTGGCTGATGTTTCCGTAGATTATTGAAATCCAGGTCAGCGACAAAGCTAAAGCAATCGGATTGTTTAATCCTCTCGCCAATTCCACCGCCAGTCGAGCCTTTTTCAAAGCCTGATCCGGGAAGCCTAAAGCCATTAAGTCAACCGCATATACCGAAAGCGACGCCACATAAGGATCTTCAGAAAACTGCGGCGTTGAACCGGTTTCCTCAACAGGTTCTAACTTTTCCAACGCATATTCAACGTGTCGTTTGCTTGAGATAAAGTCGCCTCTGAAACAATCCACCGTCCCCAAAGCCCAATGACCCAGTGCAACAGACGTGGGGTCAGGGTTGCGAGAACCCATGGCAATCATTTTTTCTATCAATGCGGTGGCAACCGTAAACTCAGACCGGCTGATATGATAACCGCTTATCTGAGCCAGGATGCGGCATTCCAGTTGCGAATCACCAATACGCGCCGCTAATTTGAGGGCTCTGGTTGTCGCCTTGCCTGCCTCTGCGTTCGCATACCCTTTCAGCGAGGTTAACGCTACCGCACGATACTGTTGCAATGCCAACTCCAAACCAAACCGCTCCTTAACCTCCGGCAAGCTTTTGAGCAGTTCGAGACCCTGCTCTAGATGAATCAATGCCTCTTGATTCGCGGAAAGATTCAGCGCGTTTTCAGCGGCTTCTAACAAACATTGAACCGCCTTCCAATAATTTCCTGCTTGCTCGTAGTGCCAGGATAAGATAAGAGCCTTTTCGTTTTTATCTCCTTTATCGAGCGACTCAAGCCATAAACCAACCGATGCGTGTCTTCGAGCCCGCTCAATTGGGGTCAATGCACCATAGAGGTATTTTTGGTAAAGTATGTGATTGAATTTAAATCTCGAAATTTTTTGTCCGCTCGCGAGCCATTCCACATTTACAGTACTGACAAGATTACACTGTTTGCCAAGCCCACTGGTTAACTCTTGAATCACATCCTCTTCAGTCAGTCCAAGCAAAGCTGCAATGACTTCTGCTGAGAAAAATTCCCCTTCTATGCAAGCGATATCAAGAATATTCCTCTGGGTCACAGTCAGACGGTTCAAACGCTCTTTGATTAATGCCTCGATCTTTGCCGGCAGGACATCCCAATTGATTGCCTTCCCTTCAACCACGTAACCAGAATTGTCTCTGATCAAACTGCCGCTATCAAAAAGACTCTTCAATAATTCAACAGCCATAAGCGGATAACCCTTGGTGAGCTGATCGAATCGTCGTCTGAAAGCCTGCCCCAGTTTATTTGGATAAGAATCGATTAGAGCGTCGGTGAAACCTTTTTCTTCCTGGGTAATCAATAGTTCTATATTACCTCTGCTTAATTTCAATTCATTAATTACAGCTTCCAGCGGATGCAGGCTGGAGAGGTCCTGACCGATCAGGTTATTTGTGAGCCCACTATCAGGCGATGTGCTGTTAAGATCCGCACTGGAAGGCGAATTAACTGGTCGATAGGCTCCTATGAGCATGACGCGGTTGTTTGTAAGGTTCTTGCCGATGTGAAAAAGCAGATTGATTGAAGCAGTATCCATCCACTGCATGTCGTCAATAACCAGAATTAATGGCGTTATTTCAGCAATCTCAGCGACTAATTGTGTGAATTGATCAAACAAGTATGTCTGGGTCACCGGCGGATGAGCAGCGCCTTGTTCCTCCTGGCGGCTTACGATTCTACGCAACTCAGATAGCCAAACAGGCTCTGGGCTCCCCCCGACAGCGTTTTCATTCCACCAATGTATCGCTTTGTTCAACAGCAAACGACCAGGGATAAACACACCAATTAAGTCATAACCAACTCTAAGAATTGCCTTGACGAGTTTCGGAAATAATTCTGATCTTGCTTGCCTGCTCCCGGGCAATTGGGCAACCGGGAATTGCACTTCCCCAGCCAGACCGCATAGATCGTTAAGTATCTCGCGGAATGGCGAGTATGGATCGCCGAGACCAATAAAAGCATTCCCCTTTCCGAAAGCTGTCATAACATGGGGATGCGTTTTCAGTGCATTCCTGACAAATGTCCCGACCAAAGCTGATTTGCCAATGCCGGCTTCTCCGCTTATAAACACGCATTGTGTCTGACCTGCAAGCGCCTTACGAAAATGGTCACTGAGAAAAAGCAACTCCTTCTTGCGACCCACGAATAATGACATGTTTCCATCATGTACTGGAGGAGCATTGCTATCACCTGGCCGCGCTAAAAGCTCGGAAAGAAAGCCGTTTTTTTGATCAGCTTCGACCAGCTGCCTATAAAGTGAAGCTGTTTCAGGTGCAACCTGAAGTTGGAAATCATCCTTAATCATTTGTCGTAGTTTGGTGAAATGATCCAGGGCGGCAGTTCGGTGTCCATCAGCAAATAATGCCCGCATCAACTGTCGATGGGCGGGTTCAAAATAGGGCTCCATCGCGATCTGATGCCTGGCTGTTTGGCTGGCGAGGTCGAACTCACCTATGCTGAGATGATGCTCAGTCAAATCATTGAGAGCAGACAAAGCCATCTGTTGATAATTTTGCCTCTTATCCTCCAACCACTCATCAAAATCCACCGACCCCGTCACATAATAACCTTGCATGAAAGCGCCGCGATAAAGATCCATGGCATGTTTGAGCCGTTTCACACAAAAAGCGCAATTGCTGCGGTCTGCATGAAGATGTTGTTTGGTCTGCCCAATCAAATCCGTAAATAAAACCGTATCAAGTTCCATCATGCATTGACTCCGGAATTTAATGGAGTGAGTCGTAATGTCCAACACTTGGTCAACGCATGGAACCAGTTTATGGATCTGGTTCAGAGCTTGACGCAAACTTGTATACGCAATCTTCTGGGACTTGTTTGGCCATAACAATTCAGCAAGAAACTCTCGTCGGTGTGGAGATCGATTTTCTTCAGCCAGAAAGGCGAGCAAACCGAGACTCTTCGCCCACAAACCGGATTGAACTGCCTGCCCTTCGACAGTTAGCCTTACTGATCCCAACAAATCCAGTTTGAACCGAGCCAAATCCATCCAACCTCTCATATGTAGACGT
>Ga0123334_1004342_pt1 | contig 14535 bp, 9 predicted proteins | sample BiotimSIPDNA_FD_89706 | JGI IMG/M metagenome (GOLD analysis project Ga0123334, IMG submission 89706) | Anaerobic biogas reactor microbial communites from Washington, USA - Biogas_R1 time_0 SIP DNA | ecosystem: Engineered > Bioreactor > Anaerobic > Unclassified | place: Washington, USA | collected... | reverse complement strand
GATATTACACAGGGATGTCCCACGATACCACAGCGGCCCTTCACTTCCTAAAAACCATCCGTTTTGTGCCTCAAAAAGCTCAAGCACATCATTAAACCATGAGGGTCTTTTCTCCAAGTTTCGGTTGATTTCAGGGTCTGCATCAATGAGTATTTTTGCCTTTGCGTTCAGGTATGTAACGCGGTCATAATAATTAACAAAAACCGGAAGGACCGATGCCATTCTTAAGCGGTTGACAGTATCAATATATCTTGTTATCTGGCTCTTTCCTTCTACATTAATTTCAAGGAGTGATTTGTCCATTAGTTGTGATGGTATGCCGCCATGAACAAAGATCGTGTCATTAATTTTAAGGATCAATAGCTGATTAAGGATCCATGTGCCTATTGCCCCATCAGGGCCGAATGCCCTGTCCAGTGCTATAAAGCCGGCAGGATAGAGTTTGTCAAACTCCTCATTATAATTTTTATCATTTTGCCCTTCATGCTCCTTTAAATATTCAAGCCTCAGCTCTTCACGCTCCCTGGCTGTTTCATCACCCGCAAATGCCATGTAATCATCTGGTGTCACATAATCCCTGTTGCCTGTCAGGGCCATCAGCTCGTGGTTACCAAGCAATACATGCACTGCGCCTCGTGATTTCTCCGCCTGGGCCTGTAACTTCATCATCAATTCTATAACATCGCGTGAACGCGACCCCCTGTCAACAAGGTCTCCCATGCTCACAAGATGGCTCTTTCCGCCAGCCCAGTTAAGGCTGTTATCAATCATCCCTGTTTCCTTTAAAAGTGAAACCAGTTCGTCATAGGCCCCGTGCACATCACCAAAGACCACAATTTTTGCTTCTGTTTTGATATCAAACTGGCGATCCTCTGCAATGGCAGTGATGGAAGTTAAAAGAGTAAAAAACAGTAAAAGATATGTATAAAGATATCGTAACATTTTCATTCTCTTTAGAAAGGTTAATGTTTCGATAAGTTATACATTAATGAATTGAAAGTCCATATGGAATTATGCAAAGGTATTTGATTTTTTCACAATCAGATTATGAGATGTATTATTTGTAGAGACAAGGCATGCCTTGTCTCTACAGGGGAGCTTATCATTTCTTAAACTGTGCTATTGTCTGGGCAAGTACAAAATGCTGTTCAGGTCTCAGGTTGAGGGCCTTTTTTATTGCGTCTGCATCAGCGAATGCCCTGACTATACAGGCAAGCCCTTCTGAGGCGCACCACAGATAAACGTTTTGAGCAATAAATCCTGTGTTTGCATATGACCATGTTACCTCAGTGTCTTTCATCCTTTGTCCCCCAAAGCTGGCTCTTTCATAGTCTGCAACATAAATAAGGTTTACAGGGGCGCCGGGAACAAATGGCTGAGTCCCTGCAACAGAGCGTATGTCTTCTTTGCCAAGGACCTTTAGAGCGTGTTCCTTTGCGTCATATAGAAAGAGACCGTCCGCTGTTGTCACATAGATATCAATATTCTGCCAGTCTGCAGCTGAAGGCGCAGTACGATGGTTTGTGCCGGGCCTGTTAATGCCATCCGCTGCCCAGAGCATGTTAGACATCTGCTGCATTGTAAGTTTAACTGCCGGACCGAATTCACCTCTCTGGCTTTGTCTTAAACTCAATGCCTTCATCAAAGGTATCCCGCCCTCCTTTTGAGGATCAGGCAGTTTAATTACCTCTTCTGCTGAGACCAGACCGACATTTGCCAGTATGAACAGACCTGCAACAAACAATATCATGAGTTTTTTCATAATATTCCCTCCTTTGGTTATTTGTTAAGTGTGAAAAACATTAATAAATAACTTGCATCTTCATGTCAAACCATTTTGGAGGTAAAAAATAAAAGTTGACAAAATGTAATAAAAGGGAATAATATGCCCTATAAATTATAGTTAAAAGGAATAATAAGGAATGGAAAGATATCTATATACAATCGAAAAGGTTGCCGAACTGCTGGATGTACACAAGAAAACGATCCTCAGATACATCAAGGAAGGTAAGCTAAAGGCGAACAAGGTGGGTGGCCGCTGGCGCATACATGGTAATGACCTGACCAGTTTTGTAGGTGCAAAAGATGCCCCTGATGAAAGTCTTACACACAATCAGAAACCAAAGGCCGATGTTACGCCTGAGCCCTGGGTTTCGACAGTCGTACATGTTGAAAATAAAGAGAGGGAGGAATTTATCAGGATAAGTAATACCCTGATTGCAATAAAAAGCGGGGCAGATGCTCAGGATAGAAGATGCAGGATCGATGCAGTCTATTTTGAGGAGGAGCTTAAGATACAGGTCCTCATATGGGGGACACTGGACTTCACTGATAAGATTCTTAAGATACTGGAGGAATTGTTAAAATGAAAAGAGATCGGGACACAGCAATAACAGTGTGTATTAAGAACCCGGATGCATTGAAGAAATATTATAATGCAATACTTGAGTATTGGCCTGTACCTATGGAAAAGATCTATATTCCAACTTCTCTTGGTAAAACACTTTGCATAAAATGCGGTGATGAAAAAAATCTGCCGATGATCCTTATCCACGGCTCCATGTCAAACTCTGCGTCATGGATGGCTGATATAAAGAGGCTGAGTGAAAAATACTGTACATATTGTCTTGATATCCCGGGTGACCCGGGCGGAAGTGAAGACAGGCGGTTTAACTGGCACGGGCCATATTTTTCACAGTGGATCAAGGAATGCATGGATTATTTGAAAGTTGATAGAGCTGTTGTCGGAGGCCTCAGCCTTGGTGGATGGGCATCTTTACGCTTTGCTATTGATTACCCTGAAAGGGTGAATAAGCTGTTACTGCTCGCCCCTGCCGGGCTTGCCCCTGTGAAGATGGCGCTTTCTTTTCTGTTTTTATCCCTGATGGGAAAATGGGGCAGGGAAAAAATACTTAAAAGGCTTTTTAAGGGCAGGGAGATCACAAAGGAGTTGCGTGATTTTTTTGAGGTAACAGCAGGAAACTGCAAACCCAGATATGGGAAAGTTCCGGTGTTTTCCGATAAGGAACTTGCATCCCTCTCGATACCCGTTATCTATATCGGTGCAAAAGAGGATGTGCTTATTGATACAAAAAGGTCTCATGAAAGGATATCAAAATGTGTCTCAAATCTGAAAAGTCTTGTCCTTGATGAAGGGCATGCACTTGTTGGATTATCTGATGAGGTTTTTGAGTTGCTGGGGTGAAGGAACCATCGGGTGGGCACAGGGGCCCACCCCTACAGTCTCTATGTGATTGTCATGGCTTTATTATTTATTTTGTAGGGGCAGGCCCCCGTGCCTGCCCTAACGCAATGAATATGATCTGCGAAATTATTCATGTATCAAGGCATAAAGACATAAAAAAAGCGGACACGCAGGTCCGCCCCTACAAAAATATAGAAATTATTTTGTGTTACATGTAGGGGCAGGCCCCCGTGCCTGCCCGTTTATACAGGCGCCTGCATTGGTTTCTGAATAAAAGCTGATAGCTGATAGCTGACCGCTGAAAGCTCTATATCTACAGCTCCGCGCAAACAACCTTTTTGAATTTCCCTTTTTCCAGATGATAATGGATAAACTGCGGGATCACGGCCTTTTGCCCGACCTTAAGAGGTGTGAGTTTGGGCCAGTCTGAGGCGGCAACGGCCTCTGGTGTTAACTCCTTCACGCCCTCAATCTGTACCCTGGCTTCAAGCACAACATTATATTCATCAGAAACAAAACGATCCACGATCACAGACTCTTTAATATAATTATGAAGGAAGGCATAAAACTTTTTTACTGATTCGCGGGTCTTAAAGGAACCGCCCACATGTACCATCTCAAAGTCATCAGCAAAATATTTAAGAAAACCATCATAATCTCTGCTGTTAAATTTCTTTAAATAAACATCAAATTCTTCACGGGTCATATATGTGTCTCCTATCTAAAAGTATTTTTATAAAAATTATATTAAGTGCCTGTACAAAAATTGTCGTTTTGTTCGACGGCTGTCAGCCATCAGCGTTCAGCTTTCAGCTAAAGCATTTAAGACAAAGCCTTATCTCACGGCTGATAGCTGAAAGCTGAAAGCTTTTAAATTTCCCTCCCGATACGCGAACCATCCCCTATTGCATCTATAATCAGGGCAGGGTCACCGCAGTCGCCAATCTGATATATCTCAGGCGCTGTACCCTTCATTCTTGTCATTAACTCAGTATCCGGTAACATTGGTAATGCAGGCAATATGGTATCTGCCTCAAGGGTCTTTTTCTCTCCCTCTTTCGTAATGATAGTGAGCCCCCTCTCTGTTATCTCTTCATACTTAACGCCGGGATACAGTGTCACACCCTTTTGTTCTAGCCATCCAAACAGCCTGACCTTATGGTTCTCAATCACCATCTTTCCCATCTTCTCAGCGGTCTCCACAACTGTTACCTTCCTGCCGCGCTTAACAAGGAACACTGCTGTCTGGAGCCCATGTATGCCGCCGCCGATAATCACAACATTTTTTCCGATGGGCATCCAAATTTTCGTGGCCCATATGAGAAGCCTGGGGCTGAAGAACCTCAGGAAATTCTTTAATGTTCGATTCAGGTCAGCGGCCTTAACCACCTTTGGTGAATCGATGCCAGGTATATCCGGAACAGAATACAGCCCGCCTGTGGCTAGTATTAGCACATCGGGCTTAATCTTTTCAATGAGCGTCCTGTTTACCTCTTTACCAAGATTGATCTTTACCCCCAGCTTTGTAATCTGGGTGTAAAGATAACGAACCAGTGCCGGAAGGTCTTCAATATCAAGCCCCTTGATCGTGGCTGCCACAGGCACTGAGCCGCCCAGGTAATGTTCCTTCTCATAGAGTGTTACATCATGTCCCCTTAGGGCAGCCACCCTTGCGGCCTCCATACCGGCTGGCCCGCCGCCCACTACCATAACCTTTTTCTTTTTATCAGCGGGCTTAATCTCATATTCCCCCTCCTTTGCGAGTGATGCATTTATGCGGCAGAATGACTTACCGGGGACACCCGGTATATAATTTGTATGTATCGCCTCGATGCAGGAGAGGCAGCGTGTGCATGGTGCAATATCATCCAGCCTTTCTTCTGCAACCTTGTTTGGGAGGTCAGGGTCTGCCAGAAGGCGTCTTGTCATGCCGATAAAGTCTGCCTTGCCCTCTCGCAGTATCCTCTCTCCCATTTCAGCGTTGATGCCTGCTGTGGCAATAACAGGTATTTTGACTGCCTTTTTAACAAGTGCGGCGAGAGGCACCCAGAAACCGGCCCCGCTTTTACTTCCATCAAGTTCTTTTGGAAGTGGATCAGGCACCTCGGGATAACAAACCGCCTCTGGCCAGTTAATTAAACTGTACAAAGGCCCTATACCATCGGCCTTGGGATGAAGGTTATCAGCTCCCGCAGCCTCAAAGAGCCTGCCGAACTCCTGACCCTCAGCGGCAGTTATGCCATCATCTATCCCATATTCAGCAGCATTATAAAGCACACCGATCGGGTAGTCATTACCCAGACGCGCCTTCATCTTCTGAAGTATCTCAACCATGAACCTGGCCCTGTTCTCAAGGCTTTGTGGGCCATACTGGTCTGTGCGTTTATTCCAGTGACGCGACATAAAGGTGTTGCCAAGGTGTTGTGTGCCGCAGTGTATCTCAAGGTGGTCAACCCCTGCCTGTTTCAAACGCTCCCCGGCCTTTACAAACTTTTCCTGAATATCTTCGATCTCGCTTAATGTTGCCTCTGCTGTTTCATCGCTCAGGAAACCATACACCTCTTCTTGCATCACCGATGCGGCAATGGGCGGGCGACCGGCAAGGGAGGCAGGGCACCATGGCCCTGCATGCATCATCTGTACAGATAGTTTGCAGTCATATTTATGAACGGCCTCTGCCAGTTTTATAAAGCCAGGAATGTATTTGTCAGAATCAATACGCAACCCGTCAGGCATCCTTGCGCCAAGGGGATAATCAAGGTAGGCGTTCCATAAAATAACCATACCGGCCCCGCCCTTAGCCACTGCCTCTACATAGTCGATAGTCCTCTGGTTCATGTGGGCATCAACAGGGTCATGGGTATTCATCTCCGCGGCAGTCTTTATGATCCGGTTCTTTAACCGCATCTTGCCTATATAAAAAGGTGAAAGCAGCATTTCAAACTGCGTCTTACCGTTCATTATTACTCCTCCTTGATTAAGTAAAGAATCCCTTTTGCTTTGAGGAACGAAGTATATGGAGTCAGGTGTTTTAAGTCAATATTAATTCACCCCACTACTTTGTATGAAAATATAGCAACCCATAGAGATTTAACTTATATTGATTTTTTCCTGAAGTATGCGAATTCAGGTGATGCGACCAGGTGTGAAAAAAAACAAGGTGACAAGATTTTCAGCCCATTTGTTTATTAGAAAATGATGCTATGATTCACCTGAATAGATTGAAGGGGTAAAAATGGAACATGATAAAATAAGTATAAACATAGTAAAATAAAATCTATTTAAAATTCCAAAAACCAAATTAGCCGAGTTAAATGATTTTATTGAATCTATTTTAATGAAATCTGATTCCTGTAAAACAAAACGGGTAGAAAAACTCGAAGGGATATGGAAAGGATTGGGCTTCGAAAAGATAACTGATCTAGACAAAAGTATTCGAGAAATCCGTAACGAGTCAGAAAATCTGATGTAAGAGATACAATTCTACCCTGGATAATTATAAAATAGTCGATTTGGATTTTGATGTAGTTGAAACAGCTAAAACTATTAAAGGACTTGAACTCCACGACAGGCTTATAGTCTCAACCTCTTTGTTTTTGAATATCCCGATATTGACAAGTGACCAAGGTATTATGGATTCTGCGCAGGTCACAACCATATGGAATTAGCTATCGGACATCTAAAAAGAGCCGCAGATAGTGTAACAAGCTCATGCTTATACTTTTCATAGATATCGCACAGAACGGTTTTCTGGCCCCGGTTGAGCTTCCAAATAAGTATTTTGTCTTCCAGCATTTAGTACCTTTATATCGACTGCAATCGTATATTTACCTATATGACAATCGATATAGCAAAATTAGTATATTTTTTCTGTTAAAAATGGTGCTTGTATTTTTTAATAAAAAATCCTAAACCTAACGCACTATATCTTTACTGGCACATCCTCCTGAAAGGAACGTTAATCCCCGGGGAGCAATAATAAAGGCAAAATAGCCTTAAGAGGCAGGGAAATGATCAATAGGATAATGAATAATATGGAAGATAAAAATAAGGCAACATTATATTCCCTCATAACACTAATACTTATTTTGTTAATCAGTAATAACCCGCTTTTTGCCTTTGAAAGCAAATCATATATTGCTGCAAAAAAAGAGAGAAATTCATTTACACTCAGTGAATCCGGACACTCCAATCCCATCATCATTGCAAATAATGATTTTCCGGGCGTTAAACGTGTCGCGAATATATTACAAAGAGACATAGCTGAGGTAACCGGTTCAAGGCCTGATATCCATATTGATCAGCTTCCCTCATCCGGGTACATGGTAATTGCCGGGACAATCGGTAAAAACAGCTTCATAGATAGGTTGATAAATAATAATCGGCTTCAGGTTGATGATATAAAAGATAAAAGAGAGAGCTTTATTATTCAGGGTGTAGATAACCCCTTCCCATCAGTTGAAAAGGCCCTGATTATAGCCGGCAGTGATAAACGCGGTACAATCTATGGGATGCTGGATATATCCAGGCAGATCGGGGTCTCTCCCTGGCACTGGTGGGGTGATGTGCCTGTAAAAAGGAAAACGAACATCTATGTATCCCCTGGCAGATATACAGAGGGAGAGCCAAAGGTAAAATACCGCGGGATATTTATTAACGATGAGGCACCATGTCTTTCTGGCTGGTCAAAGGCAAAATTCGGAACTGATATGTTCAACCACGAACTCTACGAACCCATGTTTGAACTGATATTGAGGCTGAAAGGGAATTTCCTGTGGCCTGCGATGTGGGGACGCGCATTTTATGACGATGACCCTGAAAACGCCAGGCTTGCAGATGAATATGGTATCGTAATAGGCACCTCTCATCATGAACCCATGATGCGGGCGCATGATGAATGGCGTCGTTACGGGACAGGCAAATGGGATTATGAGAGCAACAGTGAGGAGCTAAAGAAATTCTGGAGAGATGGCATTAAAAGAATGGGCCGGAATGAAAGCATCATTACCCTTGCCATGCGCGGGGACGGGGATATGGCAATGAGTCCTGACGCTAACATTGAACTTCTACAGAAAATCGTAATTGATCAGAGGGAAATCCTGACTCAAGTTACAGGGAAGGGCATTACAGAAATTCCGCAGGTATGGGCCTTGTACAAGGAGGTGCAGGAGTATTACGACAAAGGCATGAGGGTGCCTGATGATGTAACCCTGCTTCTCTGTGATGATAACTGGGGGAATATCAGGAAACTGCCTAACCCTGCGGACAAGCACCGTAAGGGAGGTTATGGCATATATTATCATTTTGATTTTGTCGGTGGGCCGAGAAATTACAAGTGGCTTAACACAAACCAGATTGAAAGGGTGTGGGAGCAGATGAGGCTTGCATGGGAATATGGCGCACGTGAGATCTGGGTTGTAAATGTGGGAGACCTTAAACCCATGGAATTCCCCATAAGCTTCTTCCTTGACTACGCATGGGACCCTGAAAGGATTAATGCGAAAGATCTGCCTCAATATTATAAACGATGGGTAGAAGAGCAGTTCGATAAGAGATACAGCAACGAGATTGCCGATATACTGAATAAATACACAAAATACAATTCAAGAAGAAAGCCTGAGATGCTCTCCCATGAGACATACAGCCTTGTCAATTACCGTGAGGCTGAAACAGTTGTTAATGATTATAAAGCGTTATACGAAAAGGCAACCATGATAGGGCGCTCCCTTGGTAAGGTATATCAGGATTCCTTTTATCAGCTAATCCTTCACCCTGTTGAGGCATGCGCCAATCTGTATGAACTCTATTTTACAGTCGCAAAAAACAGGCTTTACGCGGCACAGAAACGGAACCTGACAAATGACCTTGCCATAAAGGCTGAGGAATTATTTAAACGTGACGCAGAGATATCCCATTACTATAATAAGGTCATGGCTGGCGGTAAATGGGATCACATGATGGACCAGGTTCATATAGGGTACACCATGTGGAACGATCCCCCGGATAACATCATGCCGGAAGTGGCGAAGATTGATATCCCTGATGAGGCCAGGATGGGAATCGCTTTTGAAGGGGCTGAAAAGGCCATATTGCCTGAAGATAAAAATGTAAGGCTTCCTGAGTTTGATTCATTAAATAATCAGAAATATTATATAGATATTTTTAACAGAGGGAAAAGGCCATTCAGGTTTATTGCCACGCCTGACAGGCCATGGATAAAAATATCAGATAAACAGGGTGAGATTGCCACTGAAAAAAGGATATGGGTAAGCATTGACTGGGGCAGGGCGCCTTCAGGCACAAGCATGGCCTCTGTTAATATTTCTGACCGGGAAAATAATTTTATCATTACAGCGGTTATCAACAACAGGGAAGTCAAAAGAGAGGAGATAAAAAACTGTTTTGTTGAGGCCAACAATTATGTTTCAATTGAGGCTGTAAATTATACATATAAGAGTGAACCTGCCCCTTACTCATGGCAGGTCATCCCTAATCTGGGGCGGACAAATTCAGCAATCACCCTTTTGCCTGTTACCGCAATGGATATCCCGCCGGATAATAGGCCAGGTCTTGAATACGATATTTATCTCTTTAACAGGGGTACCTTTAATATCAGCTTTTATCTATCTCCCACCCAGAATTTCGGATACAAAGAGGGGCTTAAATTCGCAGTATCTATTGATGATAAAGAACCTGTGGTTATCAACATGCATGAAGGAGATACCCCTGACTGGAAATACCCGAAATACTGGGAACAGGCAGTAGGTAATAATATTCGAATAGCAAAAACTGAGATGAACAATATTGAACCGGGAAGGCACACCCTCAAGTTCCATGCAATTGACGCGGGCATCGTGCTTCAGAAGATCGTAATAGGAAAAGGGGATGTGAAGCCAGCCTACCTGGGGCCTCCAGAGAGTTACAGCAATGTTTTTAAAAAAGAGTAGGATATTTTTTATAATTAAGGAGACCAATACATGAGCAACGCAGATAACACCAGTAAACTTCCCCGTTCAGATGTTTTTAATTATGCATTTTATATGACTTCCGAGATGCTTTTTCTTTTAATGCCTACCACATTCATGAACATATTTTTGACTGATAACCTGCTGATCAGCGCCGCTATTGTTGGTTCTGTACTCGCTATCGCCCGTATTCTTGATGGCATAGCGGGGCTTGTGTCCGGCATGATTATCCAGAAAACAAGGGAAAAGGGGATATATTACAGTAAATGGATAACAGCTACCCGCTGGTTTATCTGCTGCGGCATAATATTAATGTTCTCAAACACATCTGCTATGCCTCTTTCAGTCAAACTGGTTATTGTATTTATTGCCTACTGCATGATTAATCTCTCTATGAATTTTATCCAGACATCCCAGTTCAATGTCCTTGCAATCATGGGAGGCACATCCCTGGAAAAGAGGAACCTGCTCGCATTCAGGGGCACACAGGGTGTTACAATTGCAACATTAATTGGCAGCATATCCCTTGTCCCCATAATTAATAAGGTGCTTACTCCCATTATCGGGAGTAATTATGCATATTTTGTCATGGGTATAGTCTGTGTGCTTCCCTATATGTTCGGCTGTCATTTTCTTGCAAAGTCTGCCAGAAAATATGAAGAGGCCTCACCGTTCAGTGCAGGTATAAAAATCAGGGTTGTTGATATGGTTAAGTCTGTATTCACAAATGATCAGTTGCTTATCCTGATTTTGGTAATGTCTGCCTCTTACATTGCCCAATACACAGTAATGACTCTTGCTGTCCATTATTTTACCTATGTGATGGGTAATGTAATATTGATGACATACTCCATGACAATCGGAACAATAGTCAGTGTTGCTGGGGCATTTATAGGGCCTAAGATCGGCGTTTGGCTTGGCAAAAAACATGCTATGGTTGTAGGACTTCTTGGCCAGTGTCTTGCGCTGGTACTGGTTTACTTTTTTGCCCGGACATCTGTTATTGTTTATATAGTTTTATACAGTTTATTCTCTATAGCAATGTATATATATTTTGGTTTTAATGCCAATTACACAATAGATACCGGTGAGTATCACTTGCATAAGACAGGCAAGGATAATAGATCAGTTGCCAATGGCATGATGAACATACCTTTCAAGATCGGTCTCTTAATCGGAGGCTCAGTACCAATGATTGTCTTAGGGAAGATCGGTTATCAGCCGAACATGGAGCAGACCCCCGAGTTCATAGAAAAATTCATGATGATGTTTGGACTTTTTCCTGCGGCCTTTTGTTTGCTTGCTGCGATTTTAATGCTGTTCTTTTACAAAATCACTGACGCAGATGCTGCAAGATACGCGAGAGAAAACAAAGAACGTGCTGAAGCAGCAATAACTGCTTCTAAACAAACGGCCTAAAGTTAAAGCGATTTATGCATTTACTCTGTTAAATCCGGTTAGCATAGTTCAGCGTGATTTAACAGGGTGAACTGTAAATTATTCATTGAATATTGATCACTGATAATTGATTATTGTTAATTGAATAACATCTTGAATCTTCAATTCTGAATCTTAAACCTCGAAACCTTGAACCCTTTCTTTAAATTTTCATTTAGAGAAAGATTGGTGATAGGTAAACTAAAAATATGCACATTTTAAAGTGCATCGCGCACATAATGTTGTGCATTTATATTGTTATTTATTTACGATAAACATCGCCTTGAAACCATATTATAATCGCTTTTGTATTTGAAAGCCTTGTTCTTCAAGCATTCCAGCTTTTCAATGTATAAGAAATAAGTAAAAATCCCTCTATGGCATGATGTTTGTAATAAAAGGCAGGCTGAAGGGGTTTAGGCTGAAGGCTGAAGGTAAAACCTAAAAGACTTCAGTCTAAAATGTTTCAGTCTAATCTTAAGTTCATCAACAAAGGTTCAGGAGTATGAAAAAATCAGCCACAGTAAAAATTGCAGACATTATACTGGATAACACCATTTATCCCAGAAGCAGCATTGACCACAAAAGGGTCGCAATGTTTGAGGAAAACATGCGGGATGGGTTTGAATTCGATCCCATTCAAGTTCAGGAGCACCCTGATGAACCAGGCAAATATCGCATACTGGATGGGGCGCACCGGTTTCAGGCATATAAGGGTATAGGCGTAAAAGAAGTACCGGCAGAGATTATTAAACTCAATGGAGCCGATCCCCTGCTTTATGCTGCCCAAAAGGCAATAGGACCAAGGCAGCTTAATGATGAAGAGGCAAGGGATACAGCGAGGAGGGCTTATCAAAAAAATCCAAGAATAACCTCTGCGGAAATTGGAAAGGCGATTGGACGTTCCAGGCAGACAGTGGATTCATATGTTGCTGATCTCAGGGCTGTTATCCAGGTGGATATTGCCTTGAAGGTATTTCGATTAACCAGGCTGGGTATCCCACAGCAAAGAATGGTCGCGAGATTGGGCATCCCTCAACAGTCAATTTCTGACTATTTACCGAAAATGCCAACGATGGCATTTTCGGTAAATAGCGAGCTGAAACAGGGTTTTACAGTCTCACAAGTCGCCGAAAAGCACGGCTGGCCTGAATCTCTGGTGTGGGCAGTTAAACTGGAAGGTAAAGATGACCTCGGTAAATGCCATGAATTACAGTGGGGCATAAGGACATGGGATAACTGGTACTGGAACGACTGCGATAAAAGATTTGGTGATGAATGGCCCGGAAGAATCCCTGCCCAGCTTGTAGCTCACATACTTTATTTCTTCTCAAAAGAGAATGACCTTGTCTTTGACCCTATGGCCGGAGGTGGGGTTGTTGCTGACACATGTCTTGCACTCAGCCGGAAATGCTGGAGCTTTGACATGGAGGATAGACCGGATACAAGACCCGAAATAGAGCCATATTTCTGGGACATCAAAAACTTAAAATGGCCTGTGAGCGGAAAGACAAAGCCTGATCTTATTATCTTTGACCCGCCATACTTCAGTAAGAAGGTAAAGGAATATGAAGAGGAGAGTATTTCGAACCTCACAAAAGAACAGTATCTTGGGTTTCTTGAAGGGTTTTTTAAACTGGTCAGCGAAAACAGTAAAAGAGAAACAAGGCTTGCGATGGTAAATGCTGACTGGAGAGATTTTCAGGGTACACCGGCAATGGATGAAACAAGGAAGAATTCCATTATGATAGATGATTACCTGAGTGCTCTAAAAAAAGGCGGGTGGGAGATGACCCATTTCATACAGGCACCCATGTCATCTGAGAGGTTCCAGGCCAATGTTGTGGCTGCAATGCAGAAAAAGCGAATACTGGGTGTTACGAACAGGTACGTCATTATAGCAAAACGCAGGCTATAGACTACTGTCCTCTGATATCTGACTTTCGGCTTCCCTAAATAGCCCTTGCCTTTTTGTATCCCATATGCTACAAATTTTATACCTACTGGCAGGGGGCACCAAGTCTACACAGAACAAGGATATTAAATCCGCGTTAAAACTTGCTGGCAAATTATAGGAGGACGATATGAAAATGAAGTTACGCAAATGGGATAGCGCAGAGTATCTTAAAACCGAGGAGGATATGGTACTGTATCTTGAAGCCTGCATGGAAGAAGCTGGTGATGATGCAGCCTTTATTGCCAAAGCGCTTGGAAATATTGCCCGCGCCAGTGGTATGAGTCGGCTTGCCAAGGAGACAGGGTTGGGCCGTGAGAGCCTGTATAAAGCACTTTCCGGGGAGGGAAATCCGAGTTTTGCGACGATTTTGAAAGTGACCAACGCACTGGGATTCAAGCTACATGTTCAAGGGCAGGGAAAAGATACGCATAAAATAACAGAAATCGAACGCCGGGATATGGATTAGCTTCAAGGTTACCAATTCGGGTGCAGTATTTTTATTTTGCTTTTTAGACATTTGTAACTGATTAGGTTATTAGTCTGAAGCGGTTGAGACTGAAGACTATTAAGTTTTTTCTAACAGCCTTCAGCCTTGACAGCTTCAACCTCTTTTCCCAACAGTCTAAAGTCTAAACCGCTACAGTCTGCTTTTCAAATTTTGAATCTTGAATCTTGAATCAACACCCCTAACAGTCTACAGCCTAAAATGCTTCAGTCTGATTTTCCAATCTTGAATTTTGAATCTTGAATCTTGAACTTTTCAATTAATTTTAATCAATTAATTGAAAACTCCTTGCATTTATTACAAAAAAGTCTTAAACCTAACCCATTGTATCTTTTCGGGTATAATGAATTATTGTCTTACGAGTCTTATCGTCTTATTTAAAATATTGAATTTTGAATCTTGAATATTAAATCAAGATTTTTACGAATAGCTTTTTGTAGTCATTCTCGCACAAGCGCATTGGCGT
>Ga0123334_1004338_pt1 | contig 14545 bp, 10 predicted proteins | sample BiotimSIPDNA_FD_89706 | JGI IMG/M metagenome (GOLD analysis project Ga0123334, IMG submission 89706) | Anaerobic biogas reactor microbial communites from Washington, USA - Biogas_R1 time_0 SIP DNA | ecosystem: Engineered > Bioreactor > Anaerobic > Unclassified | place: Washington, USA... | reverse complement strand
ATGGACGGGGCTATCCTGGTAGTTGCGGCGACAGATGGCCCGATGCCGCAGACAAGGGAGCATATACTTCTTGCAAGGCAGGTAGGCGTGCCTCAGATAGTTGTATTTCTGAACAAATGCGATCAGGTAGATGATGAAGAGCTTATAGAGCTGGTAGAGCTTGAATTAAGGGAACTGTTAAGCAAGTATGAGTTTGACGGTGACAATATCGCTATAGTTCGAGGAAGCGCGTTAAAGGCGCTTGAATCTGATGATGTTAACAGCCCGGAAGCCAAATGTATATTTGATTTGATGGCAGCGGTTGATAAAGAGATCCCCGAGCCAGTAAGGCAGACAGACAAGCCATTCCTGATGCCGGTTGAAGATGTGTTCAGCATAAGCGGACGCGGTACTGTAGTAACTGGCAGGATAGAAAGAGGGGTAATCAAGGTAGGCGAGGAAGTTGAGATAGTAGGTATCCGTGACACCCAGAAGACGGTATGTACGGGAGTTGAGATGTTCAGGAAGATCCTTGATCAGGGTCAGGCAGGAGACAATGTAGGGCTTCTGTTAAGGGGAACAAAGAGAGAGGAAGTTGAGAGGGGGCAGGTAGTATCAGCGCCCAAGTCAATAACCCCTCATACGAAGTTTAAGGCTGAGGCATATATTCTTACCAAGGAAGAGGGTGGGAGACACACGCCGTTTTTTAATGGGTACAGGCCGCAGTTTTATTTCAGGACAACAGACGTGACAGGGGTAGTGACATTGCCGGAGGGAGTAGAGATGGTGATGCCTGGAGATAATGTGGCGATGGTTGGGGCACTGATAACCCCGATAGCAATGGAGAAGGAACTTCGCTTTGCTATTCGTGAGGGAGGCCGCACAGTAGGTGCCGGCGTTGTCAGCGAAATCATCGAATAGCGGTTTAATAATCTACCTGGATGTTTTATCAAGGGAGAAGAGGTAAATGAGAGATATAATTACACTTTCCTGTGAGCGGTGCAAAAACAGGAATTATACGACAACGAAAAATAAAAAGAAGACGCCAGACAAGCTGAATTTTAAAAAATATTGTGCGTTTTGCAGGTCTCATACAAATCATAAGGAGACAAAATAGTATTAATGGCATTTAGATAGCCTGTAACAAGTAATGCCGGGTCTGTTTTTTTGCTTTAAATAACGGCTGACATTTCTTGTTTCAGATAATGGATGCAGGCCAGTAGCTCTAACGGCTAGAGCACCGGACTCCAAATCCGGGTGATGGGGGTTCGAATCCCTCCTGGCCTGCCATTAATATTTCAATGCAAGGGTACATATTAAATAAAGGTGGATTAGATAAACTAATCAAAATTTAAAATTACAATAAAAGAAAATAACATGGCCGATCATAATTCGAAATCAGTTACTTCTACCGATGATAATACAAAGGTAAAAAAAAGGAACCAGCAGATGCCTGAAAAAAGGGACTCAGACATTAAAATAAAAAAACAGGCAGAAAAGATAAATATTGTCACGATCACAAGCCAGTTTTTAAAAGATGCAAAAACCGAGTTTAAAAAGGTTAAATGGCCTACAAGGAAAGAACTGATAGCATCCACAACAATAGTTATCATTCTTGTTATAATTGCGGCAATTTATCTTAGTCTGGTAGATTTCGGCCTGATGAGTGTTATAAATAAAATAGTAGGTTAATTTCAGAGAAATAATATGAACGAAGAAAAAAATGTTGGTTTAAAATGGTACATTGTTCATACCTATTCAGGATTTGAGAATAAAGTAAAACTGAATCTTGAGGAAAGGGTTAAGGCTCTGAAACAGGAAAGCTATTTCGGAAAGGTCCTTGTGCCGACAGAACAGGTTGTCGAGTTAAAAAAAGGTCAGAAAAAGACATCCACAAGGAAGTTTTATCCCGGCTATATTATGGTACAGATGGTGCTTAACAAGGATACCTGGCATACAGTCAGGAATACTGCTAAGGTGACGGGTTTTCTTGGTGGCGGAAGTGAACCATATCCTGTCCCCGACAGTGAAGCTGAAAGGATCATCCTCCAGATGGAGGAGGGTATTACAAAACCAAAACCGAGATACTCTTTTGAGGAAGGTGATGAAATAAGGGTAGTTGATGGACCTTTTAGCAATTTTCAGGGAACGGTAGAAGAAGTCAAACCGGATAAGGAAAAGCTGAGGGTATTAATAACAATATTCGGACGTGCAACCCCGGTTGAATTGGATTTTATACAAGTTAATAAGATATAAGAGGATTCTAATGGCCAAGAAAATAATAGGAAGTGTAAAACTGCAGGTTAAAGGAGGTCAGGCAAACCCCTCTCCTCCTATCGGCCCCGCTCTTGGGCAGCATGGTGTAAATATAGCCGAATTCTGTAAGGCATTTAATGCCAGGACACAGGATAAAATGGGGACAGTTATTCCTGTAATAATCACAATTTACGCTGACAGGACATTCTCATTCATTACTAAAACTCCACCGGCATCGGTATTGCTGAAGCAGGCTGCAAAGATTGCCAAGGGCTCTGGGGTTCCTAATAGAGAAAAGGTTGGCGAAGTTACACAAAAACAGGTTGAAGAGATTGCCAAAACAAAGTTTGAAGATTTAAACGCATATAATATGGCAGGTGCGGTAAAAATTATTGAAGGTACTGCCAGAAGCATGGGGCTTAAGGTAACTCAATAGTTATTGATGATTTATTATCAATTAAAATTTGTATATCAGAGAGAAATAAAATGCCTAGAAGAGGAAAAAAATATAAATCGGTAGTAGTAAATATAGAAAGACTTAACAGATATAACTTTTCCGACGCCATTAAGCTTATGCTTGATTGTCATGTCGCCAAATTTGATGAGACAGTTGATATTGCAGTAAGATTAGGTGTTGACCCAAGACACGCAGATCAGATGGTTAGAGGAACTGTAGCCCTTCCCCATGGAGTTGGCAAGACAGTAAGGGTACTCGTTTTTGCAAAAGGTGAAAAGGAGAAAGAGGCCCTTGATGCAGGCGCCGACTATGCAGGATCAGATGAATTTGTAGAGAAGATACAGGGCGGATGGCTTGATTTTGATAAGACTATTGCTACTCCTGATATAATGGGTACTGTAAGTAAGCTTGGACGCGTCTTAGGTCCAAGAGGTATGATGCCGAATGCCAAACTGGGGACTGTTACCTTTGATGTGGGCAAGGCTGTTCAGGAGATTAAAGCCGGCAAAATAGAGTTCAAGGTGGAAAAGGCCGGTATTGTTCATGCCCCGATGGGGAAAGTTTCATTTGGGCCTGAAAAACTTACTGATAACGTAAGCGCATTTATGGATACCATTCTCAGACTCAAACCCCCGGCAAGTAAAGGTACATATCTAAGAAGTATTGCCATATCAACAACAATGGGACCTGGAATAAAAATTGATCCACTTTTCACAAAGGAGTTATTCAACAGGCAATAGCTTTTTATTAAAAGCAAAAGATGAATAAAAATTAGGGTCATTCATTTAAGGCAATTCCATTAAGCCTTTTGCCATATGAAATGAGCCGGAATTTGAATGATTATATAGTCAAAGACAGCGGGTGCAGTGAAATCGCTTAAAATTGCCTGCTCAGACTATGCTATTGGCTTCTCTCCTAACAGCATACCCCTGTTTTTGACAAAACTTTAATGTCAGGACAGGAGGAGGTGATAATACTTGGATAAGGATAAGAAAAAGGTTTTCATCGATGAGATGAAAGAAAGGCTTGAAAAGGCCAAGGCAACATTTGTTGTCGATTATCAGGGTCTCGACGTAGGATCAATGGACAAGATCAGAAATGAACTCAGAAAGATCGATGCTGAATTTTACGTTGTAAAGAACAGGCTTCTAAGAATTGCAAGCAAGGGTACCGGGTCTGAATCAATCGCTGATAAATTTGTTGGGCCATGCGCCGTAGCCATTAGCTACTCAGACGTTGTTGCACCGGCAAAGGTTCTAGTTGATATGGACAGAGAGCTTAACAAGCTGGATCTGAAGTTCGGACAGATATCCGGTAAAATGATGGATCTGGATGGAATAAAAAGGCTTGCAAAACTCCCGGGCAGGGAACAGCTTCTGGCTCAGGTCCTGTCTGCAATGCAGGCTGTACCAACTTCATTTGTCAGGGTTACAAATGGTGTTCTTGTTAATCTGATGAATGCATTAAAGGCAATCGAAACCGCTAAAGCTGAAGGCAAGCAGGTTCCGCAAACAAATTAAAATACTAAAAAAATATTAGGAGGATATATATACAATGGCCAATATCACAAAGAATGATGTAGTAGATTTTATAGCAAACATGACAGTGCTTGAGCTTTCTGAATTCGTAAAAGAACTTGAAGAAAAGTTTGGTGTAAGCGCTGCCGCACCTGTGGCGATGGTAGCAGCTGCTCCCGTAGAGCAGGCCGCTGCTGCTGTTGAACAGACAGAGTTTAACGTAATCCTGACAGCAACAGGTGACCAGAAGATACAGGTTATCAAGGAAGTTCGTGCAATCACAGGATTGGGCCTTAAGGAAGCAAAGGCACTTGTTGACGGCGTTCCTGCCCCTGTTAAAGAGGCTATTCCCATGGATGAAGCAGAAGGCATCAAGAAACAGCTTGAAGCTGCCGGTGCCAGCGTAGAAATAAAGTAGTATTATTATCTGATCTCCTGATGGAACTTTAAGAAGTCTCCGGATGGAAATAAGACGTAATTTGTAGCATTTTTTAATAGAATACAGGTTTTAATAACAAAAACAGGGAGATCCCATGAAAGAGATGAATGGTGTGAGGCGTCGTGTAAGAAGGAATTTCGGTAAAATAGGAAAGACTATTGATATTCCGAATCTTATTGAAGTACAGAAGCACTCATATGAACGTTTTTTACAAATGGATGTTAAACCTGAGGATCGCGAAGATACAGGCCTTCAGAGTCCTTTTAAAAGCGTATTCCCTATTCAGGATTTCAGTAATACATCATCACTGGAATTTGTAAAATACTCTTTCGAACCTGCCAAATATGATGAAACAGAATGCCTCAGCAAGGGGATGACCTATGAAGCCCCTCTGAGGCTGACTGCGCGTTTACTTGTTTTTGATACAGATTCTGAAAGCGGGACTAAAAGTATTAGGGATATCAAAGAGCAGGAGATATATTTTGGGACTATCCCCATGATGACCCGGAGAGGGACATTCATCATTAATGGCACTGAAAGGGTCATAGTAAGCCAGCTTCACAGGTCTCCCGGTGTGTTTTTCGATCATGACAAGGGAAAGACACACAGCAGTGGCAAATTATTATACTCAGCCAGAATCATACCCCTCAGGGGATCATGGCTTGATTTTGAATTTGATCCCAAAGATCTGCTTCATGTCAGGATAGACAGACGCAGAAAATTCCCAGCCACAACATTTCTGAAGGCCCTTGGCTATTCAACACGGGAGCTGCTCCTTGAATTTTATGATACTGAAAAGATATATATCAGTGAGGAGGGCTGTTTCAGAGACATAAATTTTGATAACCTTTACAGAAAAAGGCTTACAAAGGATGTTACTGCGCCCAATTCTAAAAAGATAATTGCCAGAATTGGTGAAAAATTTACCAAACGTCTTCACAAGATGCTTGAGACCGCAGGAGTGGAAAAGCTCCCTATAAATGTTGAAGATGTTGAAGGAAGAATACTTATTGACGACCTGATTGACCAGGAAACAGGTGAGGTGTTGGTTGCGCGTAATCAGGCAATCACCGCTCAGAATATCGAATTACTCTTGCAAAAAGGGATAAAAGAGGTTGAATGCCTTGTGCTTGATTCTCCTAATGCCAGCCCGACTATCCATGACACCATGCTCCTGGATAAAATTGACAATGCTGAAGAGGCAAAGCTTGAAATATACAGGAAAATGAGGCCAAGCAGCCCGCCTACACAGGAGGTTGCAAACAATTTCTTTAATAATCTATTTTTTAATATAACCTCCTTTGATCTTTCCACAGTCGGCAGGCTGAAACTGAATCACAGGTTGAATTTTGAAGATGTGCCTAATGACTTAAGGACACTGAGAAAAGAGGATATCATTGTTATTGTTAAGGAACTCATCAGGCTTAAAAATACAGAAGCATCTGTTGATGACATAGATAACCTGGGTAACAGACGAGTAAGGGCAGTTGGAGAGTTACTGGAAAATCAGTACAGGATTGGTTTAGTCAGGATGGAACGGGCAATAAAGGAGAGGATGAGCCTTCAGGAGGTTGAAACTTTAATGCCCCACGATCTGATAAATTCCAAGCCTGTTTCTGCTGTTGTAAAGGAGTTTTTTGGAACAAGTCAGCTTTCACAGTTTATGGATCAGACAAATCCTCTTTCTGAGGTTACCCATAAAAGGAGACTTAGCGCCCTTGGACCAGGTGGGCTTACACGGGAGAGGGCAGGGTTTGAGGTTCGCGACGTACATCCGACACATTATGGACGTATCTGCCCGATCGAGACACCTGAAGGTCCGAACATAGGCCTGATAGTATCCTTGAGCACATTCGCCAGGGTTAATGAATATGGTTTTATTGAAACACCATACAGGCATGTTGAGAATGGGAAAGTAACAAAGGAAATATCCTATCTCTCGGCCCTTGATGAACGGAATTATCCAATTGCCCAGGCAAATGCCCCTCTAAACAGTAAAGGGGAATTTGTAAACAATGAGGCCGCAGTCAGGATCGAAGGAGAGGCAATGCGCGCTCCTGTTGAGGAAATCAGGTATATGGACGTTTCACCTGACCAGCTTGTTAGTGTCTCTGCCAGTCTTATTCCTTTTCTGGAGCATGACGATGCAAACAGGGCTCTTATGGGTTCCAACATGCAACGTCAGGGTGTGCCACTTTTAAAGGCAAAGGCACCGCTGGTAGGTACCGGCATTGAAGGTGTTGTGGCCAAGGACTCGGGTGTAACGGTTGTTGCCCAGCATGACGGCATAATTGAGGATGTTGATTCATCAAGGATTGTTATCAGATCAACAGCCAATGAAGAAAAGGACGAAGAGGTTGAGATCCATAAACTGGTAAAATACCAGCGATCAAATCAGAACACTTGTTATAACCAGAGGCCTATTATTAAACAGGGTGATCTTGTAACAAAGGGACAGATAATTGCTGACGGCCCGGCTACTGAGATGGGAGAGCTTGCGCTCGGTCAGAATGTTATGGTCGCATTCATGTCCTGGGGCGGTTATAATTTTGAAGACTCAATTATTGTAAGCGAACGTGTTGTCAAGGAAGATATTTACACATCCATTCATATTGAAGAATTTGAGGTGGTTTCACGGGATACAAAGCTCGGCAAGGAAGAAATAACAAAAGATATACCCAATGTCGGTGAAGAGGCCCTTAAAAACCTTGATGATAGCGGTATTATCAAGATTGGAGCAGAGGTAAAAGTCGGAGATATCCTTGTAGGCAAAATTACTCCTAAAGGTGAAACACAGCTTTCGCCAGAAGAAAAACTTCTAAGGGCAATATTCGGTGACAAGGCAGGGGATGTAAAGGATACCTCCTTGAGGGTTCCACCGGGAGTTGAAGGGACTGTTATTGACGCAAAGGTCTTTTCCAGAAGGGGTGTTGACAAGGATAAACGCAGCCAGGTTATTGAAAAGAGGGAGATCGCAAAGCTTGAGAAAGACCGGTCTGATGAGATTGAGATAGTTGAAAAGAGCGTCAAAAACAGGCTGAAAGAGCTTCTTAACGGGGTCGCTCTTAAGACCAATCTGAAGGATAAGAAATCAGGTAAGACTCTTTTAAGCACCAAAAAGGAGATAATGCCTGACATTATAGATGAACTTCCTGTAACTGCATGGTCAGGGGCGGATATAAAGGCCTCAATGGATCTCATAGACAAGGTTGAAGCTGTTATTGAAAAATTCAATGCTAGGGTTGAGCATGTAAACAGCATTCTTGAGGACAGGATGGATAAGCTCAGCATGGGTGATGAGCTCGCCCCTGGTGTTATAAAAATGGTAAAGGTCTATATCGCTGTAAAAAGGAAATTATCTGTGGGCGATAAAATGGCAGGTCGACATGGAAACAAGGGTGTTCTTTCACGCATCCTTCCTGTAGAGGATATGCCCTATTTTGCTGATGGCACCCCTGTTGATATAATCCTGAATCCGCTTGGAGTTCCATCAAGAATGAATGTCGGGCAGGTGCTCGAAGCTCACTTAGGCTGGGCTTCAAGGGCCCTTGGCAGACAGATAGCCAGCGTGCTGGATAATGAAGAAGGAATTGATACTCTTAAAAAGACACTGAAAAACATATACTCTGCAAAAGAATATACCCAGTATTTCAAGGATATGACTGATGCTGATCTTGTCTCCTCTTCAAGCCTTCTGAGAGATGGCGTTCATATGGCCTCACCTGTTTTTGACGGCGTTGAAGAGAATGAGATCCAAAAATGCCTTGAAAAGGCAGGATTGCCTGTAACTGGTCAATCCATCCTTTATGACGGCAGAACCGGTGAGGCATTTGAACAGCCGGTAACAGTAGGTATCATGTATATCCTGAAACTGCATCACCTGGTTGATGATAAGATTCATGCGCGTTCTATCGGACCCTATTCACTTGTTACCCAGCAACCTCTGGGAGGCAAGGCACAGTTTGGTGGTCAGAGGCTTGGTGAGATGGAGGTCTGGGCAATGGAGGCATATGGCGCTGCCTATTCATTGCAGGAGTTTCTTACAGTAAAATCGGATGACGTCGCAGGCCGTACACGCATGTACGAACGGATTGTAAAGGGAAATAATATCCTGGAGTCAGGGTTGCCGGAATCCTTTAAGGTACTTATAAAGGAATTGCTGAGTCTGGGTCTTGAATTCCAGCTTCTTGAAGATGTTAACAGCTGATCATAATAATGGTTTTAAATGAGCAATTTTAATACAGTAATAATCGAAAATGTTTTTAATATAGGAGGAGACATTGGAAGAACTATATAACTTCTTTACGAAGCCAAAGGATCCATCAAGTTATCATGCTGTAAGGATCTCACTGTCATCCCCTGAAATGATCCTTGAACGATCTTATGGAGAGGTCAAGAAGCCTGAGACTATCAATTATCGTACTTTCAAACCGGAAAGGGACGGTCTTTTCTGTTCAAAGATATTCGGCCCAATAAAGGATTATGAATGTAACTGCGGCAAATACAAGAGGATGAAACACCGTGGTATTATATGCGAAAAGTGCGGTGTTGAGGTAATTCAGTCCAAGGTGCGCAGAGAGCGCATGGGCCATATAAGGCTTGCCTCTCCGGTTGCTCATATATGGTTTTTAAAATGCCTTCCCTCCAAAATCGGTAACCTTCTGGATCTCACCTTGAAAGATCTGGAAAGGGTGCTCTATTTTGAAAATTTTATTATCATCGACCCCAGAGATACCCCTCTTGTCAGAGGTTCTCTTTTAAATGACGAACAGCTTTATAAGGCAAAAGAGGATTACAGTGACAGGTTTGAATATGGTATTGGGGCTGAAGCGATCCAGAAAATGCTTATGGCCCTGAACCTTGATGAGCTGTCAGTAACCCTGAGAGAGGAAATGATAACTACCAGGTCTGAGGCAAAAAGGAAAAAACTTACAAAACGTCTCAAGGTTATTGATGCCTTTAAGGAATCCCAAAACAGGCCTGAATGGACAGTAATGAGTGTTATTCCTGTTCTTCCACCGGATCTCAGACCTCTGGTACCCCTTGATGGTGGCAGGTTTGCCACATCTGATCTTAATGATCTTTACCGCAGGGTAATAAATAGAAACAACAGACTCAAAAGGCTCTTAGAACTGAATGCCCCGGATATCATTGTTCGCAATGAAAAGAGGATGCTTCAGGAGGCAGTTGATGTGCTTTTTGATAATGGAAGAAGGGGAAAGGTTGTTACAGGGGCCAATAAAAGGCCTTTCAAATCACTAAGCGATATGCTTAAAGGTAAACAGGGACGCTTCAGGCAGAACCTGCTTGGAAAACGCGTCGACTATTCTGGCCGTTCAGTCATTGTTGTTGGCCCTGATCTCAGGCTGCATCAGTGCGGTCTTCCGAAAAAGATGGCGCTGGAACTCTTCAAACCGTTTATCTATAACAAGCTTGACGAAAAGGGTTTTGCCACAACAATAAAGTCTGCAAAGAAGATGGTTGAAAGGGAAACCCCTGAAGTTTGGGATGCCCTTGATGATGTTGTCAAGGAATACTGCATTCTCCTGAACCGTGCACCAACACTTCACAGGCTTGGTATCCAGGCATTTGAACCGATACTGGTTGAGGGAAAGGCCATTCAGCTTCATCCGCTTGTTTGTACAGCTTTTAACGCTGACTTTGACGGTGACCAGATGGCAGTCCATGTGCCGCTTTCTATTGAGGCACAGGTGGAGGCAAGGGTACTGATGATGTCAACCAATAACATCCTTTCGCCAGCTGACGGAACTCCGATTATCGTCCCGAGCCAGGATATAGTTCTCGGCATCTACTACATGACAAGAGACAGGGTCTACAGTAAGGGTGAAGGCATGATCTTTGCCAATGCTGATGAAGTCAGGATGGCTTACGATGCAAAGGCCCTTGCATTGCATGCCAAGATAAAGGTAAGAATCAACGAAAAGATTGAGGAGACAACAACGGGAAGGGTATTGTTGAGTGAAATACTTCCTGAAGATCTGCCATTCTCACTCATAAACCAGGTCATGACAAAGAAGAAGCTTATAAACCTGATTAATGAGTGTTACAGGAGGTCTGGAATAAAATCTACTGTTATTCTTTCTGACAGGCTCAAGGATATGGGGTATAAATATAGCACCATATCAGGGACATCCATAAGCATAAAGGATGTTACAATCCCATCCAAGAAAGGTGCCATAATTGAAGAGGCTGAAAAGGAAATCAAAAAGATTGAAGACCAGTACAAAGGAGGTTTGATAACAAACGGTGAGAAAATAAACAAAGCCGTTGATATCTGGACCCAGGCAAATGACCAGATAACATCAGAAATGATGACTGAAATGGGAATTGAAGATGTAACAGCCCCCGACGGGAGTATTAAAAAGACAGAAAGCTTCAATTCAATCTATATGATGTCAGATTCCGGATCAAGGGGAAGCAAGGATCAGATGAGGCAGCTCGCCGGTATGAGAGGTCTTATGGTTAAACCCTCCGGCGAAATTATTGAGACCCCTATCACCTCAAATTTCAGGGAAGGTTTGACCGTTCTCCAGTATTTTATATCTACTCACGGCGCCAGGAAAGGTCTTGCTGATACAGCGCTTAAAACCGCCAACTCAGGTTATCTTACACGAAGGCTGGTTGATGTTGCACAGGATGCTGTTATCACCATGGAAGACTGCGGCACGGTTGATGGCATCTGGGTAACACCCCTCATGGAGGGTGGTGAAATCATCCAGAGGGTTGGTGAAAGGGTGCTTGGAAGGGTCGTGCTGGAGGATGTATATGACCCGATTACCAATGAACTCCTTATACCCGCCAATGTGCTGATTGATGAGGCAAAGGTTAAACTAATTGAAGATGCCGGTCTTGAAAAGGTACTGATCCGTTCTGTGCTTACATGTCAGGCAAAGGATGGTGTCTGTAAAAAATGTTATGGTCGTGATCTTGCGCACGGGCATGAAGTAAATATAGGCGAGGCAGTAGGAATTATTGCCGCCCAGTCCATAGGTGAACCTGGTACCCAGCTTACCATGAGAACCTTCCATATCGGCGGTACAGCCAGCAAGAGGGTTGAGCAGACGACTATACAGGCAAGGAATGAAGGCAAGGTAAGCTTTATTGATCTTAAGACAGTAAAGAACGCTGAAGGCAGCCATATTGTCATGAATAGAAACGGTGAGATATCGGTTATCAGTGCAGGCGGTCGTGAAATAGAGAGATATCCTGTAACTTACGGTGCAATACTGAAGGTAAAGGACGGCCAGACAATTAAAGCAAGCCAAATACTTGCAGAATGGGACCCCTATACCATCCCGATCCTGACAGAGGTTGAAGGAACTGTTAAGTTTGGCGATGTTCTGGACGGGGAAACCATGCAGGAAAAGCGGGATAATGTAACAGGAAGGATCAGCCGTTTTATTATTGAATCAAGACAGGGTGAACTTCGTCCAAGAATATCAATAAAAGATGCTGATAATAAAACCGCCAATCTGCCCGGTTCGACAAAGGGGCAAGCACGTTATCATTTGCCAATAGGCGCTATAATAATGGTAAATGAGGGAGATGCTGTTAAGGCAGGCTCTGTTCTTGCAAGGATACCAAGGGAAACTACCAAGACAAAGGATATTACAGGTGGTCTCCCGCGGGTTGCAGAGCTGTTTGAGGTAAGAAAACCCAAAGAAAACGCTATCCTAAGTGAAATAGACGGCACTGTCTCATTCGGACAGTACAGTAAAGGAAGAAGAAGGGTCATAATCACGCCTGAAACAGGTGAACCGGTTGATTATTTTATTACAAAGGGAAAGCATGTCAGTGTTCTTGAAGGTGATTATGTAAGGGCTGGTGAACCCCTCATGGATGGTTCTGCTAATCCTCATGATATTTTGAAGATCAGAGGGCTTAAGGAGCTAGCAAAATACCTGGTAAACGAGGTTCAGGAGGTTTACAGACTTCAGGGTGTTTCTATAAATGATAAACACATAGAGGTGATAGTAAAACAGATGTTGCGCCAGGTCACAGTCAAGGATGTCGGCTCTTCAGGGTTTTTACTCGGCGAGCAGGTTGAAAAGTGGAAGTTTGAAGAGGAAAACAGCAGTATTATTGAAAAAGGTGGCGCACCGGCAACAGCTGAGCCGCTTCTCCTTGGAATTACAAAGGCATCTTTGAGTACTGAAAGTTTTATTTCGGCGGCATCTTTCCAGGAGACAACAAAGGTACTGTCGGATGCAAGTATTGCAGGTAAAGTTGACCGTCTGAAGGGTCTAAAGGAAAATGTTATTATGGGTAGGTTAATCCCTGCTGGAACAGGTATAAAAGAATACAGGGATCTGGATATAACTGTATCAAATAACTAGGAAAAATCGTAGTTGTATTGTTGGTCGGAAAAAACAAGAAAATATTCCGATTAAATTAAAAAAATAAATAAAAATTGCTTGACAATCTTTGATAATGTCAATAAAAAGAATGATTTTTTGATTTAAGTATTTTGATGTTTCTCATGAATTGATTGAATCGAGCAGAAGGAAGGGCAAAAGATAGTATGCCGACTATAAACCAGTTAATTAGAAAAGGACGAAAGCAGTCCAGGAAAAAGGTAAAGACCCCTGCACTTGGCGCATGCCCTCAGAAAAGAGGGGTATGTGTAAGGGTTTATACTTCAACTCCCAAGAAACCTAATTCAGCTTTAAGAAAAGTAGCCAGGGTAAGATTGACGAATGGCATTGAAGTGACCTCCTATATACCTGGTGTGGGCCATAATCTCCAGGAACACTCGGTTGTTTTGATACGTGGTGGCCGCGTTAAAGACCTTCCTGGTGTCCGCTATCATATCTTAAGGGGTACTATGGATACCTCAGGAGTGGAAGATAGAAGACAGGGCCGTTCAAAGTACGGCGCTAAAAAGCCCAAAGCGATTTAATCTACAGGAGTAATTATGCCAAGAAAAAGGTTGATAGTAAAAAGGGAAATTACCTTTGATCCGAAATACAAGAGCGCGCTTTTAGCAAAGTTTATCAACTGTATGATGGAAAAGGGCAAAAAAAGCCTTTCTCAGTCAATACTTTATGAGTCATTTGATATTATACAGGGAAAGACACAGGAAGATCCCTTATCCGTATTTCAGAAGGCTATTAATAATGTAAAGCCTCTGGTAGAAGTCAGGTCAAGAAGGGTTGGTGGTTCAACTTATCAGGTGCCCACAGAAGTAAGAGCAAATAGAAGCCAGGCACTTGGTATCAGGTGGCTGCTTACCTTTTCAAGAGCCAGGGGAGAGAAAAGTATGCCTGCAAAACTTGCCGGTGAACTGATGGATGCAGCTCAAAAAAAAGGTGCAGCGATCAAAAAGAAGGAAGATACCCATCGAATGGCCGAGGCCAACAAGGCCTTTGCTCATTATCGCTGGTAATTGTTTGAAATATGCGAATAGAAACTGATAGATATAATAATTTTTTTCATTATTGCTTATAAAGGGGGATAGCGATGTCTAAACAGAAATTTGAAAGGACTAAGCCACACGTAAACGTTGGGACGATAGGTCATATAGACCATGGAAAGACGACACTTACGGCTGCAATAACGAAACTTCTTGCACTGAAGGGATGGGCGCAGTTTGTGCCATTTGATCAGATAGACAAGGCGCCTGAAGAGAAGGCCAGGGGTATAACGATAGCTACAGCGCACGTAGAATATCAGACTCAGAACAGGCATTATGCGCATGTGGATTGTCCTGGTCATGCTGACTATATAAAAAACATGATAACAGGCGCAGCGCAGATGGACGGGGCTATCCTGGTAGTTGCGGCGACAGATGGCCCGATGCCGCAGACAAGGGAGCATATACTTCTTGCAAGGCAGGTAGGCGTGCCTCAGATAGTTGTATTTCTGAACAAATGCGAT
>Ga0123334_1004332_pt1 | contig 14565 bp, 12 predicted proteins | sample BiotimSIPDNA_FD_89706 | JGI IMG/M metagenome (GOLD analysis project Ga0123334, IMG submission 89706) | Anaerobic biogas reactor microbial communites from Washington, USA - Biogas_R1 time_0 SIP DNA | ecosystem: Engineered > Bioreactor > Anaerobic > Unclassified | place: Washington, USA... | reverse complement strand
GCCGTAGATTGGCCACCCTGGGGGATTACTGTCTCAACAAAATCTTTGGTAGCTACCGGAGAGATAAAATATGGCGCCCCCTATCGGACGAAAAAGGTGATGATGTGGATAATTTGAGGGAGGCCTTCAACGCGCTGCGCTCCGGTAAGTTCGTGCTGATATTCGATTCGGACAGCAGGGAGGCGGAGACTGACATGATGATCGCCTCCGAACATGTGACCTATGAGAGCATCCGCACCCTCCGGAAGGAGGCGGGCGGTCTGATCTGCACCACTGTCCCTGCAGAGGTTTGGAAGAAGCTGGACCTCCCCTTCCTGGCAGAGCTGTTCGCGGAGTCCTATTCCAAGCACCCCGTGCTTAAGGTGCTGGCCCCGAACGACCTGCCGTACGACACCAAATCGGCGTTCTCCCTGACCATTAACCACCGGAGGACCTTCACGGGGATACCGGACGCGGACCGTGCCCTTACCATCATGGAGTTCTCGAAGTTGGGAAGCGGTCTGAACGGTCTCGATCCTGATCTTGCGCGGGAGGAGTTCGGTAAGAACTTCCGCGCTCCCGGTCATGTGTTCCTACTCAACTCCCAGCAGGGAATGCTCAACGACAGGAGAGGGCACACTGAGCTTTCCTCCGCCCTTCTCAAGATGGGCGGGATGTTCCCCTCGGCCACCATCTGTGAGATGATGGGCGATGATGGCAAGGCTCTTACCAAGGACAAGGCTCAAGATTATGCCCGACGATACGGCCTGAACTACCTCGAGGGTGCGGAGATCATCGAGGCATGGCAGGGCAGCAAGTGGTCACAATGAAAAGGGTCATGGCCAGCGGGGTCTTCGATATCCTCCATACCGGCCATATTCACTATCTATGCGAGGCCAGGAAGCTAGGCGATGAGCTGGTGGTGGTGGTGGCGACCGATAGGACGGTCAGGAAGAGGAAGCATGAGCCCATCACCCCCGAGAACATGCGTTTGGAGCTCGTTCGTGCCTTGAAGCCGGTAGACAGGGCGGTTTTAGGGAAGGAAGGAGATATGTTCAAGGTGGTCTCTGAGATAGCCCCGGACATCATCGCCCTGGGCTATGACCAGATGTTCGACGAGAAGGAGCTTAGGTCTCAGCTGGCCGAACGCGGGATGAACATTCAGGTCGTGAGGTTGGGTCACTATGAGGATGACCTCGACGGGACCCGCAAGATAATCCGCAGGATAATCGAGTGGCACAAGGATAAGGCCGACACCGAGGGGGCGATGCAATGAAGCTCATAGGGATAGCTGATACCACCTTCGCCCGTGTGGACATGGGCGGGGCGGCCATCGAGGAGCTGAAGACCCTGGGAACCGGTTACAAGGTAGTGCGCTACACAGTACCGGGCATCAAGGACCTTCCGGTGGCTTGCAAGAAGCTCATCGAGGAACAGCGATGCGACATCGTGATCGCACTGGGCATGCCAGGTCCGAAGGACAAGGACAAGAACTGTGCTCACGAGGCCTCCACCGGGATCATCGCCGCACAGCTGATGACCAATCATCATATCATGGAGGTCTTCGTCCACGAGGACGAGGCCCCCGATGCCAAGACCCTCGATTGGCTAGCAAAACAGAGGGCGAGGGAGCATGCCCGCAACGCGTACGATCTGCTGTTCCGTCCGGACGTCCTGTCCAAGAACTCGGGAAAGGGATTACGCCAGGGCTATGAGGACGCCAGGCCTATAAGGGAGTGATGACATGAAGAAGTACAATATTGGGATAGTGGTATCTGAGTTCAATTTTGACATCACCTCGATGATGTTGGAGCGGGCGAAGGCGCACGCCGCCTTCCTGGATGTGAACGTGAGCAGGGTCATCTCCGTCCCTGGGGTTTACGACATGCCCCTGGCCATAAAGAAGTTGCTGGAGGACCAGGGCATCGATGGAGTGGTCACCCTAGGTTGCGTGATCGAAGGAGAGACCGATCATGACCAGGTGGTCATCCAGCATGCCGCCCGCAAGATCATCGACCTCAGCCTCCAGTATGAGAAGCCGGTGTCCCTGGGCATCAGCGGACCGGGCATGACCCGCCTGCAGGCGGAAGAGAGGATCGAGAAAGGGCGTGATGCGCTGGAAGCTTGCGTCAAGCTCCTCAAGAACCTTGAGTGAAGCGCTTTCCTTCAAACCCCTTTTTATTTGTTTTGACCAAGAGCGCATGTTCTACATCCGGCATTAACGGCAGGCGTCCCATGCCAATTGATTTAGCTACGGCATGAAAAGGCTAAAAAACGAGGAGTGAAGGGGTTTGTATTATCAGGGGCGTTGACTCGGGCTGCTCAGGCGACCTTATGCATATACGTCTCGATGGCGTCGAACGCCTTCCCCAGGGTCTCCACCGGCGGCAGGAATGTGGCACGGAAGTGCATCTTCCCGTACGTCTCGTCGAAGCCGTGGCCTGGGACCAGCAGGACGTGACAATTCTTGAGCACGTCCAATACGAAGTCCTGATCGTTCTTCCAGTGCTTGGACTCGATCTTCGGGAAGATGTAGAAGGCCGCCTGGGGACGTGTGGTCGACAGCCCCGGTATATCATTGATACGCTTGCAGATGTAGTCCCGCCTCTCCTTGAGCTTATGGTTCATCGTATCAAGGTGGTCCTTGGGCCCCTTGAGGGCCTCTATGACCGCCATCTGGCAAGGATTATTGGCGCTGATGCGAAGCCTTAGCTGGCGCATCATCCCCTCCTTAATCTCGTCCAGCTTCCCCTGGGGATCGCGGAACACGGTGTAGCCGAGCCTCCATCCGGGCAGTAGGTCGACCTTGGAGAACCCATTGAATAGGATCATGGGCACGTCCTTGTTCAGAGATGCGGGGGAATGGTGGACACCGTCGAACGTCATGAGATCATAGATCTCGTCGGAGATGACGAAGAGGTCATGCTCACCGGCCAGGTCGGTCATCTCCTTTAGGACCTTGTCGGAGTACAGTGAGCCCGTGGGGTTGTTGGGGTTGATGATGACCATGCACTTGGTCCTAGGGGTGATCTTCTTCCTCAGATCATCGATGTCCGGCTGCCAGTTGTTGGCCTCATCGGCATGATAGGGTACTGATACGCCTCCGAAGAACCTGGTGAACTCCGTGTAAGTGGGGTAACCAGGACCGGGCACGAGGACCTCGTCGCCAGGGTCCACGGTGGCTGCGGTGACCATCTGGATGGCCTCCGTCACGCCCATGGTGATGACGCAGTCATCGAGGTCAACTTCCACACCGTTCTTCTGCTTCTCCTTCTCAAGGATGGCCCGGCGCAGTTCGAAGTCGCCCTCTGACTCAGCGTAACCGTTGTCATTGACCTCCACGGCTCGGCACAGGGCCTCGCGAACATGCCTGGGGGTCTCGAAATCATATTTGTTAGGGTCTCCGATATGGAGCTTGATGATCTCCGCCCCGTGCTTCTCCAGCTCTCTCGCTGGAAGAAGGATATCACGGATGGCGTAGGTCACGCCCATCGAGCGTTTGGTCGCCTTCATAAAAATCCGGCCTCAAATCTCGCCTTTAATAAATTACCAGTATAAACTAGCTTCGACATTATGGTCGTGGTCCAGATGAGGCCTCGTTTTTTTCGAAAAATGTATAATGGTCCTATGACTAACCGCAGCTTGTGGCCCTGGTCCGATTAGGCAAGATACCTCTGAGATGGTGCGATCCGTGCAACGTTCCTGTCCTTGAGAGCAAGCAGTGCGGTCGCTGCGGTGGTGCGACCAGGCAGATGGAGATAACACCTCCGGGCGATGCCCGTCCTGCATCTCCATGGGATGTGAGGCTCGTGAGGGAGGTCGTTGACAGGCAGTTCGGGCCGGGCTGCGGGGCGGCGGTACTGCCGGAAGGACACTTCGCGCTGATGAACAAGGCCCCGGCGCTCGACCGCATGGATGAGGTCATGGTGGACGGAACCGTGACCGGAACCCTGCGCTACGACCTGGGAAAGGGTTGGACGTTCCTGGCCCGGATGCCCGCGGCCAAGGCCATGCAGGCCATCGCATCCCGCGCGGTGGTCACGGCCGATGACGGCGCCATCAAGCCCATCCTCGATGGCTCGAACCTCCTGGCACCAGGGGTGGTCTCCAGAAGCGAGGGGATCTCCGTAGGGGATGAGGTGCTCGTTGTCGATCGCCAGGGAAGGGCCTTCGCCTCGGGGATCGCACGCATGTGCTCAGAGGAAATGAAAATGGGGGCCAAGGGCATGGCGGTGAAGGTGCGGTGGATGGAGGCCCCCGAGGATGCACCTCCATCAAAGGCCGCTTCGGGATGGACGGAGGTGCTGGAGGCCAACCACCCGGAGATGGACCGCAAGATCACAGAGGCCGTAAAGTTCATGCACCGCATAATGAACGAGAACAATGGCCTCCCCGCCGTGGTCTCGTTCTCGGGAGGCAAGGACTCACTGGCAACACTGCTGCTGGGACTGAGGACGGGGGTCAAGCTTCCCATTCTATACCTCGACACCGGCCTGGAGTTCCCGGAGACCTTGCAGCATGTCCATGACGTGGCCCGACGCCACGACCTCAGGCTGATCCTGGAGGAGGCTCCCCGGGAGGCTTTTGAGGAAGGGTTCAGAGTGTTCGGTCCGCCCGGACGGGACTACCGGTGGTGCTGCAAGACCAATAAGTTGGGACCTACGGTCCGGGCCATTGCCAAGAACTTTCCCGAAGGGGTCCTCTCCTTCATAGGTCAGAGGCGCTACGAGTCCGAGTCCCGCGCTGCCAAGCCCAGAGTGTGGCAGAACCCATGGACGCCGGGGCAGATCGGAGCCTCTCCCATACAGAACTGGACGGCGCTGCATGTATGGCTCCTCATCATCGGAGATGGGGAGCCATACAACCCTTGGTACGATCGAGGTCTGGACCGCATCGGATGCATAATGTGCCCCGCCTCAGACCTGGCCGAGCTTAAAGTGGTGGAGGACGGCTGCGCGAACTACAGAGAATGGTCGGAAAAGCTCCACGGCCATGCTTCCAGCAGAGGCCTCCCTACCTCCTGGGTGGAACTGGGAATGTGGAGGTGGAAGAAGGTGCCTCCTTCAATAATCCAGGAGGTGGACAGGGCGGGCTTCTCAGTGAGAGCTTCGAGAGACGCAGAGGAGGGGTCGGCCGAGAACCTCAAGCTGTTCCTCCAGGGGGGAGTGTCCCCATGTACCATGGGGTACTCCATCGAAGGCGCCTTCGATCGCCCTCTGCACCTGGACCGGGTGGCTAACGTCCTCAATATGCTTGGCGAGGTGACCGTGAACGAGGAGGAGGGCTGGGTGATGGTGGACAATGTCACCATCTTCGATGCCGGGGCCCTCATCGCCAAGGATGCGGACGCTGAAAAGTTAAAAGAAAAAGTGGAAGGGGTGCGTCGAACGGTGGTCAAGGCCGAGGAGTGCGTCGGTTGCGGCGTCTGCACCGGAAGATGCATCGAGGGTGCACTAAGCTTGGTGCTAGGCCGTGTTCATGTCAATGTTGCATCGTGCATCCACTGTGGACGTTGCATGGAACCGTGCCCAGCCATCACGTTCGGTGACAGCGCTTTTGATTTCTGACCTTCCTGACGAATATATTTGGGAAGGGGTTTTCCGGCGCGTCTCGATTGCCCCCGCGTTCACCGCACGAAATCGATGCCGTCGTCATCCATCGGGGATGGCCTTTGCTGCTGAGGCTGCTGCTTGTACTGCTGAGGCTGGCCACCGAGCTTGGGCTTAGCGACCTCATCCTCCAGAGCACCGAGCTTGCTGGTGGGGGCCCCTCCCTTGCCGTACATGTACTTGGAGGACGCTCCGGTGACTATCAAGAGGATCTTGATGGTGCCTTCCAGCTCCGGGTCCACCGAGCAACCCCAGATGATCCGCGCGCGCTCGTTGACGCTGTTGGTGACGATCTCTGCGGCCCTCTGAGCCTCGCCTACGGACATGTCCGGCCCGCCTACGACGCGGATAAGGGCGCCCTTGGCATCCTTGAGGTTGATCTCGCCCAGCAGCGGGGAGGTCAGCGCCTCATGTACCGCGGCCTTCACCCTGTCATCCTCCTCCGTGTTGCCTTCTCCTATACCCACGAAGGCGACCCCGCCTTCCTTCATGACCGTCTGAATATCAGCATAGTCAAGGTTGACCAGGCCTGGCTTGGTGATTATCTCGGTGAGGCCCTTTATGGTCTGCATCAGCACCTCGTCGGCGACCTTGAAGGCAGCGTCGACCGGCAGCTTGGGGACCAGTTCCAAAAGCTTGTCGTTGGGGACCACGATGGTGGTGTCGCACACGGAACGTAGCTTGTTGAGGCCGATCATGGCGTTTTCGGCACGAACGGTGCCCTCGGCCTTGAAGGGGAACGTGACCACGCCGATGGTGAGAGCCCTTATCTGCTCCTTGGCGATGGAGGCGACATAGTGCGCCGAGCCGGTTCCGGTGCCTCCGCCCATTCCTGCGGTGACGAAGACGATGTTGGAGCCGGTCAAGAACTGACGAATATCGTTGTCGTTCTCCCTAGCGGCCGCCTCACCGTTCTCCGGCAGGGCGCCGGCGCCCATCCCCCGGGTGGTGCTCTTCCCTATCAGTATCTTCCTCGGTGCGCGGATGGTCAGCAGGTGCTTGGCATCCGTGTTGATGGCGCAAAGCTGCGCGCCGCTGATTCCAGCGTCCACGCAGCGGTTGATGGTGTTAGAACCGCCCCCGCCACAGCCGATGATCTTGATGCAGACATCGAGCTGAGCAGCGATCCTCATGATCTCCTTGTCCGCATCCGACATGTCCTGCTGTGGAGCAGGAGCTGGAGCAGCTTGCGGTTGGACCGCATACTTCTCCTTGTATTCACTACCAAGTGCGTTCTTTACCAATGAATTTGGCATTAGTGCATCCCTCGTCTGACGAGACCGACTATCTGCGATATAAATGTTGTTGACTGGATGTGATTTTTTTATTATTTGAATATTAGAAAGTTAATATCATCGTCCTATCCAGTAAAAATTCAAAAAATGGGGTCAAGCTTTGTCTGACGATTGTCTGACATCAATCACGGACCTCTCGATGACGGTCTCCGGCCACAATACCACGTGAATACTGGGACTGTCCTCCAGTTGCCGGAAGCCCTTCTGGTATAAATCCTCGGCCGTAGTTGGTATGAGGTAGGATGCCAGTTTGACGAAGGCGAGCGACTGGGCATACAGCACGAAGGTCGCTGCACGGTCCTGATCGTGCACTCTGGTCTCCAAGGGTCCCTTGTATCTTTGCAGGAAATCATCTACATGCTCCTGGAGCAAGACCTTGGCCTCCGTGCGTTCGTTGTCAAGGACCAGGGCCTTGACCCGATCGATGAGGTCGTATAATCTTGCCATCTCCACCCTGTCCTCCGCATATAGGTCGGACGACGTTACCTTAGGCCTGTCCTTGACCCTGTCCTTGACCTCGTTGGCCAGGGTCAGAAGGTCGCCTCGCAGCTGGAACTCCTTATTGCGCTCCTCGATGATTGTGCTGGTATCATCGTAAGTCCTCTCTCGGCTTGCTTTCATGGCCTTGCGAAGGGGTTCCTCGATCGATCCTCCGTATATGCCCATTCGGGAGAGGTCGGGGGCCATCTTCAGGAGCTCCGCAAGATAGTCCTTCAGCTGCTCGGAGCTACGGTAACGGTGCTTGATGGTGTCCAAACATAGGCCGATGTCCCTGATGGCTCTCATAGTCTCCCCATCGAGGAAGGTCATCTTCGAAAGGTCCGCCAGGGAGACGATGTCCTCAACGGGGACGTCCTTCCTCTTGGCCATGGCCACCAGGAGCATTGTCTGCTCGTATATGGAGGCATAGGTGACCGCGTGAGCTCCGACAGATTCACCCAGGAAGCTCTGCACAGCCTTTCTGACCGTCCTGCTGGGGTGGACCATGTTGGTCATGATGGCCTCCATGCATATGGTGTCATTGCTGAGCTCGTTCAGGGTCTGCCTGACCGGCCTGCGTATCCTTTCATCATCGTCATGATAGTGGTTCAAAAGGACGGTCACCGTCTCCAACGGTTTCTGTTCCGCCCATTTGACGATCTTCCGTTGTGCCCTCTCGATGTCGGAGTCCTGGTTCGAAGGGAAGGAATCCACGATAATGGCCTCTATGCGCTCCTCGTCGCTTTTCTTCCCCAGAATACTCCCCAACGGCATGAGCTTCACAGACTGATGATGTGAATTATTAGGCGACTAATAATAGCTTGCCGACCAGATTAATATTATGATAACAAATATTTTTCATTGTCATTATTGGTTCTCTATCTATTGCATGATGGCGAACCTCTTGCCCCCAATTTTCTTCGCTGATGTACTACCCAGTCCACAATATTATCAAAACTTATATATGGATGATGTTCAATTAACATTTAGCCTGGAAGCGTGTAGAAACATGAATGAGATGTCACCCGTAAGGAGCGCCTTGGACGAAATAAAGAAGCTAGACCATGTCCTGGACGCTTCCCTGGTGTCCCGTGGAGGCATGTATGTCATGGGCGGTCCCTTGAAGGGGCTTCACCGTGAGACCTATGCGGCTATGTCCGCCATCATGATCGGGGCAGCAGAGACGACCTCTTCAGAACTCAAGGACAAGCTGAACAAGGTGTCGGTGGAGCTGACGGAACAGACGTTGATCCTTATCAGCATTGGCCCCAAGTATCTCCTGGCGATCCTCGTGGACCATGGCGGGGACCGGGAGATGATCGCTTCTCAGACGAAGAAGATCATGTCCAACGTCGAGATGATCATCTAAGCCTGATCTCTTAACAAACCACTTACTATTCGATTCTCAGATGGCCATCCGTTTTCCCAGTGAACTTGTCGGAGCTGTCACATTCTTTTCAGGCCGCGCCTGAACCATCGAGAGGTGCTCATTATCGCCGAGCTCAATGACCGTGTAGAGGATTGACCAGCTCCGATAGCTTTACACCTCCCGGTTTTAATGGCGGTGATGACCTCAGACGCGGTCCGGCAGTCGTCGGGGACCTCGGTGAGCGCGCGTCCCAGGGACCTTTGGTCGTGCGCATCGCTCCCCCCCATGACCGGCAATCTCAGCTCCTCCGCGAGCGCCTTGGCGGCCCTGTTCCCTCCCCGGCGGGAGCGGCCGTTGGCCACCTCTATGGCATCGAAGTCGTTATCCCTAACGTTATTCTCCCCCAGCCCGGTGGACATCCGGTATGGGTGCGGCGCTATGGCGATACCCCCGGCCTCATGGATCTGACGGATGGTCTCAGCGACCTCCAGGCCTCGCGGGACGGGGCGATCCAATCCCAAACCCAGTATGTGGCCTCCCTTGGAGGATATCTCGATACCGGGAATGACTATCATACCCTCACCGAGGCGCATCGCCTCCTCGCAGCCACCCATGTCGTTGTGGTCGGTGATGGCCAAAACCCTTATGTCCAGTTGGCGACAGCGGTCGATGATCTCTTCTATGGTCTGATGGCCATCATCGGAGTGGGTGGAGTGAACGTGAAGATCTGCCTTCATCGCACCGTGGCCCCATTAGGGAGTCGCTCGTCAGCGGTGACGGGAGAGCCTTTCTCGGTGAAGAACACCAGGCATTCATCGGCCTCGGGCGAGGGCAGGAACACCGGGACCTTGGACCTCCCCATTCCCGGAGGACAGCGGCACTTCAACTTTCTGCCGATATCTATGCTCCCGTCCTCCTGGACCTCCCCGATGGTGAGGGTCAGTTTTTGGAAGTCCTTGAACTCGATCTGCTTCTCCCCGGGCGTCATGCCGCTGCTCACCTGATCGCCGGGCTCCGCCTCCGCGGGAGGTGCCAGCAAGGTAACCAGGTCCCCGGACTCGGCTGCCAGGAGCATCCCCTGGGACTCGTAGCCGCGCAGCTTGGCGGGCTTCAGGTTGGACACCACCACCACCTTCCGCCCTTTCAGCTCGTCGAGCGTGAAGTAGGCCTTCAGGCCGGCGACTATCTGCACCTTCCTTCCGATGTCCACCTGCATCAGAAGAAGTGAATCCGCGTTAGGGTGGTTCTGGGCATCGATTATCCTTCCCACCTTCAGGTTCAGGCTCTCGAAGCCTTTGAAGGCGGCATCGGCATCGTCCTTCTCGATAACGATCTTGGAGAACAAGGGTTTGGGCTCGAGCAGCTTCTGTCCCTCCGGTAGAGGGGCGGTGATGTTCTCCCAACCTTTGCTGAGTACAGTATCCTGGTGTCCCAGCAGCTTCCATGCTCCTTCTCCCGAACGCGGCAGGAAGGGGTAGCTCATCACAGCCAGCGCCTGGACCAGCTGCAGGTTGAGGTACAGCGCTGAGCCGCACTGTTCCCGGTCCTTCTTTATCAGCGCCCATGGTCCCACGCCGTCGAAGTAGCGGTTCCCGAACTGCGCCAGGTCCATGATGGCCTTGAGCCCTCGCTTGAACTCGCACTTCTGGAGGTTCTCATCGACCTCGGCGCGGGCCTTCTCGATGGCCTCCATCAACTCTTGCTTCTGGGCCTCGGTGCCGTGGTAGCTGGGCACCTCCCCGAAGTGCTTGAAGGTGAAGCTAAGAACGCGGTGGTAAAAGTTGCCCAGGGTGGCCACGAGCTCGTTGTTGATCTTGGTCTCGAAGTCCTCCCAGGTGAACTCCGAGTCCTTGTTCTCGGGCATGTTCACCGCCAGGTAGTAGCGGAGAGCGTCCACCTGGTAGCTCTTGAGGAGGGACGGGATGTCGATGGAGTTGCCCCGGCTCTTGGACAGCTTGTCCCCCTTGAAGGTAAGGAACTCGTTGGCAGGAACGTCGTACGGTAGGTTCAGACCCTCATATCCCATGAGCATTGCCGGCCATATGATAGTATGGAAGGGGATGTTGTCCTTGCCCAGGAAGTAATAGCCATTGACCGCGGGATCGGCCCAGTACTCCTTCCAGGCATCAGGTCGCCCTACCATCTTGGCCCATTCCTTGGAAGCCGAGAGGTAGCCGATGACGGCATCGAACCACACGTAGATGACCTTGTCCTCCCACCCCGGCATCGGAACGGGCACACCCCAGGACATGTCCCTGGTGATGGGGCGGTCCGCCAGCCCGGCCTCCAGCCAGTTCTTGGTAAAAAGTTTCACCGAGCTCTTCCAATCCTCCTTGCCGGAGATCCACTCGATAAGCCGGTCCTGGAACGCGGTCAGCTTCAGGAAGAAGTGTTCGGTCTCTCGAAGCTCAGGCGCGGTGCTGCAGTGGACACACACGGCCTTCTCCAGCTCACCGCCCTCGAAGGCCTTGCCGCACCTCTCGCACTGATCCCCCCTGGCCTTCTCGTTGCCGCAGGAAGGGCACGTACCTTCCACGTAGCGGTCGGGGAGGAACTTCTCACACCTCGGGCAGTAGTATTGGAGGGTGCCCTTCTTGTAAAGATAACCATGGTCCCTAAGGGTCTGGAACACATCGGTTACAACCTCGAAGTGGTTCTCCGTGTGCGTTTTGGTGAACAATGAGAACTGGATGTCAAGGCCCTCGATGGCCTTCTTGTTGATCTCATGGTAGCGCTCGGCGATGACCTCAGGGGTCACCCCCTCCTTCTCGGCCTTGACCGTTATGGGCGTACCATGCTGGTCCGAGCCGGATACCATGAGCACCTCGTTCCCATGAAGGCGGTGGTATTTCGAGAAGATGTCCGGGGGGAGGAGCGAGCCGGCCACATGCCCCAGATGGATGGGGGCATTGGCGTACGGCCACGCGACGCACACTAGAACCTTGACCATTATATCGCCAACGCATTGTGGAAGAAGGATTTAAGGTTGACCGCATGTCCCGTGGATGGCATCACAATCAACTTTTTATCGGATGGCCCATATTGCGCACAGTATGCGAATAGCCGTTCTGCTGAGGGACCACTGTCAGCCCAAGAAGTGCAACTCTGAGTGCAGGAACTACTGCCCCAAGGTGCGCACGGGCGTGGAGGCAGTGGTCATGGGCGAGAGCGGCCGTCCCGTGATATCTGAGGAGCTGTGCGTGGGCTGCGGGATCTGCGTGCACAAGTGCCCCTTCGAGGCCATCAAGATCATCGGCCTGCCGGAGGAGCTGAAGAGCGAGCTCATGCATCAGTATGGAACGAACGGTTTCCGCATCTACCGCCTTCCCGTCCCCAAGAAAGGACTGGTCACCGGCATTCTGGGTCCCAACGGCATCGGTAAGACCACCTCCATCAAACTGTTGTCAGGGGATGAGGTTCCCAACTTCGGAGAGTACGATAACCCTCCCTCCAAGGAGCAGGTCCTAGATAGGCTCTCAGGAACGGAGCTGGGCGATTACCTCACCAAGGTGTACGCAGGGAAGGTTCGCACGGCGCTCAAGCCCCAGTACGTGGACAAGCTCCCCAAGGTGGCCAAGGGCGTGGTCAGGGACCTGCTGAGCAAGGTCGCGGAAAGGATGACCCCTGACGAGGCCGCGGAACTCCTGGACCTGCATGAGGTCATCGACCGTCCCCTGGACAAGCTGTCCGGAGGGGAGCTGCAGAGGGTGGCCATCGCGGCCTCGCTGCTGAAGGACGCGGACACCTACTTCTTCGATGAGCCTTCATCGTACCTGGACATCTATCAGCGGATTAAGGTCGCTCGCTTGATCCAGTCCTTGGCGGCCGAGAAGCAGGTGGTCGTCATCGAGCACGACCTCGCCATCCTCGATTTCCTGGCCGATAATGCCTACCTGGTCTACGGTTCCGAGGGGGCGTACGGTATCTTCGCCAACCCTCGGCAGGTGCGCATAGCCATCAACACCTACCTGGACGGATATATGCGGGAGGAGAACATCCGCTTCCGGGATACCCAGATCCGCTTCGAGTCCCATCCTCCCAGGGACAGCCAGCTCACCGTCCACCTCCTCGACTACGACCGCATGGAGTGCGACTTCAAACAGTTCAAGCTCAAGGTGGAGCCGGGCACCATCAGGATCGGGGAGTCCATAGGTGTGGTGGGCCCTAACGCCATCGGGAAGACCACCTTCGTCAAGATGCTGGCCGGAGTTCAGGAGCCGACACTGGGGTCGGTGGACAAGAGCGTCAAGGTCTCATACAAGCCGCAATATATCGCCCCTGACTTCGACGGCACGGTGCTGGAGCTGTTCACCGCCACCAACCTCGAGTTCTTCCAGTCAGGCTTCTTCGAGAGCGAGATCGCCCATCCTTTGATGCTCAAACGCCTCTATGATAAGAACGTCAACAACCTCTCCGGGGGGGAGCTGCAGAGGGTGGCCATCGCCATATGCCTGTCCCGGGAGGCGGACATGTACCTCCTGGACGAGCCTTCCGCGTACCTTGATTCCAACCAGAGGATGGAGGCGGCGAAGACCGTCCGCAGGGTCATGGAGAAGAGGGGACGCAGCGCGCTCATCGTCGACCATGACATCTACTTCCTGGACATGGTCTCTGACTCCATGATGGTGTTCGATGGCATCCCCGGTCGCGAAGGCAAGGCCAACGGACCGTTCGATATGAGGGTGGGCATGAACATGTTCCTCAAGAACGTCGACGTCACCTTCCGGCGGGACAACGACACCAACAGGCCGCGGATCAACAAGCCCGGATCAAGACTGGATAGGGAACAGAAGGAGATAGGGGAGTACTACTACAGTGGAGCCTAAGGAGGACAGTACATCTTCTGCTGTCTTCTCCTGATGACGTAGTAGACCACCAGGGCCAGCGCTCCCACCAGCACCACGATCTCCAGCGGGCGGTACAGGTCCTCTATGGTCTGCCAGTTCTCTCCCAGCACCAATCCCATGTAGGACAGTACGAGGCACCAGGGGAAAGACCCGATAGTGGAGAGGACGATGAAGCGCTTGAAAGGCATGCATGCCATCCCCGCCGGGAGGGAGATGAAGGTCCTGACCACCGGAAGGAGCCGGGAGCCGAACACCGCCCAGTCCCCATACTTTCTGAACCAGCACTCCGCAAGGTCGAGGTGCCTCTCGTTCATGCGTATGTAGCGGCCGTACCTCTTGACCAGGGGGCGGCCGCCCTTGAGACCTACATAGTAAGCTATCGCCGATCCTACTGTGCAGCCAAAAGTGCCTGCCAGGGCCACCATCAGCATGTCCAGGATGGAATCGCCGAAGACCGATATCCTTCCCTGATAAACTAAAGCTCCGGCGAAGGGCAGCACTATCTCGCTGGGAATGGGTATGCACATGCTCTCAATGGTCATTAGCGTGAACACGCCCGGCAGACCCAGGAATCCCAGGATCCCCATGATGAGCTCCACTCCCCAAGCTATCAATCCCTCTATGAAGCCCATTGCCTATTGCCACTGCATCTATCTATATTAAATTTTCTCGGGCGAGATTCATCGACCTGACGAAAAGGTTTCATAGGCTGCCATGCCTACCAATGGCCGTTAGGTGAGAGCATGGAAGCGGTGCAAGTAACGGACGGCATTTTTTGGGTCGGGGCTATCGATTGGAACATCCGCAATTTCCACGGATATTCCACTTCCATGGGCTCGACCTATAACGCATACCTCATAACCGGGGAGAAGAACATCCTGATCGATACGGTCAAGAGGCCGTTCTTCGAGGAGATGGTGAGCAGGATAGGGAGCGTCATGGACCCCCAGAAGATCGATATAATTGTATCTAACCACACCGAGATG
>Ga0123334_1004331_pt1 | contig 14568 bp, 12 predicted proteins | sample BiotimSIPDNA_FD_89706 | JGI IMG/M metagenome (GOLD analysis project Ga0123334, IMG submission 89706) | Anaerobic biogas reactor microbial communites from Washington, USA - Biogas_R1 time_0 SIP DNA | ecosystem: Engineered > Bioreactor > Anaerobic > Unclassified | place: Washington, USA... | reverse complement strand
CTTCCTTACGCGTTTTGTGTGTATCGCGCCGCGAGCATTTGATAAAATAAAAAGTGAAGGTACTTTCCTCCTTCAAGAGGCAAAATTACCTTCACGATAATTGCTTGTAAAACAAGTTGTTAATTATGTAACCACTTTTCAGTCGCTATTCGACTGCGGCTCAATCACTGTTCATGCAAAACGCCTGAATAAGCTATCTTCTGATAGCGAGTGTGTCTTCCTGACAACACTAACTAATTATAAGCCCTTTTAGTATAGCATCTGAATTGAGCAATTGCAAGACTGCGAGATTGTGTGTTGGTGTCTGGTAAACGTAGACATAATTTATATAATTAGAACACTTATCAATGTGTTATAATATATATATAGTATAGAATAATAATGTAAGAAATTTCATGCTATGCAATATAAATGTTGACTAATTAGTGCATAAGTGGTAGACTATTAAAGAATTTATGAAAAGGTGAAATAATATGGATAATGTGTTAGAAATTGAGCAGTTGGGTAGAATGTTCTCCAAGCCTAAAATTTCAGCATATGATTTTCTTAAAGGATTTATTGCAGAATTAGCTATAAATAACATAGTTATTATCCCGCGTTCACAAATTACCAGTACTCTTTTCGATTACAGCAAGAATGAAAAATATAAGCCATTATTTGAGGATATTGGTTTCAATCAATATGGCGACACCGTTACGTCATATGATATCGAGGATAGCATTGCAAACTTGCAGGTATTAGGAATGATAGGCAAGCTAAACCCTTCATTCGAGAGGATTGTCATATATTTGGACAAAGATCTTTCGAAGAATATCTGTGATAGTTTTGATGAAGATACCAGACAGAGAATAGAATCACTTGTGAGAGACTTTATTAAACAATTAAATAGGGGTCAATATGAACGATGCTCAACAAAATTTTGACGATTTTACAAATAGAATAAACTCCTTTGTCAAAGCAAAGCTCGACAACTATTCTACACGGCATTCATCCAGTAAGGTAATTCACGATACAGTATGGGGCTCAATATACTTCAATACATGGGAAATCCAAATTATTGATTCACCTTTATTTCAAAGACTAAGAGACATTAACCAAGTGGGCTTGGCTTCTTTGACCTATCCTACTGCCAGACATTCCAGATTTGAGCATTCATTGGGTACAGTGGCGATAGTATCCAAGATGTTGGAAAAGGTAAGAGAGAAGAATTCTAGAGCTTGCGGTTTAGAAGTAGTGAATTATGTTAATGATGACTGTGTTAACAAAGTCCGTCTAGCTGCCCTTGTCCATGATATAGGGCATTGCTTCTACTCACATTTATCAGAAACCGTATATGGCAAAATGAATGAATTCAGGGCAATTGAAAAATACTTTTCTGATTTGTATAATGGTGTAAAGCCTAAACCTCATGAAATATTATCCTATATGATTATAACATCTTCAGCATTTCGGGATTTCTTTAATCAAAAGGTTGATTTCCCTAATAGACATACTATTAATATGGTTGACATAGGTAAAATGATCATAGGTGTAACAATAAACGATTCCAACGGGAAAGACTCCTATTCCTTTCTTACTTCTTTGATAAATGGGGATTTTGATGCTGATAAACTTGATTATGTAAGGAGGGACAGCCATTCCGCCGGACTAGCTCTGACCTATGATATCGAAAGGTTTTTATATAAAATAAACATTGTTCGGCATCCGAGTGGAGGCAGGACAGATTATAAGCTCGTCATAGACCTCAATGGAATTACGGCGGCTGAAGAACTAACCTTTAGTAAACTGATGCTCTTTAGTTATATATATCATCATCAGAAGGTTCTGATTACCGAAAGTGTCGCGAAAGACATAATTTACGCACTCATGGCAATTAGGCTTATAAAGCATCCATGTGACTTCCTGGAATACACAGACAGAGATATAGATAGTCTGTGCACAAAAGAGGTAAAACCATTTCCGAGATACTCAAGTAAGTATTTAAAGGATTTTATCAAAGCTATCAGAGATAGGAATCTTCCCAAAAGATGCTTTGAACTAAATCGAAGGATAATGAAGATTAGGAACTATGATGAAAGTAAAGATAGGGCCAAAATGATGGATGAGTGTGTAGAATATATAAAAACCGAGACGGATGAAGAAAAGGTAAAGCAGCACCTGGAATACTTCGCGGTTAATTATTCAGGCATTCAGGCGGATCATCAAGCTAAGGCGATGCAGCTGAAGGAAGAGATTATCGCGCAATATCAAAACATGGATTTCAAAAAATATGTAGAATGCCGACACAAGTTCTATTTAGAACTTTGTGATTTATATGAAAGCGAAGGGTTAACTGTAGATTTTGATTTATTTGATATCCACATAATATTGCCAAAGAGTTACAATTATACCGCCTCTCAGTCATCATTCATCATGTTTAACAACGGTGACCTTGAACCGCTGGATTCCTTTATGAATTTGAAGGATTGGGGAGACTCCTTTAATGCAAATAAGTGGAGAGGCTATGTCTATGTCAGTTCAAAGATTGATATTACTAAAGCCTTTAAAGTTGCACAGGGATTGTTCGTGGATTCTTCTATCGAGCTAAAAGATGCGCATATGTTTGTAAAGAATATTAATTATGACTCAATAAGAAAGTATTCGGAACAATAGCTTTCTACTGTCGCAGTTGAGGGGGATAAGGCTATATACAATAACAGATCAATATTCGTGCAAGCACTCATTGAAAAGAATGCCGGGAGAGGGTTTCATATGGTATACTTAACATAGGATAATTACATAGAGCAGAATGCCCATATAGCAAAGTCAATTAAAATATATATTAGTATAAGGCGGTGGTTTTGATGGCATTTTTACAGGCGAATTTTTTCTCAAAGTCGTTGAAAAAGCAAACTACCTTCAATGCTCTGGTACCATTGGATCAATTTGAAGTCCCGAATCAAGCTCAAGCACAGAAGAGACCCATGAAAGCCCTTTATCTTTTGCATGGTTATTCAGGCAACTTTACTGACTGGGTTTGTGGAAGTAATATCCAGGAGCTTTCGCTGAAGTATAACATAGCAGTTTTTATGCCTTCAGGAGACAACTTCTTTTATCTGGATGATACGCAGATGGGGATATTATACTCCGAGTTCATTGGTAATGAATTGGTCGAATTCACACGCAGATTATTCCCGATAACAGGGAAAAGGGAGGACACCTTTATCGGTGGACTCTCTATGGGAGGTTACGGGGCGATAAGAAACGGGTTGAAGTTTTCACATAATTTCAGCCGCATCATTGCACTATCCTCTGCTCTGATAACGAATAATATTGCGGGCATGCCAGTTGGTTTTAAAGATCATGTAGCTGATTATGGCTATTATAGTAGAGTTTTTGGAGACCTGGACAAATTACTAGGTAGTGACAAGGACCCTGAGGCTCTTGTTTCCAAAATGAAAAAGGAAGGTAAGCAAATACCGCAGATATATATGGCATGCGGAACAGAGGATTTTTTGCTGGATGAGAACAGAAGATTTCATGATGTGTTAAATTCGGAGGGCATAAAGCATACCTATATTGAGAGCCCCGGTGAACACAACTGGAAATTCTGGAATGAATATATCGAAAAAGCAATTATTTGGGCACACGAATAAGATGGATGGGGCGAGGAAATTGCCCTGATAACCTGGCTTTTATATTGCGAATGGGTTTGATTTATGGTATCATTAATTGATTAATTAATTAATAGCTGTGGCTGGCATTAGGCGTGCTCTGACGTCCAACCCGAAAATTATCAAATGATACGCCATTCTTGCTCCGGTTAGAATTGATTACAGTCTGCCTCTGAAGGTGGAGGGATTTTCTGTTAAAGCTTAATACTCTCTTTAATAGGGTGTGAAAAAACCATCTTAAAGGCCATTCTACAAAGGCACTTTTAATTTTTTAGCGGGTATTATAGCACAATCATTGCTTATAGCCTGGGAAATAAATAGTAAGGAGTGATAGACATAGATACGCTGTTTTTTGTAGTTGTAGGTCGTGGTAAGGCTAATGCTATATTACGCAAGGCTAGGGAATGTGGTGCTGCGGGTGGAACCATCTTTTTGGGTGAAGGCACAGTGCAGAATAGTCTGGCTGAGAAGCTGGGCATCACAGAAATACATAAAGAAATTATCATGATACCTGGGTCAGATGAGCTTTGCAATAAGTTGCACGAAACGCTTAACAAGGAATTTATGTTTAGCAAAAGAAACAAGGGTATTACTTTCTCAATACCTTTTAAGAGTTGGCCTTTGAAGGACGAAAGGATTGATAATGAAAAGGCTAGCCCATACTACTGTATTATGACTATCGTAGATAGGGGGCGCAGCAAAGATTGTATTAAAGCTGCAAGAGCTGCGGGAGCTAGGGGGGGTACATTGATTCATGGCCGCGGAGCCGGTGTGCCTACAGATTTTTACTTTCCTTTGATTATAGAGCCGCAAAAGGATATTGTAATGATAATTGCGCCAGGTGATAAGGTTGTTCCGATTAGAGAAAGGATATTTTTCGACCTGGAGCTTGGGAAAGCCGGTAACGGCATTATATTCGCTCTTCCAGTGTCACGCGCAGGCGGGCTCATTGAGGGCATTTCTGAGCCTAGCCCTGAAAGCAAGCCGGAAGAGGGCAGTAAAAGTGGCTCTCAGGCCGGCCCCGAAAGCAACCGCGAAGAGGGCAGTAAAAGCAGCTCTGAGCCTAGCCCTGAAACCAGCTCAGAACAGAGCAAGGAGGTGACTTCATGAGCTTGCTCATAGATAAATTTAAAGAAGTCCTTCGAACCTTGCTGCCGGTTGTAATACTTGTACTGGTGCTTTCCTTTACAATAGTTGATGTAGAATCAGATGTTATCATGCGTTTTATCGTGGGTGGTATAATGCTCCTGATTGGATTGGCTATTTTCCTATGGGGTGTAGATTTGTCCATGAACCCAATTGGGGAGCACATGTCCAAGGAGGTGGCTACTTCAAAATCGTTGATTAAGATTGCTATTCTCAGCTTCTTTTTAGGCTTTTTGATATCGGTTGCAGAGCCTGATTTGCTAATCCTTGGCTCGCAGGTTGAAGGTGCGTCCGGAGGTACTATGGGCGCAACAACCATTGTTTACATGGTATCAATAGGAGTGGGAGCACTGATATCATTGGCGGTCTTAAGGCTGCTGAGGGACAGACCACAATACAATACATTTATGGCAATAACCTATTCAGTTATTTTTGTATTGGCGATTTTAGTCTCTGAAGAGTTCCTTGCCATAGCCTTCGATGCTTCAGGTGCTACCACAGGTGCCCTCACAACTCCCTTTGTACTTGCAATATCCTTGGGTTTGTCCAGAATAAAGGGCGGCAAGAATGCAGAGGAGAATTCATTCGGACTTGTTGGAGCAATGAGTGCGGGGCCGATACTGGCTGTCATGCTCCTGTCAATCATCTCAGGACAGAAGAACATACAGGGGACTGCGGAAGAGTACGTTTTTGCAAAAGGCATAATTGGGCCTATATTAGATGTGCTGCCGACAATCTTCATGGAATCCCTCGTTGCACTTTTGCCAATAGTGATTCTGTTTTTCATCTTCCATTTTGTAAAATTCAAAATACCTAAGGAGGAGCTTTGGGGAATAATAAAGGGACTCCTTCTTACTCTTGTGGGGCTTACAGTATTCCTTACAGCAGTAAACTCGGGATTCATGGACATGGGTAGGATTATAGGAATGCAGCTTGCGGGAATGAGCCCCTGGTTATTGGTAGGTATAGGTTTCATTTTGGGACTCATAGTAGTACTCGTAGAGCCTGCAGTTCATGTATTGGGCGAGCAGATTGAAGAGGTTACCGGAGGACATATACCTATCAAGTTAATCCGGATGACGCTATCTATAGGTGTCGGCATTGCAATTGCTCTTTCAATGGTAAGAATAGTCGTTCCGGAGGTTAAGCTCTGGTATTTCCTGATACCGGGGTTTGCTATTGCCATGCTGCTTTCATATAGAGCCGAGCCTGTTTTTGTCGGTATCGCTTATGATGCGGGTGGAGTGGCTTCAGGTCCTATGACGGCGACCTTTGTCCTGGCTTTTGCCCAAGGGGCTGCCACGATTATAGATACTGCGGATGTGTTGGTAGATGGGTTCGGCGTTATTGCAATGGTAGCAATGGCTCCAGTTCTTTCTCTAATGATTTTGGGAACTGTGTTCAAACACAAGAGGGTTGTATATCCCACTATTGAGAAGAAGGAAGTTAAGAAATCCTACTTAACGGAGGAAATAAATATACAGCATGACTGTATTATGGCAATTGTCAACAGAGGCTTTGCAGAAAAGGTTGTGGATGTAGCCCGTGAGGCAGGCGCTACAGGAGCTACAATAATACATGGAAGAGGTACGGATGGGCATCAGGAGGTTGTGCTGCCTATCTTAAATATTGAGTTACAGCCGGAGAAGGAGATTATTCTGTTTATCACCCGTTCCCATGTGAGTGAGGCAGTAGCGGATAGCCTGATGGGAGATTTGCAGCTTGATCAGGACGGCGAAATTGCAGTTTTTGTGGCACCGACGGAGGCTATGGTTAAGAATCATAAGGCAATTGAAAGCGGCAATGTAATTGAAGGCGAGCAAAAGGTAGAGAGCGAGCAAAAGGGAAAGTAAGCTGGAGACAGAAAGTGAATAAAGGAGCGGTAAAATAATAGTACAAAATTAGGGGATGGTCAGCAATGTGGCCATCCCTTTTTGTGTCTGATGAGCATAGGTCAATCTGTGTTTCGATAGCCGGCGTTTCGTCGAATATACTGTCGAAATAAGCAGAATAAATTGTTACTTTGTCGAAGATGTGATAAAATATTGTTATATAAAATTTTAGAAAGGGGTATAATTATGGGCAAGTTTGTTGTTAAGAAGACATCCACAGGCTTCAAGTTTGACCTGAAGGCCGGAAACGGAGAGGTAATTGCCACCTCTGAGGTATATACTACAGAAAAAGCCTGCCTGAGTGGCGTTGGGAGTGTTAGAACTAATGCACCGATTGCAAATTTGGAAGACTTAACAGAAGAGCCTGTAAAGACGGCAGTAAACCCTAAGTTTGAGATCTATGCAGACAAGGCAGGCGAGTTCCGTTTTCGCCTCAAAGCAAGAAATGGTGAAGTTATCGCTGTATCCGAAGGATATAAAGCTAAAAGCGGCTGCTTGAATGGAATTGAGAGTGTGCGCAAGAATGCGGCTGATTCTGAAGTTGTGAATGAGGCTTAAAAGACATTAGCTCATAAAGCATATGAAAGGGTTAGGCAAAACAAGCTTTTTGTCCAACCCTTTTGTATACCCTATATATAAATTTTGTACTTCCCTGAGAGCATCAATAAGCAGAAGAAATACAGGCAGTTATCATAATATCTTCTGTCACCCTTCCTAAGAGGTGTGTTCCAGAAATCCCGCAACCAATCCAGGCGGTATTTGCCAGCCGCCGCGAGGGAGCCGGCTGCATTTGTTGCTATGATAGCTACTGGGTGCAGTGCTGGCTGCTCCAGGGGCGTACCATCGAGCATGTAGGAATTGTAGTCGCCCAATTTGGTGTTCTCACTGAAGAATGCTTGCAGATTGTCGACAATATTGCCAAGAGCTTCATCCCTTCCGAACCAGGAAGCATCAAGGCCAATGTTCATGGCTACACGGTATGCATCAGAATAAAACTGTCCTTCGTTATGCAGATGCTTGGCAGTTCCATCAAACTCGGCATATTCCGGGGCCATTCCTGTCTGAGGGTGGCATGCGATTTGCAGGTATTTGCGGCTTTCGATGGCAGCCTTCTTCCAGAAGGGCCTGTCCGATTTGTCTGCCAACTGCGCAAATAATTCATAAAAATGTGGCAAGTGGTAGGAGGGATCCGTAAATGGTGCTTCAGGAACAAACTTTATATAGTGGTTTGTGCTGTTCCACATTGGGCTGCCCCCAATAACCATCTCTGACTGATGTATACAATGTCTTAGAATGCTTCTTGCCTGCTCGCTGTAATCAAAGGGGGCGTCGCCGTCTCCCCATCTTTTTGATGCAAAGAAAAGCGCCATAGCATAGTACTCTTCACCATCCGGTGCAGGTCCCTCGGAGTTCTTTACTCCATCCGGGGACACTGACCATGCAAAATAGCCCTGATATTTCCCCTTTCTCTGGTACATGTATGTCTTGGAAAAGAGCCACAGACGGTCAAAAATATCCTTTCTGTCCATCTGCACAGCCATCATCATTCCATAGCTCATACCTTCGGTGCGGGCATCATAGTTACCGGTATCGAGCATATATCCCATATTGCTGCCCTTTTCAAAGTAAAAGCGCTCATTGGGGTCAAAAAACATGGTCTCAAAGGTTTCATTGATCCTTTTTTCACATTCTTCGGATGTAATTCCGATTTCGTTAAAGAGATTAGGATAATTCCCAGTATAGCAGGCACCGTTTGTCATTTGCTTATTCTCCATAAGGTCTATTTAGGCAAGTTTCAGATAGGCCTATACTTGACAATATAGATATAACTATATATGTTGTCAAGTAGATTTATGCATCTGATTTCGTGAAAATTATAGTTACTTTTATAGCTATGCCAGGCTTTATTGTTGTGATATAATAACCTAATGAATAAATATAAATATGAATTGCACAGGGACTTAAAGAAATATGCTATATTTGATTTTAGCGAATTGAGGCTTAAACCTTATATGGCAAGGGTGATAAATTTTTTTGCTGCAATAAGCCGTGTGTTCTTCCGTCCCGGTGTAGATATAAGAAGAAGCAAGACAAAAATCAAAGGCTATAAAGGCGAAGAAATACTTGTGACGATTTATGAGCCAAAGGATATAGAAGAAAATGCCCCCTGTGTGCTGTATTTTCACGGTGGCGCTTTTTTTCTACAAGAGTTCAGTCACATGCATAAGCTGGTTTGCATATATGCCAGGAATGTTAGGTGCAAGATGATTTTGGTTGATTACAGGCTTACGCCCAAGCATCCTTTCCCTGTGGGAGTTGAGGATAGCTACAGTAGCCTTCTTTGGGCTCACAGCCATGCAGATGAGCTGGGCATAGATACTCGAAGGATAGCGGTTATGGGTGATAGTGCCGGTGGCTGCCTGGCAGCTGCAGTAGCTCAGATGTCAAGAGATAGGAAAGGACCCTCGATCTGCTTTCAATCCTTGATCTATCCGGTACTTGACCACTCGCAGACAACACAGTCTATTAAGGACTTCAATGATGCTCCCTGCTGGAGCTCCAATCTTAATAGACAAATGTGGAGGGTTTATTTGAAAAATGGTGACCATGGTATGCTCAACTATGCCTCGCCAGCGAGTGCAGCCTCCTTATCAGACCTTCCACCTGCATATATAGAGACCCCGGAGTATGATTGCCTGCGCGATGAAGGCATTGAATATGCAAAGAGGCTTATGGACAGCGGTATCAAAGTTGAGTTAAATACGATAAAGGGAACATTCCACGGCTTTGATATTCCGCTTTACAGTGAAGTAGTAAAGGCTGCATTGGACGCAAGATGTAATACATTGATAGAGGCATTCACGACTAGAGAATAAGCTGAAGCAGGAAGGAGCGCAAGTATGAGTGAGGCTGCCATCATTAGAATTGAGAATCTCAATAAGACCTTTGGTAATGGCGGAAATGCTGTGGTAGCGCTGGACGACATTAACCTGTCTGTTAAACAGGGTGAGGTATTCGGTATTATTGGCCTGTCAGGCGCTGGAAAGAGTACGCTGGTTAGGTGTATCAACCTTTTAGAGAAGCCTACAACGGGCAATGTGATATTTGACGGAAAGGATATTACTCTTCTTTCAGATCGTGAGTTGAGGGATGTGCGCCAATCCATCGGAATGATTTTTCAGGGCTTCAATCTGCTGATGCAGCGCACCGCGTTAGAAAATATATGTTTTCCTCTCGAGCTTGCAGGAGTTTCGCGTAAAGAAGCGAAGCAGCGGGCGCGCGAGATGCTTAACACGGTTGGACTTGCGGAAAAGGAAAATGCCTATCCGGCACAGCTGTCCGGCGGACAGAAGCAGCGCGTTGCCATAGCAAGGGCTTTGGCCACAAGGCCAAAGGTATTGCTCTGCGATGAGGCAACAAGTGCCCTTGATCCCACCACCACACAGTCAATTCTGTCACTGCTCAAGGATCTAAATAAGAAGCTAGGCCTTACGGTGATAATTATAACTCATGAGATGAAGGTAATTGAGCAAATATGCAACAGAGTGGCTATTATTGACAACAGCCATATTGAAGAGATTGGGACAGTAGATGACGTGTTCCGCCATCCGAAAACACAGGCAGCTAAAAAACTGATTTTCCCCAGGGGAGAGATGACCAAAAGCATTGCCAAGGGAGGCAAGTATCTGCGCATTGTATTTGACGGCAACTCTTCTGATCAGCCTGTTATTGCAAATATGGTGTTGGAATGTGGTGAACCTGTAAACATAGTTTTTGCCAACACAAAGGATATCGATGGCAAGGCTTATGGACACATGATTATACAAATTCCTGACGATCCTGTGATTTACCATAAGATTACTTTGTATCTTGATTTAGAGAAAATTACGTATGCGGAGGAGAATTACGATGTTTAGCAGCCAGATGTTTGTTTTAGTAGCTGTAGGATTCCTTGAAACCCTGTATATGACTATTATTTCAACGGCAATGGCTTATATCGTAGGCTTGCCTCTGGGAATGATACTGGCGGTAACCGACAAGGACGGTATTTCTCCGAATGTCCCAATAAACAAAATTCTCGGAGGCATAGTGAATGTTCTGCGCTCTGTGCCCTTTGTCATTTTGCTGGTTTTAGTAATGCCTTTGACAAGAGCTATTGTGGGGACATCTATCGGCTCGAGTGCCACGATTGTTCCCTTAGTCATCGCATCGGCGCCCTTTGTTGCGCGTATGGTGGAGAGCTCAGCAAAGGAGGTGGACAGGGGCGTTATAGAAGCGTCCCTATCAATGGGTGCCTCAACCTTTGAAATCGTGCGCAAGGTCATGCTGCCGGAGGCCAAGCCCTCACTTATCGTGGGAGCGGCTATTGCGACTACTACCATTCTTGGTTATTCAGCCATGTCCGGCTTTGTTGGAGGTGGCGGACTGGGTACTATTGCGATTAACTATGGATATTATCGATCAAGAACAGATGTTATGCTGATTATGGTAGTTGTGCTGGTACTGATAGTGCAGGTTTTCCAAGAGGTTGGGAACATAATATCCAGAAGATGTGACAAGCGCATAAGCTAGCAATAGCAAGAAGCATATGCATAAATATTTGTTGCGTATATGATGGTTGATGGATATAATTTGAATGAAATACATATTAAAAGGAGAATGATTATGAAGAAGATATTACCGATTACTTTGGCATTTGTTTTGTCGATTTGCCTATTAGCAGGTTGTGCAGCAAAGAATAAGACTCTTGTTGTTGGGGCAAGTGTAACACCCCATGCGGAAATCCTGGCAGTTGCCAAGGAAATTCTCGCTGAGAAGGGCATAACCCTTGATATTAAGGAATTTAACGACTATATACAGCCCAATTTGAACGTGGAAAGCGGTGACCTAGATGCTAACTACTTCCAGCATAAGCCCTACATGGATGGGTTTAATGTAGAAAACAAGACTCACCTCGTTGCAATAGCGAATGTGCATTATGAGCCCTTCGGCATTTATGCCGGAAAAACAGCTTCCTTTGATGAGCTGGCTGATGGAGCTACAATTACAGTCCCCAACGATGGTACAAATGAGGCTCGTGCCCTTATGTTGCTTGAGGCTCAGGGACTCATCACACTAAAGGAGGATGCAGGCTTTTCAGCAACCATTTTAGACATTGAAGATAATCCTAAAAATCTCGAAATAGTAGAGCTGGAAGCGGCTCAGCTTACTTTGTCATTGCAGGATGTGGATATGGCTGTAATCAATGGTAACTTTGCGATACAGGCAGGTCTTAATGCCTTAAAAGACGCATTGGCAACCGAGGATAAGGATTCCGATGCTGCCCAGACCTATGCAAATATTATTTGCGTTAAGGAAGGCAACGAGAAGAATGCTGCTGTTCTTGAGTTGATTGAGGCGCTTAAGAGTGATAAGGTCAAGGCCTTTATAGAAGAAAAATATGAGGGCGCGGTAGTACCATTGTTTTAGAGTGGATGCTTATGAAGCTGTCATTTTTATAGGATAGGGATAAAGAGGCCGTGTACCTATGCCAGAACAGGTATGCGGCCTTTTCATTTTATCAAATTGGGTGTTGACTATTAAAGGCATTTAAACTAAACTGTATTTAATTGAACATGACAATAACTTAAGCGTAAATAGGAACTATTTCCGGAGTTGAAAGGCCTATGGAGAAAAGAAATAGCAAAATAAAATATTTCGAGAGTATCCCTGCTGTTCCGAAAAGGGAAATGATATTGTCAAGACTCGGCTATCGCAAGGATATAACCGTACTGGGCAGCAAGGAACTGTCACAGCTGGAAGAAGCAATCGAGCTGGGTGCCAGCCTATGCAAGCCTTCGGGAGCATATATGTTTGTTCCAATAGCTTCATTGGGCGGCTGTGAGACAGTTTTGGATAACGGTATATTCTTCCGCAGTCAAAGCCTTTCAAAGCTGCTTGAGGACAGCCGCTGTGTGGTTCTTATGGCTTCGACTGTAGGCAGGGAAGTGACCGAGAGAATTTTCCATGATGTAAATGAGGGTGATGCATCCAAGGGCCTAATCATTGATTCTGTTGCGTCACAGACTGCCGACGCGGCTCTTGATTGGATGATGCATTTTCTGGGCAAGATGCTTGTCAGGGAGGGTAAGAAGTTGACAAAGCACAGATACAGCCCCGGATTTGGTGATTTGCCTCTTGTGTATCAAAAGGATATTTTTAATGCTCTTCAGTTGGAGCGGCTTGATATCGCGCTGACGGAAAAATTCATGCTGGTGCCCGAAAAATCAGTTATTGCCATCGCGGGTGTTGAGGAAAAGGGGAGTTGAAAGGCTTATGAATAAGGCTCAATTTAGCGAAATGATATCGAAGAAGGTAATGATATTGGATGGAGCTACCGGAACGCTGCTGCAAAAGCGTGGCATGCCTGCGGGAGTTAGTCCTGAAAAGTGGGTGATCGACAATCCCAGTGTCATTATCCAGATACAGAGAGAATACATCGATGCAGGCTCTGATATTATTTTTTCCTGTACCTTTGGAGGGAATAGAAGTAAGCTTGGCGACTATGGCTTGGAAGGTCAGACGTTTGAAATGAATCGCAGGCTTGCAGCCCTATCTAGAGAGGCTGCGGGTCAAAGGGCTCTGGTCGCGGGAGATATTGGCTCTACAGGGAGGTTTGTCAAGCCCTTTGGAGATATGCCTTTTGAGGAATGCGTGAATATTTACAAGGAACAGGTTCGTGGATTGCTGGAGGGCGGGGTTGATCTGTTTGCCATTGAGACCATGCTGGACATACAGGAAACGAGGGCTGCTCTGTTAGCCATAAAGGAGAGCTGTGATCTGCCAATTTGTGTGAGTATGACCTTCGATGAGGCGCAAAGGACGCTTACGGGGGCCGACCCTATTACAGCTCTGATTACACTTCAAAGCCTCGGAGCGGACGCTTTTGGCTGCAATTGTTCCACGGGGCCCGCCCAGATGGTGGAAATAATAAGAATGCTCAAGCCTTATGCCAGAGTACCGCTTCTGGCTAAGCCGAATGCGGGAATGCCCAGACTTGTCAATGGTGAGACTGTTTTTGACATGGGAGCCGCTGAATTCGGATCTTATACGGAAAGCTTTGTTGAGGCGGGAGCAAACTTGATTGGTGGCTGCTGTGGGACCTCGCCGGAATATATCAGTGAGCTGCGTCGGCACAGTTACGGCCTCAAGCCACTGGATGTGGAGTATAAAGCATACAGCGCAGTTACATCTTCGAGAAAAACAGTATTTTTTGGTGAGGACAACCCGCTGGTTCTTGTTGGCGAGAGGATTAATCCTACTGGGAAAAAGCTTCTCCAGGCGCAGCTGAAAGAAGGCTCAACCCATGAGTTGAGGAGGCTCGCACTGGAACAGACAGACAAGGGCGCCCAGATTCTGGACGTAAATGTTGGAATGCCGGGTGTTGATGAAAAGGAGCTAATGGTCAAGGCGATAGAGTTGTTAGGTGGAGTCAGCGATGCGCCACTCAGCCTTGATTCTTCGTCACCGGAGGTGCTTGAGGCGGCTCTGAGAATTTATCCCGGGAGAGCTTTGATCAATTCGATATCTAGTGAAAGAATAAAGCTAGAGAAGCTGCTTCCTGCTGCAGCAAAATATGGGGCAATGTTTGTACTGCTGCCCCTCAGCGATGGTGGAGTTCCCCAGACCGCAGCGGAGAGACAGCAGATTGTAAAAAGTGTCTTTGAAGCGGCTGCCGAGTATGGTTATAAGAAAAATGATATTGTTGTGGATGGACTGGTTATGACTGTATCCTCCAGTCAGGAAGCGGCGGCAGAGACATTGAAGCTAATCGAATGGTGCAGTAGAGAGTTTGGCTGTGCTACAATTGTCGGGCTTTCAAATGTATCCTTCGGATT
>Ga0123334_1004330_pt1 | contig 14569 bp, 11 predicted proteins | sample BiotimSIPDNA_FD_89706 | JGI IMG/M metagenome (GOLD analysis project Ga0123334, IMG submission 89706) | Anaerobic biogas reactor microbial communites from Washington, USA - Biogas_R1 time_0 SIP DNA | ecosystem: Engineered > Bioreactor > Anaerobic > Unclassified | place: Washington, USA... | reverse complement strand
CTTGGAGATAGATGCCCCGCTGAATACTATCAGCAAATGCCGATGAAATTAGCAATTTAGCAAAGGAGGGACACATTAGCTTATTTTTATCAGCAATGTGTCTTGACAACAGGGGGCACTATATTCTGCCTTCCCGGGGGACTAAGAAAAACATCGGTAATTTGGTCCGATATGCACGGTTTGCATAAAAGCCGTGCATTATTTATTTGAAAAAGAGCATCGGGGCCGACTGGTTTTTTGCCGTTGGCAAAGACCCATTTAATCAGTGCTGTCAGGTTTTCCGCCTATCACTCCCCGAAGGGACGAAATATGTACTTCAGAATTACCGAAAATAACCGATAATAAAGAAATATACAAATATGGCGAAGACAGGTGATCCCTGCACTTATTAATTTGAAATGCAAAAGCAATCTTAGATGAAACAAAATGTCGCTCTGGTTATAGATCTGTCAAACCGAAAGGAGAGATATCTTGTTAAGGTATCAAGACACAAGACCACATTTGCCCATCCCCGCATTAAATAATCTTTTCGAATTTTTGAATTGGATAAAGCCAATTGTTAATTCGGAGGAATATCAAGTGAGTCTGGAAGCACTGAACGAATTCTTAAAACCAGGCGGGGATGGTGAAAAACTACAAAATAAACTAATCAAATTATCCCAGGAATTGGACACCAGTTGGCTGGACCCTCTCTGGAATGAAATGTATTTGGAATACCGGGACCAATTGGTATCCAATAAAAACTATTATTCAATTCTGGAGAATGCTCATTTAAAATCCTCCGGATATACAGTACCGATATTTGCAGCAAAATTCATATACGAAATTCTGAATGCCTATGTTGATGTGGGAACACAAAGCTTTGAACCCGAAGTTGTCAAAGATCGCCCCTTGTGTATGAATCAATATAATCATATTTTAAAATCAGTGCGATTACCCGAATATGAGAAAGATATCTATATTACTTATCCCTTTTCCCGACATCACCATATCATTGTATATTACAAAAACAATCTATATAAACTGATAACTTCCGATTCTGAGGGAAACATTCTGTCTGTTGCTGCTCTGGCATCAAAGATCCAAAGCATCATTGATGCAGATATTGAAGACCGTGGCAATGACGCAGGTGCTCTTACTACGGCCACCAGAAATTCTGCTGCCAAGCTATATAAAGCCATCGCCATGGACAGTACCAATCAAAACAGCCTGGAGGCTATCAATACGGCCGTATTTGCTCTTTGCATCGATCCCCCTGCGAATAGCTTGGAAGATTTTCAGAGAACAGTGCTTCTCTCAGATGGCAAAAATCGATATTTTGATAAAAATTCTCAAATCATTCTGTCCGAAGACCTTAATATTGGCATTAATAATGAACACACCGGAGCTGATGCAACACCCTGGTTTAGTATTATAGATCGGGCAATGAGAAGGATCGCTGCAGAAGAAAATGAGAAAATTGATCTGGTCAGTACATCTCTGCCGGAGGAACTCCAGTGGAATCTGTCTGACGAGATTAAGCTTGGTCTCAAGGATCAACTAAACCGGCACCAGGAGTTTGCCGACAACCTATACGTCAATAATCTGAAATTCGAAAGCTTCGGAAAAACTGTTATAAGAAAGCTAAAGATGAGCCCGGACGCATTTTTCCATATTGCGCTGCAAATCGCTCAGTACAAAACCTTCGGGAGATTAAGGAGCACCTACGAGTCTGTATCCATAAGAAGCTTTAAAAACTGCCGCACCGAGTGTGCCAGACCAGTAAATGAGGATGTAAAGAAACTCGCCATAGAACTATGTTCAGAAAACTTTTCTGACGATATTGTCAGAGAGCTTTTCATTAATGCTCAAAATGTACATGTGGAAAGACTTACCCAATGTCAAATCGGCTTAGGGATTGAAAGGCATATGTTCGGCCTTTACAAAATGTTTGAAAAATACGGCGAAGAGTTGGGGATTCTCAAGTCGCCCAGCCTTTATGATTCACCGGGATATAAACTGCTGACCCATGACTATTTCAGCACAAGCGGGGTTGCTTATGAAAGCATCCGCCTGTTTGGATTTGGCCCTGTGGTAGAAGATGGTTACGGAATTGGTTATGTCATCAAAGACGATAGCCTCAATGTGTCTCTTTCCACCCAAATGAAGAACAAAGATAAAGCCCTGGAGTTGCTGAACCATCTAAATAATTCACTCTTACTGCTAATGTCTCTTATGGACAGTAAAGCCCGAACAAGCTAGTAAAGAAATACATTCTGTCCATCCCCGCCCGGGCCTTAAAAACCCCGGGCTTTTTCATTGATCCTGCCAGCTATGCATCATCAATCCAATAAGACTAAGTATTTCGAATTGCAAAAAAGGAGTATCCTTCTGCGCTGTTGAAAATATAATGTATCAGCGGTCCATTTTACAGACCTCTGTACCGTTGATACATTTATAAGATTTTTTCAACATTTTTTGTACGAGGTGGATTGACATGCTGAACCGATGGCAAGATTCGTATAACTCAAAATTAACTACTCCCCAAGATGCAGTTAAGCTAATCAGCTCTGGAGATTCCATCGTCATCCCCTTCTCCAATGGAATTCCTCCCGCCCTCATGGAAGCTCTGGCTTCCCGATTAAACAACAGCGATATTGGGGATATCCAACTTTGGGGAGGACTAAATGCCAGGGCCAGCAGTATCTACGACTTCGATCTGGCCGATAAGATGTTGATTATTAATAGTTTTATCGGGGAACATGTACGCAAAGGAACCCAGGAAGGAGTTTTTACCTTCAGCCCTCTGCGGCTATCGGAATTCGTCCGGGCAGTATTGTTGAATCCCTCACCCTGCACCGTAGTCCATCAGGTAGCACCCATGGATGAGCATGGCTTCTTCAGCACGGGAACCAATTGTGACTATGCCTGGGAATCTGCCAAGGTCCATCCCAATCGGCATCACCTGATTCTCGAAGTCAATGAACATATGCCCCGCACTTTTGGAAACAATCAGTATCATATATCTGAAGTCAGTGCTGTAATTGAAAACCATCAGCCTCTCCACTGTCTTGCCGACAACGGAGTTCAGCCTATCGATGAGACTATCGGCCGCTATATTGCCGAAAAAGTAGAAGACGGATCCTGTCTGCAATTAGGAATTGGCCGGATACCCAATGCTGTGGCCAGGTTCCTCAAGGATAAAAAGAATCTGGGAGTACACACGGAGATGATGGTGGATGCCATGATGGATCTTTATGAAGCGGGTGCAATTACTTGCGCCCGGAAAAATTTCTACCCTTACCGCTTCATAGCCACATTTATTCTGGGCTCTCAGAAATTGTACGATTTTGTCAACAACAATCCCATGATAGAAATGCTTTCAGCCACTTATGTAAATAACCCGGCGGTTATAGCCCGCAATGATAAAGTGGTATCAGTAAACTCTACCCTGGAGGTAGACTTGGGCGGACAATGCAATTCTGAAGCCATCGGTTATCGTCCCTACTCAGGAACTGGGGGCCAGCTGGATTTTGTCCAGGGAGCAGCCCGTTCCCGAGGCGGCAAGTCATTTCTCACCCTTTACTCCACTTATACTGACAAACAGGGCACTCCCCATTCCCGAATAGTACCACGTCTGTCAGACGGCGGCACCGTCACAGTTCCCCGTACCGATGTGGACCATGTAGTCACCGAATACGGAATCGCCACCCTGAAAGGCCAGCATATCCGCAAGCGAGTAGAGGAATTAATCAACATAGCCCACCCCGATTTCCGAGATCAGCTTCGCTTCGAAGCCAAGCAAATGAACTATATTCCGTAAAGATGGGAAACGTGAGATAGGTGTAAGGAGTTAGGAGTGAGGCGGAAGGCGAATTCTCCCACCGTTCCCCATCTGCGTCAATCAAAATAATCTGTGTCCATCTGCGTCTTCGTTTCCCTTGGGGGTTTTTAGGGAATAAGGAATTAAGGAAGTTCGACGCTCCACGTCGAACCAAGCGAGGAGCACAAATCTCTTAACAAGATTTGGCTCCCGCCTGCCTCACTTCCCAAAATCCCCTGAGCTATTTCCTTAAATACCGGTGCAGCATTGTAGCCGCCACTTTGACCGTGTTCAACCAGGACGGCTATCACCCACTGAGGATCATCTGCCGGAAAATACCCTGCGAACCAGGTATCTAATACCTCTTGTCCCGACTCGTCCCGTCGTCCTGTCTGGCTGGTGGCCGTCTTACCGGCACTGCCAGCATCAGGAAGATCAGCCGAGCGTCCGGTACCAGTAGTGGCAGCCATTCGCAGGTATTCCTGTAAGAGTCGAGCTGCTCCGGGTTCCATAACCTGTTGGCCCGGGCCAGAATCAAACTGCTCGGTAAAAAAGTCTCCCCGGCTGATACCTTTAACCAGGCGCGGTTGTTTAAAAACTCCGTCATCAGCTACGGTTGCCACCATATTCGCCACCTGAAGAGGTGTCATCATTACTCCCTGTTGTCCCAAAGAGGCATTTCCCAAAGCCGCCTCTCCATAATCGATGGTCAGCTTACTTCCCTGCTGCGCACCTGAATAACCTATGATATCCTGGAAAAAGAATCCTGCCCCATGGCAAAACTCCAGGAGCCGGGCCCGTCCTAATCTCAAACCAATCTCAATAAAAGCCGAATTACAGCTTTCCGCCAGGGCCCGGGCCACCGAAATTGTGCCATGCCCGCCTTCCTTCCAGCAAGCAATACTCAGTCTGTCTGAAAACCGGTAATAACCTGGACAAAAGAACTGCTCCTCCGGTGTAAGGACATGGCTGTTCAGAGCTGCCGAAGCCACTGCAATCTTAAACAGTGATCCGGGATAAAAGGGAGTTAAGGCCCGATTCAAATGTTGGCCCTGGTTATCAGGTGAATCATAGCTTAAGGAATCATAAGGGTTATAGGTGGGACGGCTTACCATAGCCAAAATATCCCGGGAGGCTATATCCAAAACTACCACCGCACCTGTTTTCATGCCCCGATTGGCAGCTTCTTCGGCAATCAACTGAATCCGGCGGTCAATGGTTGTAACCACATCCAGACTCTCAGCTTCTCTGCTGACGGTTTTGGGCGACAGATGGGGAATAATGCTGCCCCGTCCATCCACTACATTTACCAGTTGATCGGGAAGGGATCTGGCCTGGAGATAATCCTCATATCTTAGTTCAATACCGGAGCTTCCGGCCAATCCTGACTTTGAGCCCTCCACCGCCGGAGTCAGATTGCCCAGCAGATGCACAAAGGCTCCATCAGGACGATAGCGGCGGTTAATCTCCGTAACCAGTATCCCCTGAATACCTCGCAGCTCATTTATGATCTGAGGATCATCCAAGTGGCTGGCCAGCAACACAAAGGCTTCCCCCCGGCCGCCGCCATTCCTTATAGCATCCTCCACTATCCAGGCCTCAGAAGACAGAATCCGCGCAGCCTCCAGGGAAGTCCCCCTGACATCCTCCATCTGCCCGGTCATGGCAAAACAGCACCATACCAAGCCCTCTCCGGTCAGAGTACGACCATATCGGTCCAGAATCTTCCCACGCCCCGATTCCGGAAAAGAAAAACCCTGACTACGCATTAACGAAGCTTGACGGGCTAATTCCGGTCCTTCTATCACCTGATACCAGAAAAACCGTCCCCCAATCCCTGCTAAAAGAAGGCTTATTATAATTAAAACGGCCATCATTCTTTTATGAATAGTGTACAAAAATAAAAACCCACCATCAGTTAATCTCTGATGCTAGGTTTTGCAGGAATAGTTTTCCTTATTCAGGCAGTATCAAGTGGAATGACTCCGTGTTTTTCTCCTGCATCCTGCTTTCGGCTTTCCAATAACTAGGCTTGGGGTGAATTCCAGCGTAGCCAGCCCCTCTCGCCTTTCGCCTCCCGCCTTACGCCTTACGCCTCACGCCTCACTTAAGTCAACCGGGCAAGGGGCATTTTCGATGATTGTCATTGCATCATCATAAGTATCCGGAGTAACCAATACCCTGATCAGACCCTCCTTAGGGTCTATAGTGCTCACTATGCCTATACCATCCATACCTTCAAAAATCCGATTCAGAATGTTGATGTGAATGGGGTTTACCCGGCATTTAATAACTTCTTTATCGATCATTGTCAACCAGCTTTCCAAGCATCGACCCCTCCTGCAGGTCATATTCACTATCCAGCCACACTAATTCCTGGGGATGACGGGCAATCATGATCTCTTCGTGCTCCGAGTTGAACAAGCCCTTAACAACCTCAGTCTTTATGGCTTTTCCGGGTTCCAGATACTCCAGCCGATCCCCAATTCCGAAAGGCGCCCGCTGCTGAACCAACAGCCTGCCCGTATTATTGTCGCGCCCCATTACTACTCCGCAAAACAAAACCTGCCGCGGAAAGGTGGAACGTTTAACATCCTGGGCATCCAGAGGCTTTCCTGCTGCAAATCCGGCAGTGAAGGGACGGGTAGCCACCCGTTCCAATTCCCCGGTCCACTTTTCCGTCCGGGGAGCAATTCCAGCCGCTATGGTATCGATAGCCTCTCGATATACCTTGACAACCGCACCCACATAATACGGGCTTTTCATGCGCCCTTCAATCTTGAAAGCATCTACTCCCGCCTCCATCAAAGGCTTAAGAAAACTGATCATACACAAATCCTTGGAATTCATAACATAACTGCCGCGATCATCCTCATCCACGGAAAAATATTCCCCCGGCCGCTTTTCCTCCTGCAACACATATCGGTAACGGCACGGATGGGCACACAACCCCTGATTGGCATCACGGCCCGTCATAGCTTGAGACAGCCAACACCGCCCTGAATAAGAAAGACACATAGCACCATGTACGAAAACCTCAACATCAACAGCCACTTTCTCCTTAATATAGGCGATCTCCGCCAAAGTCAACTCCCGGGCCAGCACTATTCGAGATGCTCCCTGACGCCGGTAAAACTCGGCACTCATATAATTGGTCACATTGGCCTGGGTACTGACAGTAACCGGTAAGCTCGGGGCATATTCCTTCGCCTGAAGAAAAACTCCCGGATCGGAAATGATCAGGCCATCCACCTGCAGCTGCTGCAAATCGCTAAGATATTCAGGCAGCATTTCTATATCCCGATTATGGGCAAAAATATTTACCGTAACATAAACCCTGCGGCCCTGACCATGAGCAACCTTGACCCCTTCCGCCATATCACCCGGCGAAAAGTTGTCGGACATGGCCCGCAGCCCAAATTCCTGACCGCCCAGATATACGGCATCAGCCCCAAAATTCAAAGCAGCCTTTAACTTTTCAATGTTTCCAGCCGGTGCCACCAGCTCCGGCTTCGCTAGTAGTGTCATGACAATCCTTTTCCGAATATGATTTATTTGTTCTTCGCCCTCAGGTGTTCCTCATACGTACGGGAAAACGTATGATAGCCGCCTTCAGATGTCACATAATAATAATAATCGTGTTTTTCCGGCTGCAAAACCGCCTGTATGCTGACAGCACCCGGCGAAGCAATTGGCCCCGGGGGCAGCCCGGTATTACGATATGTATTATAAGGTGAATCCACCTCCAGATCCTTTAACAAAACCCGATCCTTATGGCCACCCAGGCTATATAGTACCGTTGCGTCAATCTGCAAAGCCATTCCAATCTGCAATCGGTTAAAAATGACTCCTGCAATACGCGGCCTCTCTTCATCATGTCGGCCTTCCTTTTCAACCATAGAGGCCAAGGTAATTACCCGGTACGTTGTCAGACCACTCTGTTCAGCCGCAGCTGAAAATTGTTCATCCCACACTTTACTGAACTGAGACAGCATCATTTTAATCAATTCCTCGGGAGAAGCTCCATCCCTTATTCGATAGGTTTCAGGAAATAAAAATCCCTCCAGACGGTTGTCCCGCTTGGGAATATCCCGAAGAAACTCATAATCATAATCCTTTAAAACAGCAGTTTGCCATTCCTCCAGGGAACATATCTCCCGGGCAACAAAAAGCTCCCCTATTTGCCGCAGATCATAACCCTCGGGGATAGTAATTGTTTTGCTTTTCACCCGTCCCGCCACCAGGTCCTGTACCATCTCCGGTATGCCCTGGCTTTTGCCGAATTGGTATACCCCGGCCTGGAGCTGAGAATCATACCCCTTAAGCCGGCAATACCAAATAAAAATGTCGGGATTATTGATCAAGCCCTTCTCCGCCAGCTGAGATGCAATTCTGGCAGTATTCGAGTTAGATGATACTGTGACCTCAATCAATACACTATCTTCAGGATCAACAGCCAGCAGCCGGTGATTAAACTGCCAAAAAGAAAGCCCGGTCAGCAAAAGCAAAACCAGGAAAACCAACAACAGCATTATTAACTTTTTGGCTTTGCGGACACCGAGAGTATTCATCCGCTATTCCCCCTCATCCATAACCAGCGGAACCCCCGGGTCAGAAGAATCAGCATAACCCTCCGGCAGCTCCGATGGTGATTCTTCATCAGGTAATTCAGGATCTCCTTCAGGCGAATCGATATCATCCGGGCCATCGATTGGCGGCGGCAGCTCCTCACCAGGCAGTTCCTGGCCGGGAGACTCTTCCACAGGAATCACAGCCTTGGTGCCTACAAATATTAACTTATTAAGAGGCTTGTAATAATCTGTAGCCAGTTTTTCTCTATTCAGACGCTGCCCATTCACATCATATACATCCCGGTAACTGACAACCCGGCTGCCATTTACCCCCTGATGATCAACCCGCTCCTGGCCCAAGGCCAGTTCCGGATCGTCCTTATATACCTCCTGGAAAGGGAAGGTAGCCAGAACTTGCCGTTCCAGTTTGACCACACGTTGCGGTTCCTCTTTTTGACCCATTATCTGCACATTAAGCTTGCCGCTCTGAGTAGTGGTCTTAATGCAGATGGGGAAATCAAAATTATTCCTAAATCGGAAATCCCTAGATTTATACACCACGGTCGCATCCAGACCCGTAGGAACATAATCAACCGCCACACTATGGTTATAACGCTCCACTATCTCCAGATTGGCCAGCAGAACCGCATTATAGAGGGTAGATGAAACCTGGCATATTCCTCCTCCAAGTCCGGGAGTAAACTCATTTTGCAGTATGACCAGAGCCTCTTTGTAGCCGGTGCTCAGCTCCCGGGGGCCAACTGCCGTATTAAAAGAAAAAACCTGATCCGGCATTACTATAACCCCGTTCAATGCCTGGGCCGCCAGCTTTAAGTTCGAGCTGCGATTGATATTTCCAGCATTAAACCAAGTTGTTCTGCTCCCCATTTCAACCTGACCCTGAATGTCATTGGGATCAAGATGGGCCGAATCCACAGCAGTGACCGCATTGACAACCAGCTGTTTTTCTCCCTTAAAAACCGTTGGCAAAGCATTCAAAGTGGCTTCACGGTCAACCCTCACCCGTTCCTGGCCGGAAACCTGATAGGGAACCCCATTAGAATTCCACCTCACCCGAGCAATACCGCCGGATTCCTCAATTTCGGGACAAAGCTCAGCCATAGCCTCATAATATTTATTGTGATCATATACGATTGGAACCTCCAGAGGATAGTCCCGTACCTGATCATTCGTCAGCTTCTCCCACAGATTACGTTCATTTTCCCGCGCCAACACCGCCCCAAGGAAACCGGATACATCCAAGCTGGCCCCCAAATCCGCGGCTTTAATTGAATGTGATTTAAGCGCAGGACTGTTCAACTGATACTCAACCTCGGCAAACCCCGAAGTCATACTGTTCAGCAAAAGTGCAGCATCTTCATAGCTAAGCCGGCTCAGATCCTGCCCGGCGACCCAAGTACCACTAGGATAATCCTGTCCCGCCCCGGCATACCGAGTTGCCCAAAAGGCAGTACCGCCGCCAATTGCTACTGCAACTATAACCAAAACTGCTAATACTTTCTTATGCCAATCCAACAACAATGCTCCCCCCGATTACCGCCTTACCATATGAGAATAAAGAAGCCGCAAGGCTTCTCCATTCCTAGTCCTCTTCGCATTCGCCTTCCACCAAATCCTGCCAGGCATCCGCCACCTTTTCCCATTCCTCATCATCATCAATATCGGCGAGGAACATATTTCCTTCCTCATCAAAGGTGGCCTTCAGAATACTGATTTCCACTTCTTCGTCATTTTCTTCTTCGTCTAATGGAGCTACAATCACATAAGTCTTGCCATCAATGTCCAGTTCAGCAATCAGTTCGAAGGAATGCTCCTGGCCATCATCGTCAACCAGAACGAGAACCTCAAACTCATCTTCTTCCAGATCCAAGTCATTAAAATCGTCTCTTTCCATTATGTCACCCCAATTCCACTATTAATTCAACAAAATCATTGTATTAGTCATTCCATCTCTTTGTCAATCGACCCTCGATTATTCTGGCTCCCTTTTCGATCCAAATAACCCTGCAGAATAAAAACCGCCGCCAGTTTATCAACCACCTGACGTCTTTTGCGGCGACTGACATCCGCTGCGATCAACGTTCCTTCCACCGCTTTTGTACTCAGCCGCTCATCCTGATATTCCACTGCCAGACCAAATTCCCGGGCCAGCATATCCCCAAACTCCTGAACCTCCCGGGCCTTTTCTCCCAAAGTACCATTCATATTTCGCGGCAGACCCAAAAGCAGACTGGTAACCCCTTTTTCTTCAATAACCCGGCGCAAAAGCTTCAAATCCGCTTCCAGATTTCTTCGCTCGAGAACCCCCAGACCCTGAGCAGTAAGACCAAGGGGATCACTAACCGCCATTCCAATCCGCTTAGTTCCCACATCAAGGGCCAGAATTCTCATTAGCTATACCACCTTTACTGCCATTTCACTACACAACTTTAACACAAAACTGCGGGCAATAAGCGGAGCAATAACCACAAAGGGCGCATCGGGACTGATCAACGATCACGCGGCCATTATGCAATTCCAGAGCTTGATAGCGGCAGGCCTCCACACAGGAACCACAACCTTCACACCACTCCTCAATCAGAAGTCTTCGGGGACTCTTGGCCACCCTTTGCTCCAGATTCTCGTCCCTTTTACCTGCAAACCAGGTCAGGTTAAGGTCAACCTCATCCAGACTCTGCATACCTACCGCCACCGAAGCCAAGCCGGGAATATCCCGCACATATGCAAATGCCTCGTAAGCCTGCCCGATCAGATTACCGCCCGCCAAAGCCTTCATGGCATAAATGCCCTTTTCTCTCAACCGTGCATATTGAATGGCAGCAGCCATAGACTGAGGGGTACCGTCCATAATCCCAATACCCGCACAATTAATGAGAGGATGTATTACCTCCACCAGCGGATGATCAGCCCCCGCCATCACACCGGCTATTGAATGAGTAGAAATACCAATAGCCTTTATATATCCCCGTGTTTTGGCTTGAACCAGGAATTCCAGAGCCTCCCGATGCCCCTCCAGAGTCTTTTCACTTTCCTGTTCATGGAGCATAAAAACATCAATCACCGGAAGCTCCATCTCATCCAAAGCCCGCTCGACACTATCCTTCATTCCCTGAGCGGTATAAGCATATGATTTGGACACAATCACCGGCTTATACCTTTGTGAATCCAAAGCTTTTCTTATGTATTGGTAAGTACCATAACATTCAGCCGTATCCAGAAAATTGACGCCCTTCCCCAGAGCATATTCGACAACAGCCGCACCCTCAGCAATGCTCAGGTTAGCCTGCAAAGGCCCGATGGTCAACACTCCAAAGCAGAGGTTGGACACCATAAGTCCGGTACTGCCCAGAAGCCGATACTGCAAAATAACACCCGAACCCAACCCCAGAAGAGGCAAGGCTTATCCTTCCAAATATTTTCTGATCAATACCTCCAGAATTTCATCTCGTTCCACTTTACATATCATGGTACGAGCATCCTTATAGCTGGTAATGTAAGCGGGATCCCCAGAAATCATAAATCCCACCAACTGGCTGACCGGATTGTACCCCTTCTCCTGCAGAGCTTTGTAAACAGAATCAAGGATATGGTTCACCTGGTCCTGGCCATCTTTCGCTAGCTTAAAACTGGTAGTTGCCTCAAATTCTCCAGAAATACTCCCACCTCCCTTGAATTCAAAGCCGTCCGCCCCAATATCCCTTAGGTTTACTGCCGGATCGGCTTGTCCGCGCTTCGGGCCCCCACCCGATTTAATATCACCAGATTATGTTAACCAAGCAATGTAAGTTCTTTAAACCACACCACTTTCAGGCATGAGCTGTAACTGAGAACCAGGTCTGCTTAAGAGCTTAATATCTCCGCCACTATCTCTCCGGCCTTTGCCAGTGCCTCCTTAATCTTGGCAGGTTCTTTTCCTCCCGCCTGGGCCATATCAGGCCGGCCACCACCACCGCCTCCGGCGATGCGCGCCGCTTGGCCCACGATTTCACCAGCATGAATACCTTTGGGGTTCAAATCCTTGGACACAAAAGCCACAAAACCAACTTTATCATCAAGTCGCGCCCCCAAAACCACCACCGACGACCCCAGCTTATCCCGAAGCATTTCCGCATTCTGTCGTAACGAATTCATGTCTGATGCTTCAATTTCAGCCGTAAGGAGACTTACATCATTTATCTTAACCGCCTGATCTAAAACATCGCCGGCTTTTTCCTTTTCAAGACGGTTCTTTAAATTCTCCAGTTCCTTTTCGCGCTCACGCAGCTGTCGGGTCAGATCATCTATTCGTTCCGTCAATTCCAGGGGAGGAGCCTTCATTGCGGCCGCAGCCCGGTACAGCTCCTGCTGAGCCTTGCGAAAATCCAGCCACGCCTGCTCCCCGGTCAGAGCTTCGATCCTTCTCAGACCCGATCCGATACTGGACTCTGATAGAATTTTGAAAAGTCCTATTTCGCCTGTGTTTTTGACGTGAGTTCCCCCACAAAGTTCCCTGCTAAAGCCTTCCACTTCTACCATTCGCACCTGGTCTCCATATTTTTCTCCAAATAAGGCTACCGCCCCCATTTCCCGCGCCTCATCCAAAGAAATCTCCATGGCATGAACCGGATGCAAAGCCCAGATCTCACGGTTGACTAATTCTTCTATATTACTCAACTCATCGGCTGTAAGGGCCGAGAAGTGGGAAAAGTCAAAGCGGAATCGCTCCGGTTCCACCAGAGAGCCCTTTTGCTGGGCATGTTCACCAATGGAAAGGCGCAATGCCTTGTGAAGCAAATGAGTTGCAGTATGATTAGCCGCAGTATCCATACGGCGATCCCGGTCAACCTTGGCATTCACCTCCTGCCCCAGACGCAGAACACCCTCAACCTGTCCCGAATGCAAAAACCAGCCTGCAATCTTTTGTACATCACGTACAATCAGGCGACCCTCCGGGCCCTGGATAACACCATGATCCGCCGTTTGGCCCCCACCCTCAGCATAAAAAGGAGTCTCCAGAAGCACCAGGCCGGCTTCCCCGGAATTCACTTCCTCAACCCCTTGACCATCCGCAATTATCGATACTATCTCTGAATCCCACTCCAGACATTGGTAGCCTACAAAATCAGTGGCAGCCTGGCCTTCCAGAATAACCGCCACCGCTTTTTCCAGAGCAAAAGCCCCTTCACTCTTGAAGGACTTGCGCCCCCGCTCTTTTTGTTCCGTCATCATAGCCTCAAAGCCAACCTTATCAACCAAAAGTCCAGACTCCTCGGCCACATCCTCAGTCAAATCAATGGGAAATCCAAAAGTATCGTAGAGCATAAACGCTTCCGGTCCCGGTATTACCCGTTTATTCTGCCCTTGAAGACGAGCTATTATATCCTCCAATTTACGCAAGCCATCACTTAGGGTTGCAAAAAAGCGTTCTTCCTCCATCCGAATCACTTTTTCTGCAAATTCCTGTTTTTCCTTGATCTCCGGATAAGCCGCTCCCATAACCTCAATTACCACCGGAATCAGCCGGAAAAAGAAAGGTTCGTCCAATCCCAGACGCTTGCCAAAACGAACCGCCCGCCGCAGAATCCGGCGCAAAACATAGGCGCGGCCCTCATTGCCAGGTAAAACTCCATCGATCACCAAAAAGGTGCAGGCCCTGATATGATCGGCAATGACCCGAAAAGGAAAGCCTTCCCCGCCCGGTTGGTACTTTTGGCCCGTCATCTCTTCAATAGCCTTGATAATGGAGGTAAACAAATCCGTTTCATAGTTGCTTTCGACCCCTTGCAGAATCGAAGTCAACCGCTCCAATCCCATACCCGTATCGATACTGGGTCTGGGCAAAGGATTCATAACTCCATTTTCGTCTCGGTCATACTGCATAAAGACCAGATTCCAAATCTCCAGCCAGCGGCCACAATCGCATTTCCCAAGAGCACACTCTTTTTCCTGGCAACGATATTCCAGACCCCGGTCATATATTATCTCACTGCAGGGACCACAGGGTCCCGTATCCCCCATAGACCAGAAATTATCCTTCTCTCCCAGGCGCACAATCCGGTCCGGACTAACCCCGGCCACCTCCTGCCACAAATCAAATGCTTCATCATCGTCCAGGTAAACCGTCGCCCAAAGCCGATCAGGTGATAACTTGGCAACAGCAGTCAGATACTCCCATGCATATGCAATTGCTTCCCGT
>Ga0123334_1004328_pt1 | contig 14571 bp, 7 predicted proteins | sample BiotimSIPDNA_FD_89706 | JGI IMG/M metagenome (GOLD analysis project Ga0123334, IMG submission 89706) | Anaerobic biogas reactor microbial communites from Washington, USA - Biogas_R1 time_0 SIP DNA | ecosystem: Engineered > Bioreactor > Anaerobic > Unclassified | place: Washington, USA | collected... | reverse complement strand
TCATGTTTATTTTTTTCTTGAAATCATCCGTCATACCAAATTCCATTCTATATACAAGGATATTAGATCGTAGTTGCTTTTTACTGCGCGCATACGTTCCTTAATCTCGTTTGTAACATGAGGAGTACGTTTACTTCTGCAGCCTAAGGCATTTATTCACCTCATGCGCACACTCAACACCCTCTGCAATGGCCCAAACAACAAGAGACTGTCCGCGGCGCTGATCACCGGCGGTGAAAACTTTCTCATTAGTTGTGTGGTAAAGTGTCTTTGATGACGGTAAACCGCGAGCGTCCCGCTCTATAGAAAATGCGTCCATCACAGGTGTTTCCGGTCCTGTAAACCCCATCGCTATAAGAAGCAGATCACAGGGAATCGTCTCCTCAGTGCCCTTCTGAGGAACAGGGATAAAACCTTTTTCAGTCTTTTCCCATCTGACTTTTACAATGTCAACAGAAACCACCTTTCCTGATGAATCACTGTTGATCTTTGTAACAGTTGTGAGCCACCTGCGCGGATCTGCGCCATATTTAAAATTGACTTCCTGCTGTCCGTAGTCCTGCTTATAGACTGAAGGCCACTGCGGCCACGGATTATTTGCCGCACGCTCGGCAGGCGGACAATCCATGATTTCAATCTGTGTAACAGAAAGTGCACCCTGACGCGTTGATGATGCGGCGCAATCAGTACCAGTGTCACCGCCACCTACAATCACAACATGTTTTCCCTCTGCAGAGGTCGCTTTACCGTCAGAGAAATCAGAGTCAAGAAGGCTCTTTGTATTTCTTCCGAGATAATCGACTGCATAGTAGATTTCAGCCGCTTCACGACCTTCAACTGCAAGATTGCGCGGATTAGTAGATCCGCAGCACAGAACTATCGCATCGTACTTGTCAAGAAGCGCATCAGCATCATCTTTTGTCGTAACAGCCCTGTTGCATACAAACTCAACACCTTCGGCTGCCATGAAGTCAATTCGGCGCTGAATTATTTTTTTATCAAGTTTCATATTCGGAATACCATACATGAGAAGTCCGCCCATGCGGTCACTGCGTTCAAAGACCGTGACCCTGTGGCCGAGGCGGTTGAGAGTGAACGCTGCAGCAAGTCCTGCAGACCCTCCGCCAATCACAAGAACGGTACGACCACTGCGGCTGAGGTTTCTCATTGGCTTTACAAGCCCGGCTTCAAATGCACGTTCAATAATCTGAAGTTCATCATCCTTGATACTTGTAGGGTCTTCATTCAAACCGAGATTGCACCCTGCCTCGCATGGAGCCGGACAAACCCTTCCTGTAAATTCAGGGAATGGATTTGTTAAAGCAAGGCGATCATAAGCCTCATCCCATTTACCCTTGAAAATGAGGTCATTCCATTCAGGGATCAGGTTATGCAGCGGGCACCCGGTTACCCTTCCATCAATAAGCATACCTGTCTGACAGAATGGTGTTCCGCAGTTCATGCATCTTGACGCCTGTATCTTCTGCTCCTCTTCCGGGAGCCGTATTGCAAATTCATTGAAATCACCTATACGTTCCTCTGGAACGCGCGAGCCGTGATCCTTACGGCCATGCTGTAAAAATCCACCTATTTTTCCCATTAGTCTTTTGCCTTTCCCTTATTTTCCTGTGTGACCATTCTGAACGCAATGTTCATTGCTTCAGCCTGACTGACTCCTTTTTTCTCCTGCTCTGCAGCAAGAAACCTGATTCTCCTGTAGTCAAAAGGAATTACCTTTTTGAAATGATACTTTTCCTGATCGTAGGAGAACATCAGACGAATGCCAAGCGGCGACTTCGTTACATCAATATGCTCCTGAAGCATCTTTTTCAGTAAATCGTAATCAGAAGACTCAAGTACTGTCATGTCAACAAGCTCATGATTCAGGCGGCTTTTCAGTACATCTCCTGGATCATAGACATAAGCAACACCTCCGCTCATACCGCATGCGAAGTTAACACCAACAGGACCAAGACAAACCACTGTTCCACCAGTCATGTATTCGCAGCCATGGTTTCCCATACCCTCGACCACAAGATTTGCACCGCTGTTGCGGACTGCAAAGCGCTGCCCGGCAAGACCGTTTATAAAGGCTTTACCGGAAGTCGCACCATAGAATGCAACATTACCGATGATAATATTTTCAGATGCGATAAATCCGCTCTCCGGCGGTGTAATGACTGCAAGCTGTCCGCCTGAAAGGCCTTTTCCGAAATAGTCATTGGCATCGCCTGTAATGGTAAGATTTATTCCTTTTGGAAGGAACGCACCCAGACTCTGACCACCAGACCCTCTGAGTTTAATGGATATAAGTTCCTTTGGAAGGCCATCAGGAAATTTTCTTGTCACTCTTGAACCCAGAATCGTACCGAGTGTTCTGTCAACATTTGATATATCTGCAGAAAACTGCACTGCGGTCAGATTCTCAAGCACATGGTTGGACAGCGGCAGAAACAGTGTTTTATCAAGAGTTTTGTCAAGTTCGATTTTGAATGCCATTTTTGGTGAAAAATGCATTATCTCCGAACCCTCGATTATGCCTTCATAAGGTTTTTGCGGTACTGCAAGAATACTTGACAAATCAATTGTTCTTGCCTTCCAGTTCGCAAATTCCCTGTCCTGACGCAGGCATTCAACATGACCGCACATCTCTTCAACAGTCCGAAACCCGAGTCGTGCCATATATTCACGCATCTCTTCTGCGACAAACATCATATAATTTACAACATGCGAAGGGTCACCCTTAAACTTCGCACGCAGGCACTCGTTCTGCGTTGCAATACCCACAGGGCATGTATCCTTTTCGCAGGCACGCATCATGAGGCATCCAAGAGCAATGAGTGGTCCGGTGGCAAAGCCGAACTCCTCTGCACCAAGCAGGCACGCAACAGCAACGTCGCGGCCTGTCATGAGTTTCCCATCGGCCTCAATTCTCACACGGCTGCGCAGACCGTTTCTCATAAGCGTCTGCTGTGTCTCGGCAAGCCCGAGTTCAAGCGGCAGCCCTGTGTTGCGGATTGAACTTCCCGGAGCAGCACCGGTGCCTCCGTCATGACCAGAAATAAGGATCATGTCAGCACCACCTTTAGCCACACCTGCGGCAACAGTTCCGACTCCGGTTTCAGAAACAAGTTTTACGGTGATCGTTGCCCTGTCGTTTGCGTTTTTCAGATCGTAAATAAGCTCTGCAAGATCCTCGATCGAGTAAATGTCATGATGAGGCGGAGGGGAAATAAGTCCTACACCTGGAGTTGATCTGCGCGTATTTGCAATCCACGGATAGACCTTCTTACCAGGAAGATGTCCGCCCTCACCCGGTTTTGCCCCCTGTGCGATCTTGATCTGAATTTCTACCGCGCTGTTAAGGTATCTTGATGTTACGCCAAATCGTCCTGAAGCAACCTGTTTGATTGCCGAGAGTTTAGAATCCCCGTTGCTTTCACGGCGTTCACGGGAGACATCCTCACCGCCCTCACCAGTGTTTGATTTACCGCCAAGACGGTTCATTGCTATTGCAAGAGCCTCGTGCGCTTCCTTTGAAATTGATCCATACGACATTGCACCGGTCTTGAAACGCTTTACAATTTCAGACGCCGGCTCCACTTCGTCAACAGGAATACTATTGCCCGGTACAAAGTCAAAATAGCTTCTGATTGTCGCACGGACTTTTCCGTCATTGAAACGACTGCTGTAATCCTTAAATGTCTTGTAATCACCTGTACGTACAGATTTCTGCAGCAGATAGATACTCATCGGGTCATAGAGATGTTCCTCTTTACCTGTTCGATAGAAGATCTCGCCACCTGATTCAAGTGCATCCGGAACATTCTGCTTTTCAGTCTCGATTGCAGCATCATACTTTATTATTGCCTCACGCTGAATATCTGCGATTTTGAGACCACCGATACGGCTCACAGTATTTGTAAAGTACTTGTCAATTACGGAATTATCGATACCAACGGCCTCGAAGTTCTGGGAACCCATATAAGAGTGGATCGTTGATATACCCATCTTGGCCATCACTTTAACGATACCGTGAACAAGTGCCTCGTTGAATTTCTTTATGCCGTCTTCTGCAGAGCATGTTAAATCACCCCTCAGAGCCATCTGCTCAATTGCAGTATGTGCCAGATATGGATAAAATGCTGATGTTCCATACCCCATGAGCATTGCAGCATGGTGAACGCCGCGCACATCACCGGCCTCAACAACAATATCGCAGCGTGTGCGGAGACCTGAACGGATAAGAAAATGGTGCACTGACGCAGCAGCCAGAAGGGAGGGAATAGGAACATCATCAGATCCCTGAAGCCTGTCACTCAGAATGATGATATTCACCTGATTCTTTATTGCCTGTACAACCTGCTCATTTATTTTGTCAAGTGCATTCTCAAGCCCTGTTTCAGAATCGCTGTCACAGTCGAATACAATACGGATAGTCTGAGACCTAAGGCCGCGGACGCGGATATGCTGTATTCTCCTGAACTCGCTCTTATCAAGGAGAGGAGTCTTGAGACGAAGCAGATGGCAGTTCTTTTTTGAATCCTCAAGAATATTTCCATGACTTCCGATATAAACCTGCGTTGATGTAACGATTGACTCACGCAGTGCATCAATCGGAGGATTTGTCACCTGTGCAAAAAGCTGCTTGAAGTATTCAAAGAGCGGCTTCGGCCTTGATGACAGAACTGCAAGCGGCGTGTCAATGCCCATTGAACCAATGGGTTCACTTCCGTTTTCAGCCATCGGGAGGATTGTTTCAGTAAGATCCTCGTAAACATATCCGAATTTTCTCATCAGCTGAAGGTTATGGCGCTGAAGTTTCTCCTGGTCAAGATACTCATTCTTTTCAGAAGGATGAAGATCAGGTTCCTCAATCTGATCCATAAGAACAAGTTCCTCATCAATCCACTGCCTGTATGGGAGTTCATTTGCGAGTCCCTCTTTAATTGTATCATTCCATAAAATTCTGCCCTGTACCGGATCGACAAGAATCATCTTCCCCGGTTCCAGGCTACCCTTCTGAAGAATCTGTGAAGGATCAATATCAAGGACCCCGACTTCAGAGGAGAGAATGAGACGGTCATCCTTTGTCACATAGTATCTTGCCGGACGCAGACCATTGCGGTCAAGGATTGCACCGGTCTGTATACCGTTTGAAAACGCAACTGCAGCAGGTCCGTCCCACGGTTCCATAAGTGTGGACTGATAGGCAAGGAATGCGCGAAGTTTTTCGCTGATATCATTGTTATGAACCCACGGTTCAGGTATAAGCATCATTGCCGACCTTGAAAGACTTCTGCCTGACATTGTGAGAAACTCCAATACATTGTCAAGAATTGCAGAGTCGGAACCTGACTGATCCATTACAGGCAGAACCTTCTCAAGATCTTCACCGAGTACAGAAGAGTAAAGGTTCGACTCGCGTGCTGTCATCCAGTTTACATTTCCGCGAAGAGTGTTGATTTCTCCATTGTGAATCATGAAACGGTTGGGGTGCGCACGTTCCCATGAAGGGTTCGTATTGGTACTGAATCTTGAATGAACAAGCGCCATTGATGTTTCAACTTTTGCCTGCTGAAGATCAAGATAGAATGAGCTCAGCTGTGATGCAAGAAGCATTCCTTTGTAAACAATAGTTCTACTTGACATTGAGGCAGCATAGAATATTTCACCGTCGTAGTTCTTATCACTTTTAATACGTTTTTCAATCAGGCGCCTGGTGACAAACAACTTGCGCTCAAATGCGTCACCTTTTGCGACTAATGAGGGCCGCAGGATAAACGCCTGGAAAATGGACGGCATCGTTTCCAGCGCTGTAAACCCAAGCCCTTCAGGTTCAAGTGGAACAGTTCTCCAGAAAAGAACGGACAGTCCATTCTCTATGCATACCTGTTCAAAGACTTTCTTGGCATCGTCTGCCTTTTTTGCCATTTTTGGTAGAAAAAGCATTGCTACACCATACTCACCGCTGTCAGGGAGCAACTGTCCCTGGCGCTGAGCTTCCTGTCTAAAGAAACGATGCGGAATCTGAAACAGAATACCGGCACCATCACCCGTATTCTTTTCCAAACCAGCTCCTCCTCTATGTTCCATATTTTCAAGAACAGAAAGAGCGTCCTGCAGCATTTGATGAGACTTGATTCCCTTGATCTGAGCAAGCGCGCCTATACCGCATGCATCATGTTCAAAGGATTCTCTGTAAAGACCCTTTTCGTTTGATTGAATCATTTTATTGCGCCCTCTATCGTATATAGAATAAATTAATTAATTATCTGCATAAATCCGTTGTGTAATGATATCAGAGAATAACTCAAGTCCACCTTTCTATTGCATTATTGCATCATGATAGTAATATGCACATCTGGCTTGTACCTAATTGAAGCAAAACTTATGCCATACATTAAATTGTGTTTTTAAAGGATTTCAACACATTTCACTACAATTTTGTATTTTCTGAAACCGGAATTATACAAAGATGTATTGATGACAGATATGTATCGAGCAGTATGATATACCCATTATAAAGCAGAAAACAGCAAGAATTTTTAAAAACTGCAATTTGAAGTGTTACTTCAGAACCTGAGGTTGAAGGCTTGAATACCCGACTGTATGGTGGTAGAATATAACTAACAGATAGTATCAAACTCGCTCATGAGGAAAGGAGAATCGTATGGCACAGACAATATACTTTACGACTGACCAGCATGAGCAGGGAACAACCAAGGTTTATGTCACCGATAATCGTAACGAAATTGGAGTGGTCAAGGTTTATACGACACAGGATGAGTACGATGCTCAAATAAAGGGCGTTGTGACTAATAGCGAATTCGATGCGGAGATGAAGATATTCCTGACCAATAATAAGAATGAGGATTAGCTGGTTATTTCATCTGATATGGTGTTTTGACAAGTTCTTTTTGTATGTCTTGACTTTTTCCTTTAAATTGCCATATCCACTCAGCCACATTTTCCATTTAAATATTACAATTGCAGACGGATTTGGCATATGAGGTTCTCAATTTCGATATACACTGATATTAATATAACCCGGATAAACCGATCTATTGTCAAGACTGTTCAACTGCGAATAATACTTGCCGTTTGGAATTGATTTATTTCTGATTTCCCTGAACCAGAAAACGTTCTGTTTTCAATCCCGCGGTAATTGTTATTACATACATTACGAAATTCTTTTGTGGCAGATTCCACAGAACAATATCTTTGCCTGTCAATGATGCCACCTGCCTTCCCCGCAAATCCATTATTTTTACTAATAGTTCATTACCCTGCGATGCGACCATAACAGATTGACCTGTAATCCGGCAATTAATATTATTATGTGTAACATTATATCTGTTCACCTGTTTATTTTTTACGAAATCGGAACTCGGGCAGATTTCGAAATCTCTTATTAAGCTCTGATGATTTGTATTTGGTCCGTTACCATCAGTGTCCTGCCAGATGAACTGCAATGACAACAGATATGTTCCTGCATTTTTTGGTACTATTGTTCCACGGTATTCCGTAAAGCCATCACTGCCTGTTGACTGTGCGGCAAGTTGGATAATCTCATTTGTTGAGTCAGACGGTCCGTAATTTCCAACAGCCGATTTTGTTGTTAAATGAAATTTCAGTACAGCCCAGGGAGAAGTCGGATCATTTTTCACCTGCACCGAAACAGTCTGCTCTGATGCTGCCAATGTTACAGGTACTCCACCACCGACCACCCAGACGGATTCACTACCCCACTGCGGATTGTTTACTCCCATACCATCATTGCGATCAGTTAATGAAATTGTTCCCCAACCTGAATAGATTTGCCAGTCCTTAGCTTTAGGAGGTGCAAAAAATGCGCTCTTTGACGGATCAAGAACTCGAATTGACACTGATGCAGTATCTTTAGCATCACTTCCACCAACCGCTATATAGGTAAAACGATCCGTTCCCGTCCACCCTGCTGATGGTGTATAGGTAAAGGATCCATCCGCCTTTAGCTCCAGTGTACCATGTTGTGGCTTAATCAGAACAGATGCTGTTACATCCTGGCCTTCAGTTGGGTCACGATCATTGACAAGGATACCGGGTTTCGCAACACTCAATACATTTCCTGTTGTATCAACATACCAGTCATCATTTGCGGTAGGTGGAAAATCAAGAGTGACATCTGTTTCATGCGTTGTTTTCAATGAACGCATTCCCTGCCCTGCTTCATCCAATCCACCAAATCCATCATGCGCTGTATACGTCCACCCCATTGCTCCAGCATATCCATTATCCATCAGATAATTCCAACATTCAACCGGTGTCATCGAACCAACAGCGTCAGAAAGTCCTTTTGCAGGAAACTCACCAATCACTAACGGTTTGTCAAGTCCCCAGTATGATGCCGGGTGATGAAACGGGGAGATCTCTGTTTTCCCCCACTCATAATAATGAACCATATAAAAATCCAGCGTTCCATCCGGATCACCACCGGTTGCAATCAACGCAGAATCGGAATAGTAGTTATGCTGTCCGGAAATAGTATTTGATCCGGCAATAAACGACCAGCAGCCATTACTGACAGGAATACCCGGCATGGCTCTGTGAATCGCACCGGCAACCTGATTTACTGTTTTCTGGACATGTGTTATCTCAATACCATTTTCCATGCTGCCCCAGTCCCCGGCAATAGCTTTAACCATACCTTCAGGTTCATTAAAAACCTCCCAGCAGGCTATTGCCGGGTGAGGTCCGATCGCCTTTACAAGAGGAACTACGGCGTTGTCAATAAAAGCCTTCCGTCCCTCATCTGTCTGAAGTATCATTTTATTGGCGGTCATATTAACCTGTGTTTTCCCGGTTTTCATCATGTCAAACGAGAGAAGGCAAAGATCAATACTGACACCACGCGCATAACCCATATCAAGCACTTTTTTAATATTTGCTACCGTTGATGTCTCAAGGCCGGTAACAAGGTTTGTTTTCGAATCAATCTGAGGATCATTTGAACAATCAGTAAAAAGCCACCACCTTACAACATTACCACCTGAATCGGCAACACCCTGTAACATTTTCGCAAACCAGACCGTATCGATCGGATACTTGCCGACATCACCCCCGAATTGATTCCAGGCAACGTTAATTCCGGATAAAAACACCTTTTGCCCGTATGACGTTATAACCCTGTCAGGATTAACCGCATGTGCAGCCATCACAAGTATAAATACTACCATACCGGTTAAAAATCGTTTCATTAAAGCCTCCGTTAGAATGACCGGTAATTCTTCCAGCCAGTATTACTACATTCAAACTCCAAAATTTATTACAACAACAGTACTCAGATCAATAAATTATGTGATCATTAGTAGTAAGCCAGTTCAATTCAACACAAACAAAATCATATAATACCATATATTTTGGCAACACAAAAAACTACAAAACAGATTGTTCTTCATTCGTAATATACCCAAATAGGTTCTTTTTAACCATGGCATATTGTGAATATACCATATAATTTATTATCCACAAATTAATCCGCCAGGTACAATTGCACCTTGAAATACCACTGGTGAATGTCTATTTTAATGTATGAGATCAAAGTAGACTGGTTTGAATGCATTATTCTATTTCTTTCACGAAGAGTTAACAATGAATCAAATACATTCCCGTCGTGAAATACTGAAACGTTTTGCAGTTCTGCCTATGCTCCCTCTTACTGATAATATGCTTATCAGTAATTTACTTTCTTCTAATGAGATAAAAGGCAGCCATGATGCCCGTTATTGGCACAAGATTAGCAAAGACAATATTCAGTGTGACCTCTGCCCTAACGGATGCACTCTTCCACCAGGTGCTACCGGTATCTGCCGTAGCAGACAAAACAAAAACGGGTCACTCAAAACACTCGGATATGGTTACCCCTGCGCGATTCATCTGGATCCTGTTGAAAAAAAACCATTATATCATTTTCTCCCCGGATCAAAATCGTTCTCTATAGCAATTGCCGGATGCAGTTTACGTTGTAAGAATTGCCAGAACTATACGATCAGCCAGGTCAGTCCGCTATCCACCGATGTCCCCTACATTCCCCCTAAAGAACTGGTTAATCAGGCTGTAAAATCAGGAGCTCAATCAATTGCCTACACTTATTCGGAGCCAACTGTCTGGATTGAATATATGTACGATGTGGCAACACTTGCTAAAAAGGTAAATCTCAAAAACATTCTGGTCTCCTCCGGGTATATAAATGCTACGCCATTTTCTGATCTCTCATCATTAATTGATGCAGCACATATTGATCTGAAAAGTTTTGATGACTCCTTATATAAAAGTTTAAATTCCGGAAAGTTGAACCCCGTACTTGAAACAATAAAAACAGCAAAACAAAAAGGTATCTGGATTGAAATTATCAATCTGGTTATTCCTAAATGGACAGACAATCCTGAGATGATCCGAACTATGTGCCGCTGGATACATGATACAACCGGGAAAGATACGCCGATACATTTTTCACGTTTTTTTCCAATGTATCAATTAAGCAATCTTCCGGTTACATCAACAGAGATTTTGATTTCAGCTCAAAAAATCGCCCGTGAAGAAAATCTCTCGTTCGTTTATATTGGCAATATCCCTGAAATTGACACAAACACCTACTGTCCATCATGCAACGCACTGCTTATCGAACGTAAAGGCTATCGTACATCAGTAAAGGGAATTGTACAATCGAAGTGTGCAAAATGTAAATTATCTGTTCCTGGTATATGGTCGTTGTAACATTGCATTAATTATGAAAACCATTACAGATACAGAATCAGTATCAGAACAAAGTAAAACTAATCATAGTAGTTTATTTCTGATGTGTTGTACCTCCCTGACCGGTGTTACCATTCAGACAATTTTTCTTCGTGAATACCTTACTATTTTTTCAGGTAATGAATTTATAATCGGAATAACATGGGCCCTCTGGATGCTTGCAACCGCATTTGGAACATTTATCGGCAGCAAAATTCACTTCTTCAGAAATCTCTTTCCCTCTTTATATATTATTTCAATTCTTGCCGGATTACTTGTACTACGTGCTTTTCCCCTGTTATTCACTCCCGGTCAAATGTTGCCACCCTGGTCAAGTATTTTTTGTATTGTTCTAACACAGAGTGATCCTGCTTTTTTTGGCGGACTTGTTTTTGGTGCATTAACACAATCATCCCGGACAGCACCTCTTTATGCATGGGAAAATTGCGGATCACTTATCGGGCTGGCTATAACATCATTATTACTCATTTTTAATGCACCGCATGTATATATACTCAGCCTGGTACTTTGTATCTTTGCTTTGGTAGTACAGATCAAAAAGCCCCTTTACCTTATATTCACACTTATACTATTAATAGCAATACTGTTTATTAATTCTGTTTCTCTTTCATGGAAATATGCATTCAAATACACCTCTATAAACAATGGAACAAGCGGTGAAATAGTTCAGAGCGGCAAGGATGAATCATTGTGCTGGTTTCTAAATAACCGTATTTACAAATGCAAAACTTCACTTCCATCAATAGAACAATCTGTACATCTGCCTTTAGCAATGAGCATGACATATGTCCATTCGGTTTTACTTATTGAAAATACCGGTCAATTGAAAGAATTGCAGCGATATCCATCACTAACGATTGATTGTATAGAAACGGAACCGCTTTTCAGAGAAAAAGGCTACCGTTATCTTTCCTGGCCGCCAATAGACACATCACATTACGACCTTGTACTTTGCGGTACATCTGTCCCGGTAACAGCATCCGACATTCGTTACTTTACAGATGAGTTTTTCAGGAAGGTTCATGATCTTACAGGTTCTGACGGCTGTTTTTCTTTTACTGTACAGTTAAGTGAAAATTATCTTACCCCGGAAGAATCATCAATAAAAGATAATATTCTAACAACCCTGAAACGTTCTTTTCGCACGGTAAAAATCATTCCCGGTTATGGGTATACCTTTGTTGCATCAGATAAGCCACTTAAGTGGCCTGTTACACCACTCGTTCCAACAGATTACCTTGAGCCGTATACGTTACAATCGTTATCATCAGAACGAATCTCTCAGGCACAGGAGCAGAAAGATACCGTTTCATTTTCTACGCGCAATAAGCCATCACTTTTGTTATACAGCCAGAAACAGTGGTTTTTACTTAGCGGCACTTCACTACTACTACTACTCATGTTCTCATCACTACTCATTATCGCAGGCGTTACATTTGTCCAGAAAGATTCCAATGGTATTTCAGTTGCAACATCCGGTTTTATCGCAGGAGTTTATTCGGTAGCACTGATGTTTATTTATCAATGTACTTATGGTACACTCTACTCAAGTCTGGCACTGCTCATGATTTCCCTTATGGCTGGATTTGTTATCGGTTCCCGCTGTTTACATTTCAAATACTCTGATCTTGTCATTGGTTTATATGCATCACTTTCCCTTATTCTGATTGTGTTAATTCCGTACCCCCCATTGATACTGTTTTTACTGCTGAATTTCGGTATCGGTACACTCGTTGCGGCACAGTTCGTTTCAAGAAAAAACAGCAAAGCAGATAAACTGTTTGCGTCTGATCTCGCCGGTGGAGTATGCGGAATGTTTCTCTGTTCCTCTATTATCATACCAACAATAGGAATAATTAATCTTGCAATAGGTCTTCTTGCAGTAAAAACATGTACAATTCTCTGGAAAAAACACCTCTGAATGCAGCTCTATTTTTTCAAGGACTGTAAATCCGTACTATTCTTTATGTGTAAATTCATAATCAAGAAGTGTTTTCTTTTTTTCTACACCCCGTAGATAATTACCGCATTTACCATTTGACAAAACAACACGATGACACGGAATTACAAATAAAACCGGATTTTTCCCGATTGCAGTACCGGCAGCACGAACTGCACCTGTATACCCTGCATCAGCAGCAATTGCGGTGTATGTTGATGTATCTCCCCATGGAATTTCAAGTACCGATTTCCACACTGCCACCTGAAATTCTGTTGCACTGACAATTATTGGAATGTGATCATGAAATACTTTGGGATCAAGCAGAAAAGACTGTACTATCGAAAGAAGACTGGATTCGCGTTGACACAATATTACTTCAGGATAATGCAGTTTATATTGTGTTATATACTCTGTCGGATCAATAACAAAATCACACAGTCTTAAACCATCCGCATCACCCCCGATAATCATTATTCCAAATGGGGTTGATACTGTCTGGTACTGCAGTTTAACCACTGACCTATTCGCATTTGTGAGATCTGTATGAATGGTTACAAAATCGCTATGACGCAAAGTGATTAATCCATTATTATTTATAAACAGATGACATGCAAACCTGCATTATGGTGTTACTTGAAAATCGACATTGTCGGCCGCGCCCCGACTTCCTTAAGAATCTCGATAATTCTCTGATCTTTCCGTGCATAAGCATAATCCATTGCATTACGTTTATATTTATTTTCCATGTTTACATCCGCACCCGCATCAATCAGTCTTCTTACCACACCTACTTTACCATTCACAGCAGCATACATAAGTGCCGTACCGAAAATATCATTCCTGATATTAACATTCGCTCCATACATGATCAGTTCATCAACAATAGTCAGATTACCATGCGATGCTGCCACGATCAGCGCAGTACTCCCATAATCATTCTTTTTATCAACTAACCCCGGTTTATTCATCAGTAATTCACGAACTTTCTCAACATCGTTATTGCGCGCGGCGGTCAGCAGTGGAGAATACCCATCCGGACTTTTTTCGAGCAATATTTTTTCTACCTTGTTATATCCATACCTCATGGCCATCATAAGAGGTGTGCGGTTATCCTTATCCTTTAGATTGACATCCGCACCAGCATCAAGCAGGATCTTTACAATATCACTATTATTAACAACGACCGCAGCGAAAAGCGCAGTTCGCCCGTGCGCATCCCTGGCATTAATATCAGCACCATAGGTTACAAGCAACTGAACAAGCCGAACATTCGATACATCCGCAGCAGCAATGATTGGAGTACGCAATCTTCTGTCGCGTGCAGAAATATCAGAACCCGCCTGAAGCAGCATTTCTGATACAGCTACCGATCGCCTTTCAAGCGCATAGAGTAACGGTGTCATTCCTTTTGCATCAGAAAAAAATGTGTTGGCTCCATACCGTAACAGTAATGCAACCATAATAGAATCACCACGCATCACCGCATGCATGAGCGGAGGCACTCCTGCTGTATCCCCATGATTTACATCTGCACCTTCATTAAGCAGATCTTCAGCAGCTGATGACATATTATTGATAACGGTGTAAAGAAGCGGGCTTTTCCCTGAACTGTCAGCTACATTTACATGAACATCAGCATCAATAAGCATCCTGATTATCGAGTGACAACCGGCTGCTGATGCAGCAATTATCGGAGCCCTGCCTTTAGCGTCAGGGATCTCGTGATTTGCCCCATTGTCAAGTGCACTTTTAACACCGCCACTGTCGCATGCTGCAAGCGCCTGAAGCAATGATGCGTCAGGTGAATCAGTATTGTTTGTGTCAGAAAATGT
>Ga0123334_1004323_pt1 | contig 14580 bp, 8 predicted proteins | sample BiotimSIPDNA_FD_89706 | JGI IMG/M metagenome (GOLD analysis project Ga0123334, IMG submission 89706) | Anaerobic biogas reactor microbial communites from Washington, USA - Biogas_R1 time_0 SIP DNA | ecosystem: Engineered > Bioreactor > Anaerobic > Unclassified | place: Washington, USA | collected... | reverse complement strand
GTTTTAGGGAATTATTAAACAAAATTCCCAAAAACAAAATCATTTCTCGTAAAATTACTTGATGAAACTTCAGTATTTTAAGGGTCTCTATATCAACAACTTTAATATGCCAAATTTTTTTACCTATTGTTTGTCCATATATTACATGCATTGAAACGCGATATATAAAAAATAAAATAGGATCAAAAAGGGCCCCAAAGATATAACGTATTCCATTATTACAAAAGATGAAAGAAAAGATTAACCTTACAAACTCTAACAAAATAACATCAAAAATAAACGCCATTATTCTTTCACCTAATGTTTTATAAAGGTTATCCTCCACTTTTCCAGTCATCTCCTTTGTCCTCTCAGCACGATACAGTTATTGACTCGAGGACCAAGTTCTTTGAAATTATAATCAAAGCAAAAGCCGGAATGAGCCTTCACATAATAACTCCACATTTGGATACCGCTTATCTTGCCGAATCGATGTGGGCGCAATAACATCATGAATCAGCTTCTTGATTCAACATCGTGAATAACTCCAAACCTCTTTAGCTGTTTTTTATGTATTGTAATTTATTCTAGTAATCCGTTAATCTTGACTAATCTTGGTTCAGACAATGATTTTACTCCCTCCACTCAAACAATAACATTTTACCATACAAATCATGAATTAACAATTTCCGTTACAGAGGTTGAATAATGTAAATCCTCAATTCAAAAAATATTCTGTCAGATAAATAATTCATTCCGGAAAAATATCTATTCCATCAAGAATATAAAATATTCATTCAAGAAAATGAAATATTCCACCAAGAAGATTAAATATTCCTTCAAGAACGTAAGGATTCTTGATGGAACGTTAAATATTCCATCTGGAATGTTGAATATTCCCACAAGAAAATGAGACATTCATTTAAGTACATAAAGATTCTTGAAAGCAAATGGAGATAGCTATCAAAACATCGACAAACTCTTGGTGAATATGATTGATTCCCCTTGCCCAATGTAATATCAAATTAATTACAAAAAATGTTATAAAATTATTGCATTCCAATTAATGGTATGATATATTCATTACAGAAAATTTTTCCATAAAAACAATAATTAGGGTCTTGAATTGGAAAGATTTAAAATTATTTATCAAGGAGGGTTGAAAATGGCATTATCTTATGCTGACCGAATGGACGAGATCACGGTAATGATTGACGGATGCACGGTTCATCAATAGAAACCGCCATAATAATTCAATCCGCATCACTCGATTTTATGTTAAAATCGACTTAAGTCTATTTCATAATCTAACTTCGGGAGGAAAAAGGTGATCATCAGCGCCAGCCGGAGAACGGATCTGCCCGCCTTTTACGGTCAATGGTTCGCCAACCGGATCAAAGCAGGCTACTTTTACCGGATCAACCCCTACAACCCAAAGCAAGTAAAAGGCATCAGCCTCCTCCCGGAGGATGTGGAGGCCTTCGTATTTTGGACCAAAAACCCGCGGCCTTTCTTTAAACAATTAGACTTACTCGAGGAAAGGGGCTATCATTACCTCTTCCAATATACCCTCAACGACTATCCGACCGTTTTCGAACCGGGAGTCCCTTCCCTTTCCCAGCGGTTAGACGCCTTTAAAGAGTTAAGTGAAAGAATCGGATCAAAACGGGTCATTTGGCGGTATGATCCGGTTATTTTAAGTTCGATTACCCCTTTAGAATATCATCTTCAGAAAGTAGCTACCCTTGCCCAAGAACTGTCCGGTTATACCGAACGGCTGATCATCAGTTTTCTTGACTTCTACGGCAAAGTCCAACAAAATCTGGACCGGATAACCGCATCCCAAGGAGTCGAATTCCAAGACTGGCTGGATCTTATCAACCAGGACTCACTTGAACAATTTGCCTCCCAAGTCCCGCCCCTAGCGAAAGACCATGGAATATCCACCTATACCTGTTCCGAAGCGGTTGATCTCCACAAATACGGCATCCTCCCCGGCAGTTGTATCGATGGCGCCTTAATCAATGAAGTCTTCAGACTTAAAAGAAGCTGGCCAAAAGACCCCTGCCAACGCAAAAACTGCCGCTGCGTTATCTCGGCGGACATGGGCGTCTACGACACCTGCAAGTTCGGGTGCGCCTACTGTTATGCCAATACCAGTATTAAAGCGGTACTGAAAAATGATATAAAACACTTTCCCGATAGTCCGGTCTTGATCGGGCGTTATCAAGGAGAAGTTAAAATTGAGGATACCTAATCCATTTTTGGAGAAAATATAACTAGTTTGAAATAGTCAGGCAATGGTTGACACGGAACTTGGGGAAACCCTTTTGAAACTGCTCCGGAGCCTTAGAAAAAACCAAACTTAATCTAAAGAAGGTGGCTGGTTGAACGAAGGCTTAATAGTTTTGATCCGAGGAATTATTGCTTTCATTACCTTACTAATTTTCACCAGAATTCTCGGTAAGCAACAAGTTACCCAACTAACTTTCTTCGACTATATTTTGGGAATAACCATCGGGTCAATCGCCGCTTCCTTGACCACCGATTTATCCAGCCGGGCTTGGCCCCATTGGGTAGGATTGGCCACCTGGACCGGATCGGTTTTTGTATTACAATGGATAACCATGCGTTCCCGAGCGATCGCCAAGTATCTTAACGGGGAACCCGTAGTTTTGATCATGAACGGAAAGATAATGGAGAATGCTTTACGAAAAATACGGTTCACCGTAGATGAACTTTTGGAACAGTTAAGGCATGAGCAGATTTTTGATCTGGGGAAGATTGAATTTGCCGTTTTAGAGACAACCGGCAAGATTTCGATCTTGCTAAAGAGCCAATTTGCGCCGTTAACGCCAAGTGACATAAAAATAGCCACTAACTACCAAGGGATCACTACGGAACTAATTTATGACGGAGTGATAATCGAGGAAAACTTGAAACGGGTTAATTTGGATCGGGATTGGTTGGACTCTCAGTTAAAGAGCTTAAAGATCAAAAGCCCGGGTGAGGTTTTTTTAGCTACTTTAAATACTGAAGGAAAGCTCTATGTCGACAAATATGACGACCATATCACCGCAATGATTAATTTGAGCGATTTTCCCAATATCAAATGAATAAGAAAGCAAAAAATGATTAAATTTCTCTTATATAAGATAATACCGGCCGCCACTTTATTACTATTTATTCTAATTATGAATAGCGGGGATTATCTAAAAGGATTAATTGGCGGCGAAAATAATGTATCCAACTATTTCCCCGATTTGAAAAGGGAGATTGCTTCCAAACAATGGACTAAGGCCGAAGCTGATTTAGTGCGAATGGAATCAAACTGGCGGCAAGTTGTTAAATGGATTCAGTTTAGTGAAGAAAGAGATCAGCTTAACAACTTTCAACACACTGCAGCTAGATTGCAGGGATATATTATAGCCCAGGATCAAGCCGGAGCTTACGCCGAGCTAGAGGAGTTGAAAGAGACATGGAATGATTTGGGGAGATAAAGTCAAGGATCAAGAAAACATAGCTTTATTCTGTTGCTTCCAAGTATTGATAATGTCTTACCGCCCCCCAAAACTAAATGAAAAGTATCGGAAATCCAAGTAGTATTTTCTCCTCTCCTCCATTTAGTATATGGCTTTGCCCAATTAACAATATAAATGATTACTGACTAGAATATTTTCTTTTTCCAACATTATGTAGTATAATTATTTTAATATCATTATTCAAAACAAAAAAGACCCCGGCTCACCGGGCGCATCAAAAGATGAAAATAGGTCAAGGCTTCGAAGCATATTCACAATTGGCTTAGAATTCCAGCTGGTTCCCTTTAAGGGGAAGGGTCGCCTTTAGTCCAACAGTTTTGGCTTGCGAGAGTATTTTCTAAGTTGGAGGTGTTCAAATGTCCGATTCTCAGATCGCCAAGATTATTATGGCCACTAATAACTTGAGTAACGCCCGATCATTGCTTAATGAGGTCATTAATGAAGGAGGGGACATAGCCGCAAAAATATCGACATTAATCAATATCCTTAAAGATTGTGAGAATGAATTACATTCTATTCAAGCAAACGCCTAACTTTTCATTCTATTCTTGACAATATTTTTTCGGGACTGTAGTATCTTCCCGCTGGTAAACCAATTTCCCATTTACATAAGTTCTTTCGCAGACCGTGAAGGTACAGAAGGGGTGGCCGGAAAAGATAGCAATGTCGGCATCCTTTCCCGGTTCTAAACTACCGATTCGTTCTGCTGCTCCGACAATGATTGCGGCATTAATGGTAATCGCTTTAAAAGCCTCGACTTCTTCCATTCCTTCTCTAACCGCAATCCCCGCGTGCAATGGGAGCCACTTAGTTTCCGAAGCCGCATCTACTTGTAAAGCAACTTTAACCCCTGCTTTACTTAGAATTCCCGGATTTTTCAAGGATACTTGACTAATCTCCATTTTCTCCCTGCTCATTAATAATGGTCCAACCGTTGCCATAACTTGTTTGGTTCCCAAAAGGTCGGCGATCTTATAACCTTCGGTACAATGTTCAATTACATAATCCAAGTTAAATTCTTCACTAATCCTAATCCCAGTCAGAATATCATCCTTCCGATGGCAATGAATTCTTGCTTTAATCTCTCTTTTTAAGACCCTGGCCAAGGCCTCTAATTTTAAATCCCGTTCCGGATAATTGGACTTTTCCCCTTGCTTACCATCATCATCAGCTTTTGATATTTTACCTAGATAATTTTCAGCCGCCACCAAAGCTTCCCGCAGCGCCGCGGCGTTTCCCATCCGGGTAGCGGGATATTGATTTTTTCCCTCGCCATATACTCGTTTGGGGTTTTCCCCCAAAGCAAACTTCATCCCCTCGGTGCCGGGAATAGCCATCTCCTCAGGGGTCCGGCCGAAAGTTTTAAAAAGTTGGCCTATTCCCCCGATAATATTGGCGCTACCCGGACCGGTATAAACCGCGGTAATCCCAGCGGCTAATACATCTCCAAAGGCCGGGTCATCCGGGTTGAGCGCATCAACCGCCCTAAGCTGGGCGGTATTTGGCGAAGTCGATTCGTTCAAGTCTAGATTTGACCGGACCGATGGTTCTCCATATAAGGATAAATGGCTATGGGCGTCAATTAACCCCGGTAAGACCCATTTCCCGCGAACATCGACAATTTCAGCCCCATCAGGGACTATAACTCCACTACCGACAGCCCTTATTTTACCATTCTCAATTAATACCGTTCCGCTTTCAATCGGCTCGCCGACAACTGGAATCACTTTCCCATTAACGATTGCAATCATTTTATCTCCTTATCGGATTAATCAGTCTAAAGTTTAAAGTTTAAGGTCTAAAGTCAAAAGTCCAAGGTCAAATGTCCAAAGTTTAAAGTCTATTATCAAAAATAGTAATCAATCTTAATAAGGTCGACCTTAGCTTTAGTCTTCCGACTTTATGACTTTCGACTTCTAACTAATTTGGCTTTTTAATAATGATTGACCAGTTCCGTGCCGGGGTAATAGTAACTCAATATTTCCGAGGCGGTCGCGCCATCCGATGCCATACCCGCCGCTCCGCTTTGGGACATACCGACGCCGTGCCCCCAACCACCACCGCTAAAAACAAAGGATTCCGGCAGACCGTCCTTTCCTAATTTCGGTTGGACCACGAACAAAGTGCTTCGTAAGCCTCCCAACCGGTAAGGAATACTTTCCCGGTTTAGAATATAGGAACCGGCAGTCCCTTTGATCATTACCCGTTTTACCCTACCGCTGATCCCCCGTTCCATGGGAATGATCGCTTTAATCCGCCCCACTTTTGCTTTACGGTGAATCCGCGACTCCAGCTGTCGCCTGGTAACCCAGAGAGTCCAGCGGTAAGCGCTCCTGACAAAATAACCCTCCCGATAGGTTACACAATCTGGTTGGCTGGTCAACCAGTCCGACAATTCGTCCGGCGCTAATGGTTTATCACGGGCGATTAAAGGCTGTTCCGGTAAAGCTTGTAAATAAGGCCGATCGGTTCCCCAAACAAAAGCGCCGCTTTCAGTATAACCACCGCTATTATCATAATAAAAAGCCGCCGCCGGTTTTCCCTCGAAAGTCAAAATCTGACCCTGGGTTGCGTTGACTGCTTCAATTACCGCAGGCGCCTCCTGGGTAACTCCGCTATACACCTGAGAAGCCGGAGTCGCCAACAGATCAAAACCTTGAATCCGGTACCTTCCCAAGTTGGCTAGAGCATAAGTACGGGCGGCCACTGCTTGCGCTTCCAATACGGCCCGAGGCCATGTGGCCGGGATTTCCGCCGGAACAACCCCATATAAATACTCTTCCAAGTTAACCCGGTTAACAACTGTCAAACCAATCTTTTTGGGGATTAGCTCAATAACGCCCCTGTAAATACAGGTCTTCCCTTTTGACCAATATGTTCCGCTTCCGAATTTAGCCTCAAATAGCAACGAAGTGGCGCCAAAGTCCTCATAAGAAAGAATTAGTGGCTGCCATGATTTGAGAATTAGTTTTCCGTTTTGGCCGTAAACCTCAATCCCTTTTGAAGTCCGGACAAATATTAAAATTTCACCCGTTTCACCCCTGTGAGAACTGCCTCCTTTAACTGCCAAGGTGTAGCTGCCTCCGGTCTTAATTTTAAGCCGCTGAATTTTAGAAGCCAAACCGATCCGGATCTCCGGAATAGCCTCACGGTTTTCCGTTATCGGAGTTACTATTGGCAGAGAAATTTGGCTCAAATCAACCGCAGCTTTAACCGGCTGTTCCTCTAAAACAGCCATCTCCTCTTCACTGGTTTCTTGAAAATCATGGTTAACCGGAAGAGTCCAGGGTTTAGTCGATTGTGCCCTTACTAATAAATTATTAGCAGTATTTTGTTTTTGGGCCCCGCTATAGTTTTTGGCAAGCGGAAAGTAGCTCCGGCTTAAATTTGGCTCCTGGGCAAGAGCTTGCTGAAAACGGGTAAAGGCATCTTTCATATTATCCATCTTCTGTTCCACTAATCCCAAGGCATAATTAGCCATGGGGTTATAAGGCTGTAGCTTAATGGATTCTTTTAATACTTCCCTGGCGGTATCGGCCTTTCCCAACTCGGCAAAAGCCAAACCCAACCAATACAAAATTTGGGGATCGGCTTCACCAGGATAAAAGTATTCCACCGCCAGATCCGGCTTACCGGCTAAATAAGCGGTTTCAACCATTACCAGCCGGTAACGGAGATTCTCCGGATCTTTTTTAGTAAGCAATTTAAGATGGTTTAGGGCTAATTGATGTTCGCCGTTTTCCTTTAATACCCGGACCAAGTTCAATCTGGCCCAATCATTATCAGGGTCTTGTTTTACAAGTGTAACAAGTTTAAACTTTGCTTGGGTGAATCTTCCCTGATAATAAAGTCCGGTTATATCCGTTACCGGATCATAGTCGGTTGAACTATTACCCAATACTTCTCCTTGAATTCCGGAGATAATTATCAATCCAAACAGCAACAGTCCCCTCAACAATCGTAATTGATGGCTAAAAACCGGTTTCTTAACGGTTTCTCTCATTAGTGACATCTTTTTTTCTCCTCTTTCAGAAACAATAACTCAACTTTAAAAAATTAGATATTATTACTATCAATATATCGGGTTTTTAGAGGATGATCTTTATCAAAATCACTGTTTATCTCTTAGTCCATATAAAAAGAGAGACGGTTTTGGGGCCGCCTCTCCTCAATATTTGTTACTTCACTGAGCAACCATTAGGACCGTTAATTTTCAGCCATTCTCTTATACATCTCATGCCGCGCTTTCGCATCCTTCTCGGCTTTCACGTATAAGTCTTCCGCCGTATTGGGGAATAGTTTAGCCAATGAAGCATAGCGTACTTGCCTCATTAGAAAATCACGGTAACTTAAGGTTGGATCCTTGGATTCCATCGCAAATGGGTTCTTTCCTTCCAAGGCCAGATCCGGATTGTACCGGTATAAAGGCCAATATCCGGCTTCAACTGCTAACTTAGCTTCTTCTTGACTCTTGCCCATGTTAATACCATGGTTGATACATGGTGCATAAGCAATAATCAAAGACGGCCCTTTATACCTTTCCGCTTCCAAAACGGCTTTTAAGAGTTGGTTCTTATTAGCCCCCATAGATACTGAAGCTACATATACATAACCATAGGCCATTGCCATCATACCGAGATCTTTCTTCTTAACATTCTTACCGGCAGCGGCAAACTTGGCAATTGCTGCCGTCGGAGTCGATTTGGAAGCCTGGCCGCCCGTATTGGAGTACACCTCGGTGTCCAGAACCAAAACATTAACATCAGCGCCTGACGCAAGTACATGGTCCAATCCGCCGTAACCAATATCGTATGCCCAGCCGTCGCCACCAAAGATCCAAATGGATTTCTTGGTGTATAAATCTTTCATTTCGGCAATCTCGTCGAGAATTGTTTTTAAATCTCCGGAGGCCTTATTGGCTTCGTTATCAATTAATTCTTTAATCTTGTCTCCCGCTTTTCTAGAAGCGACCGCATCATCTTTGCCTTCCAGCCATTCGTTGCATGCTTCCTTCAAACCAGCGGAAACATTGGATTCCAAAGCTTGTTTAATTAAATCCTCTAACCGACCCCGCCTTTGGGTAATGGCCAGATTCATCCCAAAACCGAACTCGGCGTTATCTTCGAATAAGGAGTTGGCCCAAGCCGGACCATGCCCTTTCTCATTGACAGTATACGGATTGGAAGGAGCGCTTCCTCCGTAGATCGAAGAACATCCGGTTGCATTAGCTACAACCATCCGGTCGCCGAATAATTGAGTAACCAATTTCACATATGGAGTCTCGCCGCAGCCTGCGCAAGCGCCCGAAAATTCAAATAATGGTTGTAGGAACTGACTACCTTTTACTGTTTCAGTGTTAATCGCAACATCCGGAATCGGTAGCGCCTGAGCGTATTTGTAGTTCTCGACTTCAGCTTGGGCGGCTTCTTCCAGCAAGACCATTTTCAAGGGTTTTTCTTTAGCCGGACAAATATCAACACAGTTACCACAGCCGGTACAGTCCAATGCTGATACTTGTATCCGGAAATCATATCCGCCAAACTCTTTACCGGTGGCAGCTTTAGTTTTAAAACCGCTAGGAGCGCCGTTCTTAGCGTCGGATTTGACCAGATATGGTCTGATCGCGGCATGCGGGCAAACAAACGCGCATTGATTACATTGGATACAGGTTTCCGGTTCCCATACCGGAATGCTAATGGCCACACCGCGTTTCTCATATTGAGTGGTACCAACCGGGAAGACCCCGTCCGAAGTAAAGGCGCTAACTGGCAACTTATCCCCTTCCAACCGGATCATTGGTTTCATTACATCTTTTACGAAATCAGGTACAGTTTCATCGCTTTCAATTGCCGCACCAGTAGTTACGGTAGCCCATGCATCAGGATATTTTATCTCTTCTAAAGCCTCAATACTCCTGTCAACAGCGGCAATATTCATGTTAACGATTTTATCACCTTTTTTGCCGTAGGTTTTCTTAATTGCTTCCTTGATATATTTAATAGCGTCATCTACCGGGATTACATCGGCGAGCTTAAAGAAGGCAGCTTGCATAATCATGTTAATCCTACCGCCCAGCCCAACTTCGCCGGCAATTTTAACGGCATCAATATTAAAGCACTTAATTTTTTTCTTAGCGATGATCTGCTTCATGGCAGCGGGCAATTTTTCTTCCATATCCACAGTGCTCCAAGGCGAGTTCAGCAGAAAAACACCGCCCTCTTTTAAACCGTCCAACACATCATACCGAGTTACATAGGACGGATTATGACAGGCAATAAAATCCGCCTGGTCAATCAAGTACGGTGACTGGATCGGGGTCTTACCGAACCGTAAGTGGGATACGGTAATTCCTCCCGATTTCTTGGAGTCATAAACAAAATAACCTTGGGCGAACATATCCGTATGGTCGCCAATGATTTTAATAGAGTTTTTATTAGCACCGACAGTACCGTCGGAACCTAAACCATAGAATTTACAACGGCGGACTCCTTTCGGAGAAGCGTCAACGAATTCGTTAACTTCCAAAGAAGTATTGGTCACATCGTCAACGATACCGACAGTAAAGTGATTCTTCGGCTTACCGGCCCCTAAGTTGTCGAAGATCGCCTTCACCATTGACGGGGTGAATTCTTTGGAACCCAAACCGTAACGGCCACCGATAATCAACGGAGTCTCTTTCTTCTCCATATATACGGTGCAAACGTCTTCATAAAGGGGTTCGCCTAGGCAACCAGGTTCTTTGGTCCGATCCAAAACCGCAATCTTCTTGACGGATTTCGGTAAGACAGCCAGAAAATGCTCGGCTGAGAAGGGACGATACAAACGGACCTTAACCAAACCAACCTTTTCGCCTTTATCATTCAAATAATTGACTGTTTCTTCAATAGCATCACAGCTTGAACCCATGCTGATAATAACCCGCTCAGCGTCGGGAGCGCCAACATAATCAAAGGGCTTATAATTACGTCCGGTTAATTTACCGACTTCCTCCATAATTCGGGCGACTATTCCCGGGGTTGCCTCATAGAACGAATTGCTTGCCTCACGGCCTTGGAAGTAGATATCCGGATTTTGAGCGGTACCGCGTTGGTGGGGGTGTTCCGGATTTAAAGCCCGTTTTCGGAAATCTTCAACCGCTTTCCAATCAACTAACTTAGCCATATCTTCATAGGCGATTTCCTCAATTTTTTGGACTTCATGGGAGGTCCGGAAACCATCAAAGAAATGGAGGAACGGAACCCTAGTCTCTAAAGTAGCTAAATGAGCTACTAAAGCCAGATCCATAACTTCCTGGACCGAAGCGGAAGCCAGCATTGCAAAACCGGTTTGCCTGGTCGCGTTGATGTCGGAGTGATCGCCAAAAATCGAAAGAGCATGAGTAGCGATAGCCCGTGCTGAAACATGAAAAACCGAAGGCAATAATTCTCCGGCGATTTTGTACATATTCGGGATCATTAACAATAAACCTTGCGAAGCAGTAAAAGTAGAAGTGAATGCTCCGGCCGCAAGCGAACCGTGGACCGCTCCGGCGGCGCCCGCCTCAGACTGCATTTCCGCTACACGCACGGATTGACCAAATAGGTTTTTCCGGCCATGCGCCGACCATTCATCCACAACTTCGGCCATTACGGATGAAGGTGTAATCGGGTAGATGGCGGCAACGTCACTAAAAGCGAATGCTACATGAGCGGCAGCCGTATTGCCATCAATGGTAACTTTCTTAGCCATAAATATCCCCCTTATTTATTATTATTTTAAAAATTTAATTCTACTTTGTTTATAAACCACCGAGTTTGCCTAGTTTTTAGTGACCTACCATAACTTTTATAATTAGGTCAACTTCTTATTATGTGGTAAAAACAGTTGCGATGATTCACTAAACAAAATAGATTAAAGAAAGAAGGTAATTGATATTGTTAACATAACTTTAAAAATAACTACCCTTCCTATAATACCGTATTTTAGAGATCAACGAAAGCCCTTTAACAAAAAAATAACACCTTGCCTTGATGTATATATTGGATTTTTCAACAAAACTATCGTTTCTCCTTACATTGTCCTTTCGTTAATAATAACCTATTCCAATATCTGTTTTGTTATCCCATCTTAAACAATAGCAATAACCGTAAAAATCTTTTCCATAAAGATTTTACTCAACATAGATTAACGGATCAATCAATATCCCTAATTTGATTAAAAAATGAATACAGGGCGAATAAAATTCGCCCTCCATCATTACATCATATCTAATTTTTATTGGTTACTAATCGCTGTAAACTGATTTTACCATCCCCGCCCGGCGATCTTTTCCTCGGGTTTCATTTCGCCGACACTGATGCCGCGCATGGCGGTACCGATTCCCTTCGAAACTTCAGCTAATAATTTGGCATCTTGGTAATGAGCGGTCGCCTCAACTATAGCCTTAGCCCTCTTAGCGGGATTATCCGACTTAAAAATTCCGGAGCCGACAAAAATACCGTCACAGCCTAACTGCATCATTAATGAAGCATCGGCTGGAGTAGCGATCCCACCGGCGGCGAAGTTGACCACCGGCAATCTGCCCAATTCTTTTACCTCTAACATTAATTCATAGGGAGCCCCTAATTCTTTGGCGATAGTCATTAATTCTTCGTCGGAAGCATTAACTACTCTGCGAATGTCTTCGGTAACCGCCCGGATATGCCGGACTGCCTCAACTACGTCACCGGTCCCAGCTTCACCCTTGGTCCGGATCATCGCCGCCCCTTCACCGATTCGGCGTAAGGCCTCTCCCAGATTTCGAGCGCCGCATACAAAAGGCACTTTAAAAAGATGTTTATTAATATGATAGTGATCGTCAGCAGGCGTTAAGACTTCACTTTCATCGATAAAATCGATCTCCACAGCCTCTAATACTTGCGCTTCCACAAAATGCCCGATTCTTGCCTTGGCCATTACCGGAATAGTCACTGCTTCCATTATTTTAGTAATGATTTCCGGATCCGACATCCGCGCTACTCCACCCTCGGCTCGAATATCGGCCGGGACCCGTTCCAAAGCCATGACTGCCACCGCTCCGGCCTCTTCGGCAATTTTCGCCTGTTCCGGGGTGGTGACATCCATAATCACTCCGCCTTTAAGCATTTCGGCGAGTCCCCGTTTAACTTTGATTGTTCCTGTTTCCATCTTAAAAATCCTCCGGTCCGTCTTTTTCAATTATTGTATCTCAACTAATTTAGACTCGCAATAGCTTGGTTTATTGTAAACAAACTTTAACATGACTATCCTTACTATTCATCATCATTCTCATCGCCTATCACTCTCGCTAAAGCGACAATCCGATCTTTTTTATCTGGCTTCATGATTTTTACCCCTTGAGTGTTGCGACCAGTCTCAGAAATATCTTGCACCTTCGTCCGGATAATTACTCCTTCGGCGGTGATTACCATTAACTCATCATTTTCAAGCACCACTTTAATCCCAACGATTAAACCATGTTTTTTAGTTAGTTTCATGGTTAAAATCCCTTTACCGCCTCGGGATTGCACCCGGTATTCGGAGAGAGGGGTCCGTTTGCCAATCCCAGCGGAGGTTATCACCAACAAATCCGCTCCCTCCTTGGGAATATCCATTCCGACTACCGTATCTTCGACTGCTAAAGTGATCCCTTTTACTCCTCGGGATGCCCGTCCCAAGGTCCGGACGTCAGTTTCCGGGAAACGGATTGATTGGCCTTGTTCCGTTACGATGATTACTTCTTGGTTTCCATCGGTAAGTTTGACATCAATCAATTCATCATTTTCGTCTAGATTAATCCCGATCAGTCCGCCCTTACGGTTAGTCTGAAACTCGGCTAAAGCGGTTTTTTTGACCACCCCGTTTTTAGTGCCCATCAAAAGGAAGCTTTCACTGTCAAAATCCTTGATTGGAATTACCGCGTTGATCCGTTCACCCGGTCCCACCTGGACCAGATTAATTATGGCGACACCCCTGGCCTGCCTTCCCGCTTCGGGTATCTCATATCCCTTCAAACGGTATACCCGGCCCTGGTTAGTGAAGAAGAGAATCGTTTGATGGGTCGAAGTGATAAACAAATGTTCAACAAAATCCTCTTCTTTGGTGGAAAGCCCGGTAATACCGCGCCCCCCCCGGCGTTGACTACGATAAGTGGTTACCGGAAGACGTTTAATATAACCGAAATGAGTAATAGTAACTACGATATCTTCGTCGGCAATTAAGTCTTCCACCTCGAAGTCTTCATCCTCACCGAGGGTTATCTCAGTCCGCCTTGGATTAGCATACTTATTCTTAATTTCAGTTAGCTCTTCCTTGATTACCTGCATAATCTTATGTACATCCGCTAACAAATCACGGTAATAAGCGATTAATCTTTGTAACTCCGCATACTCGGACTCGATTTTATCCCGTTCCAATCCGGTCAAACGCTGTAATCTCATATCCAATATGGCTTGAGCTTGTTTTTCGGAAAGTCCGAATTTGGTCATCAATCCTTCCCGAGCAATCTCCGCAGTCCGAGAAGCCCGAATGAGGGCTATAACTTGATCAATATGGTCCAGGGCAATCCTTAATCCTTCCAAAATATGGGCCCGGTCCTCGGCTTTAGCCAAATCGAATTGGGTCCTGCGAGTCATTACCTGCTTCTGGTGTTCTAAATAATGGGATAGGATCTCGCGTAGAGTGGCAATTTTTGGGGCATTATTAACCAAAACCATCATATTTGCGCCAAAACTTTGCTGCATCATCGTATGTTTATATAATTGGTTCAAGACAATATTCGGATTAGCGTCCCGTCGCAGTTCAATTACGATCCGCATTCCGTTACGATCTGATTCATCACGGAGATCGGTAATACCGTCAATGACCTTTTCTCTGACTAATCTCGCTATTTGTTCAACCAAACGGGCTTTATTAACTTGATAAGGGATCTCATTTACGAGAATCCGGTGTTTTCCACCGCTCATCTCCTCAATTTTGGCCTTCGCGCGGACCTTGATGGATCCTTTTCCTTTTAAGAAGGCATTTTTAATTCCTTCCCGTCCCAGAATGATGCCTCCGGTAG
>Ga0123334_1004317_pt1 | contig 14596 bp, 16 predicted proteins | sample BiotimSIPDNA_FD_89706 | JGI IMG/M metagenome (GOLD analysis project Ga0123334, IMG submission 89706) | Anaerobic biogas reactor microbial communites from Washington, USA - Biogas_R1 time_0 SIP DNA | ecosystem: Engineered > Bioreactor > Anaerobic > Unclassified | place: Washington, USA... | reverse complement strand
TCCTATGTAAATTTTTAGGAAATCCAACTCAGGAAGAACTTGACTCTGTTGCTGTGGCTGAATAAAACAACCGGACCTTTGAAATTCTAACCTGAAGTTTTAAGCAACACTTTTACCGTGGTTTGAACTGGAAAAAGTGAGCCACCGATCCGGGCGGTGAAAGTTTCCCGGAGATTTTTAACACTTAACAATAGAGGTGATTATGGAACTGCCAAAAGGCTACAACGACGCGCCGGTTAAAACAATGGGGAATATTGCCCCAAGGCCCAATGCTTATGTTTTTGGAATCGTAAGAGCGTCTGTAGAATATTCACGAAACAACAAAAGGATGCTGGTGTTGACTCTGGATATCGCAGAAGGAAAATTCAAAAACTACTATCGTGAACTTACTGCCAGATTTGGTGACGGCAAAGAGCGATATCTTAAATTTTATCGTTTAGTTGATGAAGAAAAATCGCTGCCCTACTTCAAGGGCGATATTAGAGCGATAGAGGAGTCAAATCCCGGATATCAGTTTACTGGTGATGAGCATTCCCTTGTCAGAAAATATGTCGGTGGAATGCTCCGAGATGAGGAGTATTACAGGCAGGACGGAAGTGTCGGGGTAACTACCAAGGTGGCCTTTCTTTGCAGCAAAGAAACCGCGATGTCTGGCGACCTTAGAGTTATGCCAATCAAAAAAGTTCAGGCATCCGGAAGGCCTTATGTACCTGGTGAAGACGAAGGAGAGGTTTCGCCTCAAGAACAAAACCCGTTTGAGCCACAAGACGGCGATTTGCCGTTCTAACAATCCTTTCACTGTTTAATACGCGAGGAGGCGTAGATGACAACAGAAAAACAGGAATTGTCTGTAATTGACAATTCTCAAAAACCGATCACTGTAGGAACTATATCGGCTGGCCCAATAGGCCAGTTAGATATATTTAACCCTCAAACATTGAAAAATGTTATAGGTGTTGCTGTACAATTAGCAGCATCCAACATGATTCCTGAACATTATCGTAGAAACCCCGAGAACTGTTTTGTTGCTCTTTATAGGTCTTGTCTTATGGGTACGGATGTCTTTTCGTACATGGAACAATCGTACATATATAAAGGGCGTACTGGTTTTGAAGCAAAGTTTTTAGTTGGCAGACTAAACGAATCCAAAAAACTCAAAGGCCCTTTATCTTATCGGACAACTGGCAAGATTATCAGAGACAAGGATAATTTTATCACAAAGGCATCTGATTATGTGTGTATAGCAATTGGTACACTTAAGGAAAACAATCAGACCTATGAGCAGCCATATTCAATCCAGACAGCTATAAGAGCAGGGTATTTGAACGTTAAAATGGAAGGCGGAAAGGCTGTTGCTGTAAAAGAAGTCTGGCAAACTATTACAGAAGAGAAAATGCAGTACATGGCTGCCTCTAACTGGATTAAGATGTATGCCCCCGAAGTTACTGCAGGCGCAAGAACGATTGAGGATGTGGAATATAATGAAGCTGAAGTGGTTGACGAGAATCAGGAATATGCTAAACAGCTTTTTAGGGAAGGTGTTGAGGAATCAGATATAGCACCAGCCGATTCTATTCCGCGAGATCCTGCGATGGAGATAAAGACTGAGGCTAAAGTTGTGATGCCTGAAGGGACAAAAGAGGAGGTTACAAATAATACCAATACTGTTGAAGCTGTCCAGGTTGAATCAATAAAAGAGTTACCACCTGACCCACCAGTCAATTTTAAAGATTTTCGGGAATGGTTTGAGAAGAAATGGGAAAAAAGCCCAGATCTTACAAGGCTTGAGAACTACTTCTATTCTCTTAAGTGGCTGAAATCACCCGAAACAATCCCTTGTCTTACTGATTCCAGAATGAAGATGATATTTGACAAGTATCAAAACTTCTGTGCAGCCTTTGAGAATTATAAGAAAAGTAAACAAAAGGCGGCCTGAAATGATTATTGACTTAAGAAAACCAAACGAGAAGCAGGTTCACCATAAACACCTTGCACCTTCGAGCGCACCTGCAATACTGCAGTGCGCCTGTTACTGGGCAAACAGTGAAGGCTCTGACGATACCGATAAAGGTACTGATCTGCACAATATTACAATGGATATGGTTTGTGAAAAGTCTATTAGGGATGATGTCGATCTGTCAGATCGTGATGATTGCCGATGGGCTGCAGATGAAGTTTTAAGAATCTTTGAAATGGAAATTCCTGGGGCTGATATTCGGATTGAAGAGGAAGGAAAAATAATCACTGGTAAAGTTGTAGCCTCTTTTGGCCACATGGATTTTAACGGAAACAGGGAAGATATTGGGGTTATTCTTGATCTTAAGGGCGGGCTTGATTTTAATATCTGGAATCACTACTATGAGCCGCAGCTAAAAATGTATGCCCTTATGCAATTTCAAAAGTATCCTGAAATCCAGAAAATTCTTTGCGGTGAAATTTACATTAAACCAAACAAGAAACGGTTGTATTGGGTCAATAAAAATGAGTGTGAGGTGAATTTTGCCGCTTTAGTTAGAAGGAGATCAAATCCAAATAAGCGGCCGTGTTTAAATGATTATTGTAAGTATTGTGCCCGGATAATCTGGTGTGAGGCTATTAACAAACTGGCAACCAGAACAACAGAGCTTTACTCCGATGTCATGAATATTGTTGACGATCTGAGAGACCCTGATAAAATTGATTGCCCGTTAATAATGGCTCAGGCGCTTAATGTTGCACGTCAGATATATAAACCACTTATCGAAAAAATTGAGGGCTCAGCTCTGGCTTTAAGCGAGATGTTAGAACTCCCATATTTTGAGAGAAAAAAGACTATCAGAAAGAAAAAAATATCTGACCCTCTGGCAGCTTTTGACAGGGTGCCACTTAAAGATACTGAATTTGCCAACGCCTTAAATCTGAGCGTAGTAGAGTTATCTAAAGAGTATGCTAAAAAATATGGTGTACCAGTTAAACATGCGCGGCATACAGTTGAAAATCTTTTGGATGATCTTTTCGTGGAAAATGAGGATAAAGAGGATAAATTCAAATTAGAATCACTATTATTCAACCAAACGAAGAAAAATAAATGAGAAATAAAATTTATGAAGCGTTAAAAAAATATTTTGGCTACACGTCTTTCCGGCCAAAACAAGAAGAAATAATCACCTCTATTGTATCCGGTAAAGACGTGTTAGCCATTCTTCCAACGGGCGCTGGAAAAAGTCTTTGTTTCCAGCTCCCTGCAGTGCTGATGGAGGGTGTAACTATTGTTATATCTCCTTTAATTAGTCTCATGTTGGATCAGGTTAAAAACGCTGTTTCGCGTGGAATCCCTGCGGCTTGTATAAATCAATCTGTGGATTATCAGGAAACAAAAAGAATTTATGCTGATTTGGAAGCTGGAAAAATTAAAGTCTTATACGTTGCTCCGGAGCGTTTTGAGGTATCAAAATTTACTGAGATTCTTACTAAAATCAAAGTTGGATCAATAATAATTGACGAGTCGCATTGCATCGACTGGGGCTTTGATTTTAGGCCTGCTTATCTACAGATAGGCAACTTTCTTAGTAGCTATGATGTGCCAAGAGCAGCTTTCACTGCGAGCGCGACAAAAGAGACGCAGGCCAATATTATCAGGTTTTTTGGTTTAAGAAATCCTGCAGTTGTTCAAGCCTCCTTTAATCGGCCAAACTTAACTTATGAGGTAAGGCAAAAAAAATATGATGCTATTCCTGAAATTGCTCAGATAATTAAAACACATGCAGGGGAGAGAGGAATTGTCTACAGGGCTTCCAGAAAAAAATGCGAAGAGACTGCAGAATACCTGGGCTATCATGGAATTAAGGCTGTTGCTTATCACGCTGGAATGAGTTCTGAGGATCGCCAGAAAAACCAGCAAATATTTACAAGCAAAGGTGTAAATGTTGTTTGCGCGACCATCGCTTTTGGAATGGGGATTGATATCCCTGACATCAGATATGTCATTCATGGTGATCTGCCAAAGTCTATGGAGGGGTATTATCAGGAAACTGGAAGAGCAGGCAGGGATGGGAAAGTATCGTCTTGTTACCTTCTTTATTCAAAGAATGATAAAAAAACTATCGAATACTTTATTGATAAAGCAGAGACGCAGGAGCGCAGGGAAATTTTAAAAAAGCAAATGTACTACATGCGAGATTTTGCAGAAAAAGATATTTGCAGGCGCAGAATGATACTGGCTTATTTTGGTGAAGAGTTAGGAGTGAGTAACTGCAATTCTTGTGATGTGTGTTTGCCCGGTTACGAATATGGGAGATTTGAAAATAACTTTGAGAAACGTCAACTTTTTAAGAGGAGGTAATTGTCATGTTTAAAGTAGTAAAGCTTGTAGTTGAAAATATTAAAAAACTTAAAGCGGTTGTAATTGAACCGACATTTGATAATGTGGTTAAAATCACTGGCCCAAACGAACAAGGGAAGACAACCGTATTAGATGCAATCTGGTACGCGATTGGTGGAAAAGACGCTCTGGATGATGATCCAATCCGAAGGGGAGAAAAGAGTGCAAAAGTGGAGCTTGATCTTGGAGAGTATGCAATTATCCGTACATTCACAGAAAAAGGGTCTTATTTACATATCAAATCAGCCCCAGGTGTCGAGCCTTTTAACGGTACGGCCCAAAAATTCTGTGATCAGCTTTTCTCAAAATACACCTTTAATCCCTTAAATTTCATGAAGGCCAAAAAGGCTGATCGGATGGACCTTCTTTTAAAGATTGTTAACATTCAGGTTGACCATGGTAAACTTCAGGAAATTACAGGGCTGGAAGTAAAGCCGGGGAAAAATTTCATCGAAGATATAAACAATACATATCAGAGAGTGTATGATCTTCGTAGAGAAAAAAATAGTTGGCTTGATCAAACCAAAAAGGTTTTTGAATCACTCCCGGTAATTCCCGAATGTAAGCCGGTTGTTCTGACTGATTTGGTAAATGAAAGAGATCAGATTCTCAAACATAATGAGGATAACGAAAAGGTTAGAGGAGATCTGAAAAAACAGCAGGGAAAAATCAAAAATCTGGAAGAGCAGGGGGTTGTAGCTGAGGCTGATATAAAATCGATAGAGTTGCAAATAGCTGAACTTCAGAAAAAGCTTGAGCAAAAGAAAAAAGACCTTTCAGTTAAAGCGCAGGAAATAAAACAAGAAATTGTCAAGGAAGATGAGCTGCAACGGAAGGTTGAATCTCTGGAAGATCTTCCTACCTTTGACATCGATGCTAAAATCGAATCGGCAGATGAACAAAACCGGCAGTATCAGAAATATCAGGAAAGGATCAAGGCAAAAGAGAGTTTGGAGTCCCTGCAAAAAGAATCTGATGAGTTAACAAATAAGTTGGAAAAAATTAAGGAGTATAAAGGAGAGTTGTTGAAGAGTGCTCCTTTCCCGGTTGAAGGTCTTGGATTTTCTGCAGATGGTGTGACTTATAAGGGGTTGCCATTTGAACAGGCATCAAAAGCAGAACAGATTCAAATATCGATGGCTATTGCAATAGCGATGAATCCAAAGCTTAGGGTAGTCAGGATTGATGACGGCTCTTTACTCGACAAATCTCACATGGAAATTATTGAGAGAATGGCAGCGGAGAATGATTTCCAGGTATGGATTGAAATTGTAGATACATCTGGGCAGGTTGGTATTTACATTGAAGATGGCCAGATAGTTGAAAAGAAACTTGTGAATTGAACTATAATCTTAAAGGATAGTTTGCCCCTGAGAAATGCCTGTACATAGTCATGGTGGAAAGTTGATACCCCGGAGCGGCAGGTCCGGGCAGGGGCTTTAAATAAAAACTATCCCTCGAAATTTACCGGATAATTCAAACGCTCTTCTGGGTTAGAGCTGATGAGTTATAAACAAAATACTAATACAATGTTTTTAACCGGAGAGACCGGACCGGCGAGGGGTTTATTTTGAAGAGTTGGAGGCGACAGTATGAATAAAAGACCACATGATTTTACAACAGCAAGTAACATCGCACGAATTCAACACCGGGCATATAAAGCTCTTGACGAGTTTTATGATAAACAAGAAAAGAAGCCTGTCAAAAAGGAAAAACCTCTAATGTATCGATATAGATTGGTAAGATAATGGAAACCAGCACTGTAATTACAAATATCAGTATTGGTGATAACCAGAGAATTCTAACTATACTGAAGAAAAGGGAAAAGAATCCTTTACAACTATCTCTTTTCGATAGCGATGCAGATAGTGCCTGGTATCAGTATGCAATTACAGAAGCTCAAAAGTTGAAGTCGCCATTCTGGTTTTCAGACCTAAGAAGGCTTTTAAGATACGGTCCCAGGCACGAGAATATATGGGGACAATTGGCAAAGAAGATGAAAAAGGTTGGATATAAACAAACCGGGAGGTATCGGCCAAGTGAAACGGGGTCAAGGCGGGGTGGGCTGGAAGCTCAGTGGGAAAGAATTGGAAGCTCTAATTAAACAGGCTGAATACAATTTAGAGTATCCACATCCTTATCCAAAGGATCATTTTGAGCGAAAAAAGGCAGAGGAGCAGATTCGCAAATGGAAAGAGCGACTGAAATAATGGAAAAAAGAATATCAACGGCAGACGTTATGAAAATTTACGGAGTCTCAGAAAAGACAATCTGGGAGTGGAAACGGAATTATGCTATGCCATATCGCAAAATTGGGAAAAACTGTTTTTTTGTCCTCTCTGAACTTCAAGAATGGGATCAGGCACACCGGTTGCCGCGAGTTTCAAGGGTACCAAGATTGAGCGCACAAATTAAATTAAAGCCGGTACGCACCTGCCCGGAATCTGCATTGAGGAGGGCAGAAGTATGAAAAATTTTGGATCATTTAGATGGAGAAGGGGCGAAAATTACCTCAAAAAAGGTAAAAAACCGATTGTTGGGGATTCGATTTGCCTTGATTACCGGATAAGTGGATCACGAAAAAGACCTGTTTTTGATACTCTTAGGACCGGGTCAAAATCTGAAATAGCTAACTTGGAAAAGGAAGCCAGGAGCTATTTAGATCAACTTGAAAAAGATCTCAAAAACAGTGTCACGCTCATTGAAAAACCGGATTATCCCACATACACCCAAATGGCTGAATGGTGGTGGGAAAATGACTATTGTCAAAGAACATATATGATGGATCGATCCCGGCAAATTTCCGACCGCGGGAAACTTGATTATGCGATTGAGTTTTTCCGGGGGAAAACCGGAGATCAGATTGATCGGGAACAAATTAAAAAGTTTAGGATGCACTTGCGAAAGGTTGGAGCTTCTAAGAAAAAACCGTGGAAGGATTCTTATATCAACAGGATTATTTCTATGGTTGGCCAGGTGTATCGCGGTTGTATAGTTCAAGAAATTTACGACTCTAAAACATCTGATTTAAAAGATGTTAAAAAGTACGGGAAGATCGAGCTGTGCGTGAGATTGAACAATCCGATCCATGGGCTACCTAAACTTTATGAAGTTCCGGTCGAACCAGTAGTTCCGAATGTTGAACAGTTTGTAAAGTTCATGAGCTTCCTTCCGCCGGTACTCAAATACTGCGCACTCATAGGAGTTCACACAGGGCTACGGAAAAGGAATATTTTACAGTTAAGAGTATCAGAGGTGAGGCTTTCAACAGGTGAATTTGTGATTGGGAGCACAAAAGGGGTTTTGCCGATGATAATCAAACTGCATCCAGAGCTGATTAAGTTGTTCAGCCGTTTGTCTCAATTCTGGGGAGAAGGTCAGGTTTTCGTGTTTGAAAAAACACCTGGGAAGCCCTTTAAAAAACTGGATGATTCTTGGAATAAGGCCAGAGATTTAGCTGGAATACCGGGCTTTCAGTTCCGGAACTTGAGGACTACATACGCGACTTGGAGGGTGGAAGAGAATATTTCGATGCCACTACTGCAGGCTGCAATGGGGCATACCACTTCACAGACTACAGCCCGATATTATAATAAGGCCAGACATGCCACAGAAACGATTCTGAAAACGCAGAGATCTGTTTTCTGTGACCGTGACCAGATCAGTGACCAGGCTGTGGCTACTGAAGGGTAAATCAAAGTAAATTAACGTAAACTAAATTTCAAATTTCAGAGTCTTGGGGTGATCCCATGTCAGTATTTTTCTGCAAAAATCTCAATAAACAAGGCGTTTTTAAATGCCCAGGGCCGGAATCGAACCGGCACCCCGTTTTCACAGGAGCGGATTTTAAGACCGTTTCTCATATTGATTTTTCTGCATTTATACCGCATGTGACCACACTGAGACCAAAAACCAGGGCAGGTCGTACACATTTAAGGCGTAACTCGATTTAAAAAAAACCGGGTTGCGCCTTTTTTTTGTTTATGACCTGCGGGGAGGTATCAGTGACTCTTTATGATTTGTATCAAACCCGCCAAGTGCTCACTATGGTTGTTTCTCTCAGGATGGTTGGGGAGAAACGGGCGATTGTGGCCGGAGATAGGGTAGCCATTAGTCCGGCTATGTTCTCTCTTTTTGCCGATCGCAATACCTCTATGGAAGAGCGCACCCACATTTTAAAAAATATCCCGTGCCATATAGTTGGGTCCTCTCAAAAGGTTCCAGTTAATAATATCACCAAAATTCAAAGCGAGGTCTTATGAGTAAAAAAAAGAATGTACTTGAAACAGTGTTGGTGTTTGCCTTTATGCAATCGCCACATCAAATGCTGGCCGTAACGGACACTGGCAAAAAGGTGTTAAGGAAAGAATTTGATTCGGAGCAGGCGGCAAAAGACGAACTTATGACTCCCGGCTTTTTACAGACAGCAAAGCACGCTACAGACGGGGTTGAGCCTGAAGTGATCTGGATTGACGATCCGGCAGGGGATGAGCGGGTAGTTTTAGCATGTCAAAAAATGGAAGCGGCTGGGCGTGAAGAGGGCGAACAGACAGAATTACCTGTAGACACTGAAGAAACTACAGAATGCAACGATGATGCAACTCAGGATGAAACCATAGCAGAGATTGAGCAGGAAGTTTCTGAAGGTGAAGATCTGCCCCAGATTGAAATATCGGTTGCCAAGGTTCCGGAAGTTCCAACAGAGGAGATGGTTGAAATCGAGGTTGAGATACCTGATTCAATGTTGCAACTTGTCGGCGCGGTGAATGAACTTAAGCGTCTTGAGAATGAGCGTAATGCATCTCAGGCTGATTACAATAAACAGATCAAGGAGCAAAAGGCTTACATTTACTCTCTTACGGATGGTAAAGCCAGAACTCACGTAAAGTGTAATATCGAATACGATTGGGAAAATGGAATCAGGAAATACTACCGGGAAGACAATGGGGAATTCGTCAAAGAAGTTCCGATCCCTGACGAAATGAGACAGACCAGACTGGGGCTGGACATGCCAGAACAGGCCGAAGTGCAGGAAAGTGTTGATTCTCAGGAAGGTACCGAAGTCCAGGAATCACTCAACGAACTGAATGGTGCAATAACTGAAGGACAAGAAGAAAATCCTTTTGAAACAGACACTGAGAATCAGGAAGTAGAAAATGGACCAGATGAACAACAAACCGAAGAAGGGCAAGAAGAAAATCCGACTATTTGTGATGATTTGTCGGAACAGCCACTCTGAGCCATTTCGATATACCACAAGTATTTCTAAACAATGGCGTAAAAAAAATAATGCGCCTGATTTTTGCCCGATTTGCAAGAGGGAGATGGAAGTTGAGAAAGTGATTTATAAAACAGTGGATAAGTGTTGAATAGAAAGGGTGGGTGATAGCAATGAAAAAAATAAATTGATGTCCTTTGTTTGAATAATAATGCTTGCCCGACGAAAGTCGGGCTATTAGAAAGGTTTAAATATGATAATTCTTGGTGTCGATCCTGGTCTTGTAAAAACCGGTTTTTCTTTAGTAGATAGTGGAAAGGTTTTCTACCATAAAACAGTAGATGGAAAATTAGCCATTAAGCAGTTGCTAAAAATTATTCAGGTTTATCATTTTGCAAGAGCTGTTGTCGAGAAGCCAAGACAATCAGTTTTATATAAGAAACACCTTTACGGAATTAAAAACAGATTTGTTTCAGAGGCCCTAAAGTTCAAAATCTGTATGGATATCGGCAAAAACATTCTGATTTCTGATATGATTATTGAAACGCTCAAAGATTCTGGAATAAAAGTTAAGATTGAAAATCCAATGGCTGGGGAAACTAAGTGGGACACAGGGAAATGGAGAAAGGCTTTTGAATACGAAGGGAGGCTTCCCAGCGAACACGCCAGAGATGCAGCAGTTAGGGCGTTAAAAAATGAAAAGTGGGTTGGGTGGGAATTAACTCAAGAGCGTATAGATGCTTATTTCAACAAATAAAGAAGTTAATACAAAAGCTTCATATTGCGAATGCATTTACAAGAAATGTGAGCAGTGCGCATGATATTACAAATGCAGACAATACTGGTCGATGGCAAAGAAGCTACAGTTCCGGGAAAATCCTTTGAGGATGCGAAATTATTTGTTTTGTCTCAGGCTTGGTTTAATCAGGTAAAGCATCCTAAAATTGAACCGATTAAAGAAGAAATAAAGGAATAGTTATAAATAATTGTCACCTTTTTAAGGGGGTTTCTATGTGGGTAGTTGTGTTGTGTGTTGTAGTAGTGGTGGTAATCTTACTAATGTCTATTGTTTGTATTGGCAAACGTAGAATTCCAGATCTAAAATTTGTGGGCTATAAAATAAACCACAACTCTTATTGTTCGCAAGAACTACAGTGCATTATAGATGGTAATCAAGTAATAGATAATGTTGGTATTTTTATATGTAAAAAATATGGTGTCAAATGTAATGGCAAAGTTTGCCGGGACGAGAGAGCTGGACTTGGAAAAGATAAAGATAAACGTAAGGAATTGTTAGATAAAAATTACTGCAAAAATTGCAGTATAAAACTGACAAAAAAAACTCCCTGCCCGGTGGAGTGCAAGAAAGCTAAGCCGGAACCAACATTAAGGGAGGGTCTTGAGTTGGCTAATAATTTACTTGGTGAAAGTCTACACAAAAAGCTCACCAAATATGAATGTAAATACGTGTGGGAAATTCACCATACAGTTGAATATGCTCACGATGTAGACGTTGATAGAATAGTTGATCTTTTCCACAAGGTTAAGAGGAGAGAGTAATGTATGCTAAAAGGTAAAGCTAAAACAAAAATTGAATGGGCGACTGATAGTTGGAATCCGATAGTCGGATGTACAAAATGTTCTGACGGCTGTAAACATTGCTATGCCGAAAAAATGGCTCTCAGGCAGGCGTAACCATGAAAGAATATCTCGAATTTCTCCAATCTAAAATATGTCTATCTCAGCCGTCAGGGTTTGATGTGGATAAGAGCGAAATAAACCCTATCCTGAAAACACACCAGAAAGACATTGTTCAGTGGGCTTGTAAAGGTGGAAAGAGGGCGATATTTGCCAGTTTTGGACTTGGTAAAACATTTATGCAATTGGAATGTCTTAGGTTGGTCCAAAAGCACTTTGGGGGTAAACAGCTGCAGATTCTTCCTTTGGGGGTTAGGCAGGAATTTAAAGCTGATGCTGAAAAACTTGGAATTAAGTTGACCTTTATAAAAAGATCTGATGAAGCTACAGAGGATGGAATTTACTTTACCAATTACGAACCTGTCAGAGATGGAAAGATTGATGTAAATCTTTTTACCGGCACATCTTTAGATGAAGCTTCTGTATTGCGTTCATTCGGATCGAAAACATATCAGACTTTTTTAAGTCTTTTTAGCAATGTAAAGTATAAATTTCTGGGAACCGCTACACCTGCACCAAATGAATTTAAAGAGCTGATTCATTATGCAGGATACTTGGGAGTGATGGACACAGGACAGGCTCTAACCAGATTTTTTAAACGCGATTCTACTCAAGCAGGAAATTTACAACTCCATCCACACATGGAACGCGAATTCTGGTTGTGGGTTTCATCGTGGGCTGTATTCATCAACAAACCTTCAGATTTAGGTTATGATGATACCGGATACGATCTGCCAGCTTTGCACATACATGAGTGTATGGTTGAAACCGAAGCGACCGTTTGCGAAGAACAGGACGGGCAACTCAATATGATGCCTAATGCAGCTTTGGGACTTAAAGAAGCTGCAACTGTAAAAAGGGATTCTATCGATCTGAGAGTGTCTAAGGCAAAAGAAATTGTTGACCAGCACAAGGGTGAACATTTTATTCTCTGGCATGATCAAGAAGCGGAAAGGCATGCACTGAAAAAAGCTATTCCTGAAATGGTTGAAGTTTTTGGTTCTCAGGATTTAGAAATTAGAGAACAAAGGATAGTTGATTTTTCAAATGGTAGATTTGAACTGTTAGGAACAAAACCTATCCTTTCTGGATCAGGGTGTAATTTCCAAAGGTTTTGCAACTATTCAATTTTTGTCGGAATCGGGTTTAAATTTAATGATTTCATTCAGGCAGTTCACCGGATATACAGATTTTTACAAACAAAAGAATGCCATATTTGGTTAATTTATACGGATCAGGAAGTAGAAGTCTACAAAGCTCTCATGCGGAAATGGTCACAGCACAAGAAAATGGTGGAACAAATGACAGATATTATCAAAAAATACGGGCTTTCTCATGCTGAAATGGCAAACGAATTAAAAAGAACTATTGGAGTAAAGCGGATGGAATCCCGTGGGGAAAGATATACCGCAATTCACAACGATACAGTTTTAGAGCATGCTAACATGGAATCCAATTCTGTTGACATGATTCTGACCTCTATTCCATTTGCAAATCATTATGAGTACACTCCAACCTATGAGGACTTCGGACATACCCAAAATAATGAGCACTTCTGGAAGCAGATGGATTTTCTTACTCCTAATTTGTTGCGGGTTTTACGACCTGGAAGAATTGCGGCTATTCATGTGAAAGACCGGATTCTCTTTGGTAATGTCACCGGAACCGGATTTCCTACATGCGATTTGTTTCATGAGGAAACCAGTTTTCATTTTGTGAAGCATGGGTTTGAAAAAATTGGGATGATTACAGTCGTGACAGATGTGGTCAGGGAAAATAATCAAACCTATCGCTTAGGGTGGAGTGAGAATTGCAAAGACGGCTCTAAAATGGGTGTGGGTTGCCCTGAGTACGTAATGCTTTTTCGAAAGCCGCAAACCGATACCTCAAAGGCCTATGCCGATATTCCGGTAACAAAAAGCAAGCAAGAATACTCTCGCGCACGCTGGCAGGTAGATGCTCACGCATTTTGGAGATCTTCAGGAAACCGTCAACTTAGCCCTGAAGAGATGGCCAGCTATCCACCAGAGGTGTTGTCAAGAGTGTTTACAGAATACACCTTGCAGAATGTTTACAATTATGAGCACCATGTAAAAATCGGTGAAGAACTGGACTTGAAAGGTTGCTTACCGTCATCTTTCATGACCCTTGCACCAGGTTCATGGCATCCCGATGTCTGGCACGATGTGTGCCGGATGTTGACACTTAACACGGAACAGGCTAAACGAGATCTTAATCAACACATTTGTCCGCTCCAATACGATATCATTGATAGGCTTATTGATCGGTATACAAATAAAAATGAACTCATAGATGATCCTTTTGGGGGTTTAGGTTCAACTTCTTGCCGTGCAATAAAGCTTGGTAGACGCGGAATAAGTGTAGAGTTGAACCCAAAGTATTATCTGGACAGCCTTTACCATTTGAAAGCTGAGGATATGCAATACGGAATGCCGAGCCTGTTTGATTTTGAAAACATAGATAACAAGGTGGCTTAACTATGAAAACCCTATCCATCCAGCAACCGTGGCCGTGGGCGATATTTTACCTTGGCAAACCAGTAGAGAACAGGGATTGGGCAACCACTTTCCGTGGTAGAATCCTCATCCATGCAGGCAAAAAATATGACCGTGAGGGTGCCGAATGGATAGAGGAACATTTTCGCGTGAAAGTTCCCAGAGATCTTCCCACAGGCGGTATAGTCGGAGCTGTTAATATTGTCAATTGTGTGGATTATGGCCGTACTGACTATCGTAGTAAATGGTTTTTTGGTAGATATGGCTTCGTGCTTAATTATGCGACAGAACTACCATTTAAACCGATGCGTGGCCAGCTTGGTTTCTTCAATGTGGATTATATCTGGCCTATCATCAACTTTGAGAAATACCCGGAGGAATTCATGAACTCAATTAAAAGAACATGGTCTGGTCAGGATGCATCTGCAGCTTGGCACTGGAACCCTGATACATATCAGAAATTGGGCAACGTGGTTCGCCTGATTTCTACCGGCAAGGCAGAGGATAGAACGAAAGCCTATCATGAGTACATTGCTCTCAAAAGATGGTTCTTTGAGGATGAATTTGAAGAATACATTAGCAAATTGGATGCTTTCAGGAAGGAAAAGAAAGCCGCATTGCTTCGTGACATCATCAAGAATATTTATTGGGAAATGCAACCGGCTTCTCAGTGGATAGCTAAAGATGGTCCGAAATACAGCGATATCATGCCGCCATTAGATGAGCTGGTGCCAGTTGAGATGCAGGCTCCTAACGGTATACTTCCGAAACCTGAACCTGTGCCGGTTGTGGAAAAGAAGCTGG
>Ga0123334_1004311_pt1 | contig 14605 bp, 10 predicted proteins | sample BiotimSIPDNA_FD_89706 | JGI IMG/M metagenome (GOLD analysis project Ga0123334, IMG submission 89706) | Anaerobic biogas reactor microbial communites from Washington, USA - Biogas_R1 time_0 SIP DNA | ecosystem: Engineered > Bioreactor > Anaerobic > Unclassified | place: Washington, USA... | reverse complement strand
TTTAGGTCAAAATTCATTCAGAATTTTTGACACTACGAGTACGGGAAGGGGAGGGATTCACATGAAAAAAAGAATGTTAATGATGTTTCTTTGTTTCACCATTATACTTTCTCTTGTTATAAGCGGAGCGAATGCCGCAGAAAGCGGTTCGGCCTACAAGGGAGCATCTTCATGGGCAGTACCCGAGCTCGACAAGGCGTCGGGGTATGGCCTTATTACCGAAAGGATCAAAGATAACATATCCACAAATATAACGCGGGAGGAGTTCGCCGAAATCGCGGTCCGGTTTTATGAGGTTTATACCGGCAAGAGAGCTGAACCTGGAAACGCGAAGTTTTCCGACACGTCCAACCCTGAAATATTAAAAGCGGCGAATCTGGGCCTTACTTCAGGCATCGGCGACGGTAAATTCGGTCCGAATCAGCTTGTGACGCGTGAACAGATTGCCACTATGCTAGTAAGGGCATTAAAAGTGGTTCGGCCGGATGCGGATTACTCAAGCGCCGGATCAGCGAAATTTACCGATGACAATCTGATTGAAGACTGGGCCCGGGAAGGGGTATATTATTGTGCCAAATCCGGAATTATCAAAGGAATTCAGAATAATGACGGAACCTTCCGTTTTGATCCCGATGGCAACAGTTCCCGTGAGGTTGCGGTGATTGTCGTTACGAGGGCATATGAATATTTTATTAACGAAGCAAATAAACAGGAAGGCGGCAGCAGCAGCGGAACTCAGGGAGATGGCGCCCGGGATGATACGGCTGCAGATGAAGAGGACTGGAACGGCGACATCATCATATTTGACGAGGACTTTACTCCGGAACAGTACATTATCAGAGAAGTTGACGGGGCAAGTTTTATTTACCTGCCGTATGATAGTTTTCGGTATGTTTTCAGAATGCCTTACGTCTGGCTTAACACCTATCCGGAAGGGCAGGTAAAGGACGGTGTTATTACCTTTGAATGGAAAAACAAGGAGGGAGAAACGTTTAGACAAGTCATAATGCAGGTCGGCAGTACGACAGCTTATGTAAATGGAGTTCAGGTGGACATCAAGGCAGAACCTTTTGTGAAGGAAGAAGAAACATATATTCCCGTTAACCTGTTTATTCAATTATTCGAAATGAAGTCGCAAATGTTCCTCGGCAGGTTGTGCTTCCAAACTGAAGAAGACTTCCCGCGGGATATTCTTACAGGCTCCTGGAGCAGTTCGCATGTCAATCTGTTTAGCCGCTATAAGGACATAGTATCGGGAGTGGAAAGCATGCCGTCGTTTTACTGGTTTATCGCACTGAACGAAGACGGGTCGTACAGCCTTTTTATAGCCAGTTCCGGCGGGTTGTTTAAGGATAAAATGTATTTTGAAAAAGGCAAATACAAAGTTATCGGAAATGTCATCGTCTATTACGATAGATATGAAACCTTATACGAGGGAAAGCCTTTGATGCTGCAGTACGAAAACAGGCATATGGGCGACCGGCTCGAGTTTGATTTCATTGAAGGCTATGACGCGGAGGAAGATAAAATCAAGATGAGAACTTCCTGGTATTACCGGGTGAATGATTGAGACTGAAAATAATACCAGCAGTAACTTGAAAAGTGAAAACCCTTTGTGCCGGAACAACGGTATACCTCATACAATATAGTGAAAATGTATGAAGGTGGAATTGCGATGCTTCTGATTAAGAGGCCTGTAGCCACGGTAAACCGCGTGTATCGGGCACCAAATGTAACAATGCTTTATCCTCAGGTAGTAGGGCATCAAAGTATATATGCCAGCATACGAATGAATAAGAATATTCAGGAAAGAATGATTGATCTGGTTCGGGATTTAAAGCAGCCCGATTTAAAAACAATCATAGACGGCTCATATGAAATCAAAAACAATCAGCGGGGAATATTCAGCGTATCACTTGTCGGTCTGGCAGAATTCGGAGGAGCCCATCCAATGACAATGGTTTATTCTTTGACAATGGATACGGCAACGGGGGAGAATTATCAACTGCATCAGTTATTCGTTCCGGGAAGCGCTTATATGGACATTATCAATGCGGAGATTGAAAGGCAGATAAAAGTCAGGGATATCCCTTTGCTTGATGAATTCAAAGGCATTGCCCCTGATCAGGATTATTATGTTTCCGACAAGGCTCTTGTTATATATTTTCAGCTTTATGAACTTTCTCCATACGCGGCAGGGTTTCCATATTTTCCGATACCTCTCTATTCTCTGACAAATGTTATTCCCGAAGATGGGTTACTATCCCGTTTAAATTACTTTATTTGAAAGATTCCTGTTCAAGGTACGGATGTATCGATTAGCTTGCAATTAGCGCACAGCTTCATCACCATCACGGGCAGCGCTTGCAGCTATGAGGCAAACCATAGGTGCAGGCGCTGTATGCGTTTGTGCCTGTGGTGGAGTATAGATTAACAATGAAACACCATTCAGGCATAAAAAATGTTTGGATGGTGTTTTATTACGGCGTGAGTAATAATGTAAAAATTATGGTATTATTGATATTAGAAAAGTTTAGTAATATAAAATGATTATTTTTCACAAAGAGATTATTCCGAATCGTATGAATAAATAGAAGGGTGATTGAATATTGCGGACTGAACAGGAAATATTCGACTTGATTTTAGGTGTTGCGAAAGCAGACGAGCGTATCCGGGCAGTGCTGCTTTCCGGTTCGCGCGCTAACCCGGCCATACCGAAAGACATCTACCAGGATTATGACATCACCTATTTTGTTGAGGATATCACTCCGTTTTATAATAATCCCGCATGGGTTGAAGAATGCTTCGGTAAGCCTTTGATTATGCAGATGCCCGAAACCATGCGCTATCCGGTCGGGGACGGCAGTTTCAATTACCTGATTATCTTTCCCGACGGAGTCCGCATCGACTTGAGCTTTCAATTCGAAAGGTACATAGATAACGGGGAGCCTGCGGTTGTCCTGCTTGATAAGGATAACGGGAACGGATTTTTGCCGGCTCTGCCCGCTCCGAGTGACAAGCATTGGCATATCAAGCCGCCCTCACCGCTCTTTTTTTACTCCTGCTGTAATAACTTTTGGTGGTGCCTTAATAACGTTGCCAAAGGCATTGCGCGCGATGAACTGCCCTATGTCATACAAATGCTGAATGATGAGGTTCGGAGTGAATTACACGACATGATTGATTATTATATAGGAACGCAGCATGGGTTTAACATTAGCACAGGCAAAGGCGGCAAATATTTCAAGAAATATCTGCCCGCGGAACTGTACGCGCAGTATTGCGCCACCTATTCCGGCAGCGACTACGTCGACATTTGGGCATCAATTGACGCGATGTGCGATTTATTCCATACGCTGGCGGTAATGGTAGCGGCGCATTTCGGATTTACTTACCGGCAGGAGGAAGAAGACGGAATGAGAGAATATTTAAGGATGGTAAAATCAAATTAATATTTCTTTATATGATGGGGAAGGACGGCGAAATTGAATGTATAAGGAAAGCGCAGAAGAACGGCGCGCGAGAATTTACCCCGTTATTTTAAGCGAATACAATCCGGAATGGCCGAAATGGTACGCGGAGGAAAAAGCGAACCTGGAACGGCTAATCGGTGCGAAAGATATTGCACGAATCAGTCATATCGGCAGCACGTCGGTTCCCGGGCTTATAGCAAAGCCAACTGTGGATATTCTGCTTGAAATAAATGAGGATACGGACATTAACAGGCTGATTGCCGCTCTGCCGCAGCCGGAGTATATCTGCCTCAAAGATGCGGCTCTGACAATGCCGACTCCGCCGCCGTACGTGATGTTTTTGAAAGGCTATCTGCCTGACGGCTTTGCCGAAAGGGTTTATCATATCCATGTACGCTATCCCGGCGACTGGGATGAACCTTACTTCCGCGATTACCTTATAGCGCATCCCGAAACGGCCGCAGAGTATGCCGCTCTGAAAACCAGGCTGCACAAAGAATACGAGCATGACAGGGACGAATATACCCGGGCAAAAAGCGAGTTTATCCGCGCGGTTAACTATAGAGCGAGGAAGTTATGAAGTCGTTGGGCTTATTTGTTATAACGTGATTTCCGAAACAGGTAAAAAGTGGGGAGCATGGTAAATTTGAAGCAGCAAATTTTTTGGTTATAGAATAAATTGCTTTATTGATTGGAACAGATAACTGAATATGTTAGAATTAGATTATCAGAACAGATGCAAAGGAGATAAATTTCATCGTATATGCGAGACCACCCTGTTAAGCCTTAGAGCGGGCTTTGGCTATTTCTCTTCAGGATATGATATTTTTGGCGGTTACGGATTTATCTCTTTGATATGCGGTGTATTCCTCGTATTTTTCCTGGTTTCATCGAAATATATCAGGGAAGACGCAAGGGGATCTGAACAATTGAAAGAAAATTAAGCGTTTCTTACGGGGGTTTGAATATGAAAAAAATTACCGGTCTTGTGCTTATACTGCTGATATTGTTTTCATCCTGCGATAAAACAGGAAATAGTGATATTATAGACAATACGCATGGTTCGGGTGTAAATCCTGCAAACCCCGGAAATAACGCGGAAAACACAAGCGATTCCGACGCTAATTTAATAAACGCGGATAATAATCCCTTCACCGATCCTGTAAACACAGGGTATGAAAGCGGTACTGCAGAACTTGACGCATCGATTCTCAAAAAGGTTGTAATTACCGATCTTCAGCAGCATAAAAAAGCTGAGTATACCGAATCCGGTTTAATAAAAGAATTATGTGCTTTGCTTAACGGGCTGAGCTATTACGAAACCGATACGGAATGGGAACCGTACTATCAGGTCGATCTTATCGGCACTGATGGAGATTTAGCGGTATCAATAACCACAAGCGGCAGAGCCGTTGCTTTTGACAGGGATATAAAAATCAACGGTGTTATCCTGAAAAAAGGGCTTTATGAAGTGGAACAGTGGATACACGAACATATGATAAGGTTTTCTGAAGGGCAGATCCTTGATCCTGCCTGTCTGGAACATCCTGCTGCATTAAAAGCTCCGGAAGAAATCACTTACCAGGAGATATATGATAAAGAGAACTCCAGAGTCAACAGTTATGAGATCAATACCGAAATTTATGATTTCCTGGAACAATTCTTCGCGGGTAAGAAGTTCAACATACTTAGCAGCCGAAGATACTTCAGCTATATGGAAACGGAAAAGGCAACCACCGGCGCAAGGTCAAACTGCCAAAGCATTGTTGTTATTACAGGCGGTTCGGAATCGGATCTCGAGATATATTCGGACAGCCCCGTAAAACAATTCGCAAAGATCGGCACCATAACTCTTTCAGAAATTCCCGAAAGGCCGGGAGTTTATAAAATGATAATGGGCAATATGGAATTTGAAATAGAAACGGGAAGTGATTTTGATGCCGGATTTAAAAGTATCTTTGAAGAGAACAGGCGTGTAGCCCACAGCCTTACACCCGATGATTTAAAAACCCTGTACGAAGAAAATAAACCCATTTACATGGAATATATATGCAAGAACCTGGGTGTGCCAAACTGGACGGGAAGGCCGCCTGACAGGTTTGAAATAACGACGGTAGATTCGGGGAAACCCGATGAACCTTATACCATCGCTGCTTTTTACAATCCTTTTGACGTTTTGCTTCTGTTCTATACCGGAGGAAATGGGCAGCCCTGGCGGTATATTGGTTTCGTCCCCTTCGGCGGCAGAGGCGCAGGCACCGAATACCGAGTCGAAACATGGAACGGACATATCTGGATAACCGGAAACGAGAGCGGAGGCCACGGAACCGGGGAATCAAGATATCTTCACAATTGGTACGAACTGACAGATAAAGGCATAAGATCGGTTCTCAGCTTCCCTTATGACGAATATTTTGTGGCATACATGGGCGGCTATATCCTGAAAGCCGACAGTATAAAAACTTATCCCGGCGATAATAGCGATAATATGAAGGTTGTAGTGGATTATACATTAGAGAAACGTTATGCGCTTAGCCTGGATATATCGGATGAATACGGCCATGTTGCAGTAAGTTCAAAAGTACGGGCTGAATATGAATGGGACGAGGAAAATGAAGCATTCACTTCCGCGTTTCCTGCCAATGAGCTGGGAACCCCCAATTTCGTATATGACGACCCTGAAATAACAAAGCAGTGCGATAAAATTCTCGAACAGTATTATAATGAACTTGTTGACAGCATTAAGGATATAGAAGCTGAAAATGATGAATTTTCCAGGAGAGTAAGAGTCGAGGGATTGAAAACGTTTTTGAGAGACTGCAGTGACGGGCAGATGAAAGCCGACCTGACAAAAATGCTTCACGGGAGTTAAGAAGACAAGTTTACAATATTATTCTCTTTCTTTAAAAGAAAGATGCAATTAACGATGAAAGAGATAAGTATTTTTCATACTTGACATGGTTTACATAGAAATGCATAATTAAATGGTTAACTGTTTACGAAAAAGAATGGTTTTTATTATGACATTGGATAAACATGATCTGACACAGGGAGGCATACTAAAAAAGCTTCTGCAGGTAGCGGTGCCCATTATGGGTACAACGTTCCTGCAGATGACATATAACCTTACCGATATGTTCTGGCTTGGCCGTACGCAGCAGGCTGTGGCAGCAGTGGCGGCCAGCGGGTTGGCGGGTATGTATATGTGGCTGGGCATGGCGCCTATGATGATTGGGCGCATGGGCTCAGAAATTGGCACATCGCAGAATTTGGGCAGGAAGGATATCGCATCTGCACAGGGCTATGCCCAGGATTCTGCGCGGATAGCTTTACTTCTGGGAATTTTATACGGATTCGTAATGATTGTACTTGCAGAACCGTTAGTTTCACTGTTTCGGGTAAGTGAGCAGAATGTTTTTGTTGATACCTGTGACTATCTTAGAATTGTAGGTTTGGGCTTTCCTTTTACTTATGTATCTTTTGCAATCACCGGCGCGTTCAACGGTGCGGGTAATTCACGTCTAAGCTTTAGGGCAAACGCTATAGGGCTTATCGTGAATATGATACTTGATCCATTAATGATCCTAATAATGGGATGGGGCGTCAAGGGTGCGGCTATCGCTACAGTTATTGCCCAGATTACGGTGTGTACGCTGTTTGTGTTGTTCATAAAACGTCATCGGCACAGGCCTTTTGAGCATTTCCGCATTTTCGGGCGTATAAACACTGCCAGAGCGCGGCGGATCATAAGCTGGAGTCTGCCGATAGCAGCCGAAAGCGGCGCTTTTACAGTACTTGCAATGGTGGTTACCGGTATGGTATCCGCATGGTATGGAGAAACCGCTGTAGCGGTACAGCGTGTAGGGAGCCAAATAGAGTCTTTGTCCTGGCTTATTGGCGGCGGATTTTCTTCCGCTGTAACGGCTTTCGCAGGACAGAACTACGGAGCGCGTAAATGGGAACGAATCAGGAAGGGTTACCATATATCGCTTTCTTCTTTATTGGCCTGGGAAGGGCTCGTGACTTTATTTTTAATATTTGGCGGACGGTTCATTTTCTCACTCTTTCTGAGTGAACCTCCCGAAATTCTTGACATGGGAACAACATACCTTCGAATCCTTGCCGCATGCCAGCTTTTTATGGCGCTTGAGGGCGCATGCGCAGGTACTTTCAGAGGTATGGGCCGGACTTTACCGCCAAGCGTGTGCAGCATTGCATCGAATGTCATGCGCCCGTTATTATGCTGGTGGTTTGCTCAGTGGATGGGGCTGAACGGGTTGTGGCTGGGTGTTACGGTTTCAGCGGTGCTTCGCGGTATTACGATTTTTATCTGGTTTACGCTCTATGTTCGCAAATTACCCCGAGCGGACGAACCCGGAGTTACAGCGGCTGTTTGATCCTTTTTATATAAATCTCCTTCTTTGTACAATAGTATTTACAAAATAACAATTGCGAATAATCCAGTTTTTTTCGACAGTTATTTATGTTACAGCTTTGCATGAAGTTGTAATGATCTATTTTTATAAGATTTCGATATTTCTTTGTAAGATTTCATATTCAAATTAATAGCAGTTTTCCTTAATATTCATAGTAGGTTATTAAAACATATGTACAATAGTCAGATATGTACAATAGTCAGGTGCGCAAATTTTTACAGAATTATTTTTTCAAATAGACACAGGAGGGAAATTGTGTATCGGATAAGGCAAAGCCCATTGGTAAAAAAAATAGGTTTTAACAGGATTGTCCTGTTCCTGGTCTTGTTAGCCATGTACTGTTTTTTCGCTGTATTCGCTAAAAATTTCGTAAGCTACAACAGGTTGTTAAGCGCAATGAATTATGCGTATTTTCTTGGGTTTTTATCGTTGGGCGTTACGTTTGTTATTGCTACCGGCGGTATTGATTTTTCCATTGGACCTGTTATGTTTTGTGCGGCTATTATGTCCGGTTATCTTTTAACACATTATCACTGGCCGCTCTGGCTTTGTTTAATTTCAAGCGTCGTGATTGGAATGCTGTATGGCACATTAAATGGGTATCTTGTAGCATATAAAAGTGTTCCTTCCTTCATCACATCGATGGCTATAATGCAAATCAGTAAAGGTGTTGCTTCTGTGTTTACAAAGGCCCAGTCAGTCAGTTGGCCGCAGTTGGTACAGGAAAATGGATGGTACAGGAACTTAATAAAAACAAGAGTCGGAAATACATATATTCCGGTTGGAATGATCATTTTACTTACTACTGCCATAATCTGCGCCATTGTTCTGAACAAAACAAAAATGGGAAGATATTTACTCAGTTTGGGCAGCAATAAGGAAGCAGTATGGCTGTCAGGTGTTAATGTAAAAAAATGGGAAATGATCGCTTATATTATTTGCGGCACATTGGCAGGAATTGCGGCAATATTTTTCGTAGCTGCATATACAACTGTTCAGCCTGGTTATGGTGACCAATACAATAACGAAGCAATTGCCGGCTGTGTTATGGGGGGAACCTCAATGGGCGGTGGTCTTGCTTCAATTGGCGGTACATTCATTGGTGTTATGATCATTTCAATTCTACAGGAAGGGATTCTCGCGATAGGCCTTAATAAAAACTATCAGCTTGTCATTACAGGTATTATAGTAATCGTCGCAGTATATCTGGATGTAATATCCAGACAAAAGAGAAACTGATGTTTGTTTTGTCATCGTATTTAGCAGTAAAGGGGTAAATGGTGAGATATGGGCGAGATTATATTGACAATGAAAGGGATTGATAAGACATTTCCGGGTGTTCACGCACTCGATAATGTCGATTTTGAACTATGCAGAGGAGAAGTACATGCATTAATGGGTGAGAATGGTGCCGGAAAATCCACATTAATGAAGGTACTGACTGGAATATATAAAAAAGACAAAGGCACTATTATCTATGACGGAAAGACAGTCGAATTTACAAATCCCCGTGAGGCTCAGCAGGCTGGTATAGTAATTGTTCATCAGGAATTGAACATGCTTGGGCATCTGACAGTTGCTCAGAATATTTTTATTGGCCGTGAGTTTATGAAAGGCATAAGGATTGATGATGAACGGATGAATGTTGAAGCCGCCAGGTTATTTAAGCGCCTTAACATCAATATTGATCCGACGGAGAAAATGAGTAATCTTACCGTTGGTAAGCAGCAGATGTGTGAAATTGCAAAGGCAATATCGCATGAAGCAAAGATCATAGTATTTGATGAGCCCACAGCAGCGTTAACAGAGTCAGAGGTAAATGAATTATTCGAGATAATAAGGGACTTGAAGAAAAAAGATATTGGCATTATCTATATTACGCATAGAATGGACGAGATTAAGCTTATTACGGATCGTGTAAGTGTAATGCGTGACGGCGCATATGTAGGAACATTAATTTCAAAGGATTCAACTAAGAACGATATCGTTAATATGATGGTTGGGCGTGTTATTTATGAAGAGCCCAAAACGGAGAGCAAGGTTGCAGAAGATGCACCGGTAGTGCTGAAGGTCGAAGGTCTTAATGCGGGAAAACTTGTACGGGATGTAAGTTTCGAATTGCATAAAGGTGAAATACTTGGGTTTTCAGGACTCATGGGCGCAGGAAGAACAGAGACCGCAAAAGCTATTATTGGGGCAGATCCAAAAGAGAGCGGAGATATTTATGTCAATGGAAAGAAAGTTGAAATAAATACTCCTGAAGATGCAGTTAAATGTGGCATCGGGTACCTTTCAGAAGACAGAAAGCGTTATGGTTTAATGTTACAGCGCAATGTCGCGGAAAATTCGACAATAACTTTTCTTGAAAATTTTATGAAGGGTATTTTTATCGACAATAAAAAGGAAAACAATGAAACAGAAAAATATATTGAATCCCTGGCAATTAAAACCCCTGGGATTGATCAGCTGATAATCAATCTTTCAGGCGGAAATCAGCAAAAAGTTATTTTAACAAAATGGCTTGTGAGAAATTGCGACATATTGATATTTGATGAGCCAACCAGAGGAATTGACGTGGGCGCCAAAAGCGATATTTATAAATTAATGAATGAGCTTGTAAAAGAAGGAAAATCAATAATTATGATTTCATCGGAATTACCTGAGATTCTTAGGATGAGTGACCGGATTATTGTTATGTGTGAGGGACGTAAGAGTGGAGAACTCAGAATTGAAGAGGCATCTCAGGAGAAGATCATGCATTTGGCAACACTGAGGAATTAGGAGGAGAAATATATGTCGAGACAAATTCAGAATATACCGGCCTCATCAAATAAATCAATTGTTCAGCGGCTTGGAGGACAGAATGTTGTAGTGTTTTTGATTGTCGTTGCGTTGTTCGGTTTTTTCTGTATTGTCAGTCCGAATTTCAGAAGATATTCTACAATACTAAGCATTTTGGATTATTCCTATTATATTACATTGATTGCTATTGGTGTTACATTCCCATTGATCACCGGAGGAGTGGATCTGTCGATAGGTACCGGGCTGATTTGTTATTCATTGATTGGTGGTTACCTGGTTGTATATCAGGGATGGCCGGTGTGGATAGGAATGATAGTTTGTGTATTATGCGGCGCGATAATAGGATTTATAAATGGTTTTCTCGTTGGAACAATGAATCTGCCGCCATTTCTGGCAACATTATGTACTATGATGATGACCAGGGGACTTGGCTCAATATGCAGCACGGGACTTGGGATACCATGGCCTACGGCAGGTACTGAAGGAGGATGGTTTAGAACCATTTTCAAATTAAATATCGGGGATATGAAGCTGCCATTAGGGTTCTTGTGGATTTTACTGCTGACAGCATTAATGTCGTTTGTTTTAAATCATACAAAAGTCGGAAGATACATTATTGCAATTGGCTCTAATAAAGAAGCAACCAGATTATCCGGAATTAATACAAAATATATCTACATTGCCGCATATGTAATTTCCGGTACTTTTGCGGGGCTTGCGTCTATTGCGTATTCGGCGATATTTGCAAGTGTATATCCGGGAACAGGTGCGGGATTTGAACTTGAGGGAATCGGCGGCGCTATTATCGGCGGCGTTTCGATGACCGGTGGTGTGGGCAGTATAACAGGCACTCTTTTAGGTGTGTTTGTAATATGCATATTGAAAACAGGACTTCCTTTCATTGGTTTGCAGGCAAACTGGCAGCAAATTATTACAGGTATTGTACTGATTACGGCGGTACTGATTGACTTGAGCAGAAATGTGAAAGGCACTAAATCGATAACTACTGCTTTTAAAAAGCGGTAATTATTAATATTTTTATTACTATTTTGTAAGGAGGATGGAGAATGAGCAAAAAACTGTTACCAATCATTTTTTGCATCGTACTGATTGCATCATTGTTGGCAGGCTGTGGAGGAGCCCCCAGTGGACCAGCAGCATCGGGAGACACCGGTAAACAAGCGGAGTCAACACCTGATAGCAAACCGGCTGATACTGAAACGTTGAATTTCGCAATTATCGTAAAAAGCTACCAGTCAACTTATTGGCTCGCTGCTGTTAAGGGAGCAACGGATCAAATGAATGCAAGGGGCGTTAATGCTACATTTAACGGCCCGAACTCCGAATCTGACATCGCTGATCAGGTTCAAATGTTTAATGACGCCATAAACAGTAAACCCGACGGAATTGGTATTGCGGCATGTGATGCTTCTGCTATGCTTGATTCACTGCAGGCAGCTAAAGATGCCGGCATTCCTGTTATCTGCTTTGACTCCGGTATTCCGGATGCACCTCCCGGATCTGTTCTTGCAACAGCTTCGACAGATAACTATAAAGCAGGTGTTACAGCAGCTCAAGGTATTTGGGGGGCTCTTGAGAGCAGGGTAAAAGGAGCAACCGGTAAAGTAAGAATTGGTGTTGTTAATCAGGATGCTACATCCGAATCAATTACAAGCCGTGGTCTTGGGTTTATCGATGAAATCACCACGCTTTGCAAAGGTGCAGGAAAGTCAGTGGCAGTTGTAGGAAATGATTACTATGTAGGCAAAGTCAAGGAAAAAGGTGATGAAGCCTCTGCCGACATTATTATCGAAGTTCGTGTTCCTGCCCAGACAACAACAGAGCTTTGCGCAACGGAAGCGAGCGCAATTTTGAACCAATCCGATACTATCGGTATCTTCGGTTCCAACCAGGTTGCTGCAGAAGGTATCCTCACTGCAAATCAAAACCTGGGTGTATTGGGAAGCGCAGATGACAAAATTATCGCTGTTGGATTTGATGCAGGTTCCATTATCAAGGCGGCAATTAAAGATGGTACTTTGTACGGTGCTGTTACACAGTCTCCTCTGAAGATGGGACAGGTTACCATTGATTTGCTGATAGCCGCGGCTAAGGGCGAACCCGTATCCGATGTGGACACAGGCGGGGCATGGTATAATAAAGACAATATGGAAGATCCCAGTATTGCTCCTAACCTTTATGACTAATTATTTAGTAGCTAAAGGGCCGGAATAGATCATCTGTTTCGGCTCTTTAACCTTCTTTAAATAGTATCATTTAATGGGGGGGGTGGGATACATAATGAACAATGTGAAAGAACCGGATAATTCAAAAACATCAAGGAAAAGTATAAAAGTTAGGAATAAGGCAAGGCCTAAAAAATCTGGCTCGGATACTTTTGTTGAAACTTTAAACAATAAAAAATCATTCATCTATAAAGCGAGAAAATTACTTTTTAATAGTATTGCGAAAAAGATAGCGCTTATTTTCTCGATTTCTATTATTATTTTTGGTTTTTTAATTGTATTCATTCTGTTAAAATCGATTCATTTTAATAACGAATATAATAATCTTGTCGATAACATTTTTCATATAAATGAAATTAGAGTAAATATTATATCTCAGCCAAATAAGATACTGAATTCCTGCCTGGTAGGGGATGACCTTAAAACAGGCTCACATATGGAAAGCGCAAAAGGGATATTAACCTTTCTTGATAAACTGAAGGCAGAGATTGAAACAGATCAAAAATACTATGGGAATCTGGGGGCTATAAATACTGTTAGAACTCCAACGGAGAAGTATATAGCCTATATAGAAGAAATATATAATAGAAGTGTTGATGGTAAGTTTCCGGCTGTGAATGCTGAAATCCAGGAAATAGTCAGGTATATGGGTGATGAAGGAGGAAAGATATCAAACGGTCTTTCAAGCCTTCTTACGTTGGAATTGGCAAGAAGTGCAGATTTACAGCAGGAAATTGAGAAGAATTTCAAAGAGCTGATAATAATATGTAGTATAATATTTGTGCTGGCTGTTATTGTCAGTATATTTTTATTCATAATAATTATAAAACGTATAACTACTTCCATTAAAGAACTAAGGAATGAACTAATATATATATCCGAGGGTGATTTATCCCGTAAAGAAGTAAATATAAGATCAAATGATGAAGTTGAACAGTTGGCGTATAATTTTAATATTATGAGTGACAATCTTAAAAAAGTCATAACAAACGTTAGAAAAGCGGCTATTGAAATAAAGGATGCGGTTGCGGTCGTAACAAGAAGCACTTTCGAAAATGAAAAAGGAAGCGAAAATATTTCGTTTGCACTCGATAATATGGCGCAGAGTATGGATAATCAGCGAGCTGAAACGAATAATGCAATTGTTATAATGAATGATATAAAGAAAATCACGCAGGATGTAAATATAAAAGTGTCGGATATATCATTAAGTGCGGCTAACGCATTGGAAAAGACTGAAGTTGGGAATGTTAAGCTTTCCGAGTACATGGTTCAATTAAGAGATGTCAATATGGCTACGGAAGAGGTTGTTCAAGTTTTAGAGGTGCTTGTTAAACAAGCACAGGAAATGAATAATATTCTGGACCTGATCAGGGGTATTTCAGATCAAACCAATTTGCTGTCGTTAAATGCTTCCATTGAAGCAGCGCGTGCAGGCAATGCCGGAAGAGGGTTTTCAGTAGTTGCAGATGAAATCCGAAAATTGTCTGATACATCAAAAGAGCTTGTTGAACAGATTGCAAATATAATTGATGCTATACAATTGTCAATGAATAACATGACACGGAAATTGGCAGATAACCGTGAGGAACTGGAAAAGAGTAATGATATGGCTAAGGTAGTAATGGGCAGCTTTAATGATATAAAG
>Ga0123334_1004299_pt1 | contig 14628 bp, 11 predicted proteins | sample BiotimSIPDNA_FD_89706 | JGI IMG/M metagenome (GOLD analysis project Ga0123334, IMG submission 89706) | Anaerobic biogas reactor microbial communites from Washington, USA - Biogas_R1 time_0 SIP DNA | ecosystem: Engineered > Bioreactor > Anaerobic > Unclassified | place: Washington, USA... | reverse complement strand
TCTTGTCAGCGCTACGGGAAGCAAGTAACTTGCCGTTCGGACTGAAAGCAATCTCCCCTACCCATTCATAATGACCGTCCATTTCAGCCAAGAGTTTTTGGTTCGTTGCGTCCCAAAGCCGAATTTTACAATCATCGCCGGAGGAGGCCAACAATTTACTGTCCGGACTAAAGGCGAGGGTTTCCACGATATTGGTATGCCCGGTAAGCGTAGCTAATAGTTGTCCGGTGGCCGTATTCCAAAGAAATATGTTCCAACCGCTACAAGAAGCCATTAATTTTCCGTCGGGACTAAATGTAACATCAGTAACAGGGCCGGGATGGCCTGATAAAGTAGTGACTAACTTTCCATTTACTATATCCCAGACTTTGACCGTCTTATCAACGCTTCCGGTGGCGATCCGTTGGCCGTCGGCGCTTAGGGCCATACATTTTATTTTTTGGTCATGACCGCTGATAGCGGTCAATAAGTTACCAGTGGCTCCATCCCATAGTCGAAGCGTCTCATCACAATGAGAAACGATGATCTTACCATCCAAATTAAAAGTAATTTGCCGAACCGTATCGGAATGACCTGATAAAGTTAGTATGCTGTTATCTAAAACCGTCCATGACATTTTATTAGTGTCAATCGCGCCGTATAATTTATATTTAGATAAAAGTTCCGTTCCTTTGGTTTGCGATAAAGTTTTAAAATCAACCGTATTTCCAAGGTTGGTTGTAGTAGTGGTTGTAATTTTGGTATCTAAAGTATATATGGTATTAATGTCCACATCCTTTACTTTGTTAAATTTGACTTCATAAAAGTAGCGCTGATTCGCTTCAAATTTAAATGGTTTATGCTTATAATAATCAAATGACCGTTCAATCAGATACTCCCCCGGATCGAAGATTGCCGTGCAATAGGATGCCGGAGGGATTGTCATAATTTGACCGGCTTTTTTCCGGATGTTATCTTTGATAAAAACACAACGAAGGGTTTCCGGTTTTTCTGTAGTTTGGGTCCTGATAAAATATACTAAACACCGGCCCGGTGGAATGTCGACCGTAATTGGTGATTGGGTTTCGTTTTGGGACATCGTTGCAGATCCGGAAAAAATGATAACAAGAGCAACTAAAAAAGAAAAAGCCCGATATGGATTGAACGATCTTTTCATTAGATTCACTCCCCTAAAAAGCTTTGGTATTGTTTATATTATTATAATTATAGCAGTAAATCAATAATTTGGGTATCCCTTAAGGTAATAGCTGGAAAGATTCTATTTCATCGTCCCTGAACGTAGTAATGTTAGCCAACGTCCGCGCAACTCCCGGCTTTCATCCAGCAACCGACATAATTTAACAATCTCGATTGCAAATCTAAATGTTCTTTCCGACAAATCACTTTTCATTTTTATTTCACCCTTCACACTTCAAACTTCACACTTATAAAAATTTAAAGCAAAAAGCCCGCAGAATTTTCCGCAGGCTTTAAATTTTTATTTTGGTAGTCCCAACGGGATTCGAACCCGTGTCTCCGCCGTGAGAGGGCGGTGTCCTAGGCCTCTAGACGATAGGACCGAATTAAATTGTGAATTTTCTTGGCTGGGGGAGAAGGACTCGAACCCTCGCTGACGGGGCCAGAACCCGGCGTCCTACCACTAGACGATCCCCCAACGCGCATATTATATTATACAGTCCCGCCGGATACCTAGTCAAGTAAAAAAATAATAGTAAGTTCAGGGCTTTTTACCTTGAACGTAGAAATCCAGTGATTTCGTTGATCAACCGTAGTGGATCTCCTTCCATTATTGAAGGATCGCAATTGCCGCTTTAATTCGGCGTAACACCCGTTCTTTACCCAAAGCTTGCAGCATCTCGTACATTCCCGGAGTAGCGGTTTTACCGGAGACTGCGACACGCAAGGGCATGAAGACATCGCCCATTTTCAAACCCATTTTTTCAGGAAGCGGATGGAGAGCGGCTTCCAGGTCTGCGGTTTGAAACGCAGCCGGGATTCCTTCGATCGTCTCCAATAATGTGTTCAATACCTTAAGCGCCGTTGCCGCGTCTGATTTCTTAGGTATCAATAGCTCCCGGGCGGGAACCGGAATCTCCTCCTGCAGGAAAAAGTCGATCCAGCCGCTAATGTCGGTTAACAGCTTCAACCGCTCTTGGACTAAAGGCATCAGCTGTACTAGGTATTCGAAGCGTTCCGCCGGACAAGGATCCGGTAATAACCCGCCCTTCTGTAAAAAAGGCAAACAACGCCTGGCCAAATCCTGCGGCTCCAAGTTGCGAATATAGACGCCGTTGTACCAGTTAAGTTTATCAGTGGCAAAACGCACCGGCGAAGCATTAACCCGAGCCAAGCTAAACATTTTAATTGCTTCTTCTTTGGAGATCACCTCTTGGTCATTCCCCGGGTTCCAACCTAAGAGTAGTAAAAAGTTGAATAAGGCCTCCGGCAGATAGCCCAACTCACGATACTCTTTAACACTGGTGGCTCCGTGCCTTTTGCTCAGTTTCCCTTTACCATCCGGTGATAAAAAGATCGAAAGATGTACAAATTCCGGATGCTCCCAGCCGAACGCTTGATATAACAAGACATGAATCGGCGTACTAGGCAGCCATTCTTCGCCGCGCAAAACGTGAGTCACCTTCATAAAATGATCGTCAATTACGTTGGCAAAATGGTAAGTTGGAAAACCATCCGATTTGATTAAGACCAAATCTTCCAAAATACTGTTTTCAAATTCTAAATCGCCCCGAAGCAGGTCTTTGACAATGGTTTTTCCAGTAAGAGGCGTCTTGAACCGAATAACCCGCTTCATTCCTTCCTGGGCCTCAGGTGAACCGTCACGGCAATGCCGGTCATAGCCAACTTGTTCCTTGGCCCCTTCCTGGGCTTGCCGGACTTGTTGAAGTCGTTCCGGAGTACAATAACAGTAATAGGCTTTCCCTTCATCAATTAGTTGTTGGGCATACCTATGATAAATTTCCAACCGCTCCGATTGAAAATACGGGCCAAAATCGCCACCAACTTCCGGACCTTCGCCCCAGTCCAACCCCAACCATTGCAAACTTTCTTTAATATCATCTAGTGATCCTGGTACAAACCGGTTCCGGTCGGTATCCTCGATCCTTAAAATAAATTTTCCACCGCTTTGTTGGGCCAATAGCCAATCATAAATAGCAGTCCGCGCTCCTCCAATATGTAAATACCCGGTGGGGCTCGGCGCAAATCGTGTTCTAATCACCTAAAACCACTCCCATGAAATTATGAATTCGGTTAACTTCATAATCATACCATAATTAAGCGAGGAAATAAAAAGAAATTCATCGCCTAATTGGTCGATTGATGAACTCCATCTTTTAACATTTATACCATCGGTTTTTAACTAGACAATAAAATAGAAATAATATATGATTGAATCGAGGTGAAGTCAATGCTATGTCCGCTTTGTAGCCAACACAAACTTTTACGGGCCGAGGGGAAATGGTATTGCCCCCATTGTTTTCATGTTTATCACCGTTTACCGCTCTATGGCACCGCATAAACCAAACGGCCGGGTCCCCCCCGGTCGTTTTAGTTTTCGGAATTCAAAATACAAAAGCGAAAGCTAGTGATGATTACAAATCTAAGGTTTAGCACCAACTACTTTTCCGACCTCTTTCGCCACTCCTTAAAAGTTTTTTCCCAATCTCCCTTTGCAACCCCATACTCAGAAATAATCGCAGTTACATATTTAGCCGGGGTCACATCAAAAGCCGGATTGTATACTTTCACTCCCGCTGGAGCCACTGTTACTCCGCCAAAGGAAGTTACCTCCTCCGCCGAACGTTCCTCAATGGGAATCTCAGCTCCCGTCTTTAAGCTTAGATCAATGGTTGAAAGCGGCGCTGCCACGTAAAATGGAATCTTATGTTCCTTAGCTAAAACCGCTACTCCATAGGTGCCGATTTTATTAGCCACATCTCCGTTGGCGGTGATTCGATCCGCCCCGACAATTACCGCTTGGACTTTCCCCAAACTCATTACAAAAGCAGCCATATTGTCCGTTATCAAGGTAACCGGAATCTGCTCCTGCATCAATTCCCAAACCGTCAAGCGGGCCCCTTGAAGTAACGGCCTAGTCTCATCGGCAAAAACACTGATCTGTTTTCCCTGTTCGACAGCAACCCGGATCGCCGCCAGCGCCGTGCCGTATGCTCCAGTAGCCAAAGCTCCAGCGTTACAGTGAGTTAAAATGCTCATACCGTCTTTTAACAAGGCCGCTCCGTTCTCACCGATTCTCCGGTTTATCAGTTCGTCTTCGGCGGCGATGCCTTTCGCTTCGGCTTCGAACAAAGCAATCAATTCAACATTGGATTTTGAACCGGCAGACTTTAAAACTGCTTTTTGCCGGTTTAAGGCCCAAAAGAGGTTGACTGCGGTTGGACGAGTCCCGGCAAGTTCGGCGATTACTTTTTCAATCTCCTTGGGTAAATCAGAAGCCTCTTGATACTCCATAGCCCCCAAAACCACTCCAAAAGCGGCAGCGATTCCAATAGCCGGCGCTCCTCTAACTCGTAATTTTCTTATCGCTTCAGCGATCACTCGATAATCGGAAGTGGTTACGAACTTTATCTCTCCCGGCAAGCGAGTCTGATCAATCAAGGTTACCTTCCCATTTTGATACTCTATTGTTTTCCAAGCCATTAGCTTTCTCCCTCAATATTTTGTCCACATTCACAATTTATTCGGCTTTGACCCGCCAATACCAGGCATCTTAAGATTAATTGCCTGAGCCGATCTTGATTATCCTTCATTACCGCCACTACTTCATGATGGGTCAAGGGTTTTTGGTTAAGACCCGCTGCCCAGTTAGTAATGGTGCTAATCCCGGTGTAACAGATGCCCAACTCCCTTGCCAGAACTACCTCCGGTACACCGGTCATCCCCACCACATCCCCGCCTAACTTTTGGTACATTTTGATTTCAGCCGCAGTTTCATAGCGGGGTCCTTCGGCACATACATAACAACCGGTAGGCTGGACCGAAACCTTAGTAAGGGCGGCCGCTTTGATAATTATTTGCCTAAGCTCCGGACAATAGGGTTCGGTCATGTCAACATGGGCCCGAAAAGCGTCTCCTTGATCGAAGAAGGTGAAGGGCCGCTGTTTGGTGAAGTCTAGAAATTGGTCGATAACCGCCATGGTTCCCGGCGGGTATTTCCGGTTTAAACTTCCTACGGCGCTGGTAGAGATGATCCGTTTCACTCCCAATTCTTTTAAGCCCCAAATATTAGCCCTATAATTAAGTTGGTGAGGCAAAAGGGAATGTTCCTTGCCGTGTCGGGGAATAAAAACCACCTCTACTCCACCTGCTTTTCCTAGCAACGGTTGAATGATCCCATAGGGAGTGTTAACTTCAATCTCTTTTGGTTCGGTGAATATTCCGGGCTGGTAAAAACCGGAGCCACCGATGATTGCTAATTCAGCCATAATAACCTCCTGATCACAATTATCTCAGACACAGCCTATTTTAATTTGGATAGTTTTTTTCTTAGTTGTTCCTCGATCTTCTCCGGCAAACGCACTACAGGTGGAAAATCCGCTTCGATCCGGTTCCCTTGATTGTTCAGGTTCAAATCAATCCGTTGTATTTTGGGTAAATAAGGCTCCAATTCCAATAAATCATGGAGCATCACCAAAGCCCCTTCCTTATCGGGAATCCGGCCCTTAGGAGTCGAATCCGGATCCAGTTGCGGATTGGGAGGTAAAGGCGATCCCACACAAGAAGGACATCCATTCTCGCAAGAACAGCCCATTATCAATTCTCGAGCCGCGTTAAACAACTCCTCCACCCGTTCAAAAGAACGAAGGGCAAAACCGAGACCCCCCGGATACTTATCATAAATGAACAACGCCGGAGAACCAAGATTGGCCAAGTCCACCACTGATCCAATATCGCCGCTATCGCACATTACCAAAAACGGCAATACTTCCGCCAGGACATTGGCGATCCCCAACAATCCCTCCACTGGGTCCTTGCCAAACTCCTTCACCAGATGTAAGGTGGACGGAGGCGGCACAACCCAGAAAGCATTGGTCTGCATGGTTTGCGGCTCTAGGTCAATCTTTCCAAAACCGATACTGTCCCGGGAACCAAATTTGATCTTCCGGAACAGGTATGGTTTAATCATTACTTCCACTCCGCCAAAGCCGGTCTCGGCCTTCCGCCATATGGATTCCAGCTCCTTTTCGGTGGTCCGGATCTGGACTTCGGTGATCGATTGGGTGAAATAGTCCACCTCCAACTTTTGGACGTAAGAAATCTTTTGAGGGACATTCATCTCTTTGACGAAATAAGTTTCACCATCATGCAGATAGATGGCTTCAGTATAAATCTGCTGGTAAGCGCTGGCCTCGTCCAGAGTCCCGATCACTTTTCCGGGAGTGGTTGCGGTGTCAACAATACTAAAGGTATTATCGGAAATGTTTCTCAAACTGACTTCGGTAGCGGGAAAACCGGCGCTCCGCCAGTAAAACCGGTTAGCGGTCCGTTGCAACTGGCCCCCTTCCAGTAATAATTCCAACAAGGCCGGGGCATATTCGCCAAACTGACGACAATCGTCCGCGATTATCGGGGCTTCAAAAGCGGCGCAACGGAGATGCCCCATTAAGATATGGGGATTATTGGGGTCAATTACCGCCGCTTCCGGGTTCTGGTCGAAGAAATACCCCGGATGCTTAGCTAAATATTGGTCGATGGGATTTTGATGCGGAATATAAATCACCAGGGAGTCTTCGCGTCCCCGCCCGACCCGGCCCGCTTGCTGCCAACTGGAGGCGATAGTCCCTGGATAGCCGACTATCAAACAAGCTTCGAGTTGTCCGATGTCGATCCCCAGTTCCAAAGCGTTGGTACTAGTTACTCCCAGCAGCTCGCCCTCGAACAATTGCCGTTCGATCTCCCGGCGTTCCTCCGGCAGGTATCCGCCCCGGTATGCCCGGATCTTCTTGGCCAGGCTGGGGCTGTGTTTTTGGAGTTGATCCTGGACATAACGGTACATCAATTCGGTTACCACTCGAGTTTTGGTAAAGGCAATGGTTGGAATCCGGTTTCGGATCAGTTCCGTCATTAAATAGGCCGCCTCGGAGTTGGCGCTCCTCCGTTCGGTCTTGGTTTGATCCAGATAAGGCGGGTTCCAGAAGACAAAATATTTTTTACCTCGAGGCGCCCCGTCCTGATCGATTAAGCGCATTGGCAAGCCAACCAAAGCTTCGGCATGGGCCTGAGGGTTGTTAATCGTAGCCGAGGTAGCGATAAACATGGGAGAACCGCCGTAATGATTGCAAATTCGGCGCAAACGCCGGAGCACATTGGCGACGTTGGACCCGAACACCCCACGGTAAGTATGAAGTTCATCGAGGACCACATATCTCAGATCCCCAAAAAACCGGGACCAACCCGGATGTTTCGGCATAATCCCCTGATGGAGCATGTCGGGGTTGGTCAGAATGATATTGCCGTTATCGCGTAATTTTTTACGAAGATTGACCGGTGTGTCTCCATCGTAGGTCCCTATTATTGGAGCTTCGTTTTCTCCTTCAAAAAACCGGAGTAAGTTTTTTAGCTGGTCCTGGGCCAAGGCTTTGGTAGGGTATAAAAAGAGGGCTTTGGAACGCCGGTCATTAAAAAAACTTTCAATTACCGGCAGATTGTAACAAAGGGACTTCCCGCTGGCGGTTCCGGTGACGATCACCGTATGGTCCCCGCTGCGGATGGCATTAATGGCTTCAGCTTGGTGGGAGTAGAGTTTTTGAATGCCTTTGTTTTGAAGCAGCTGGCCCATTTCCGGGTTCAATGCCGGGACAACTTCCCCAAAAGTGGGTTCCCGGCCCGGAATTTCTTGGATGAATGCGATCTGGTCTTGATAATATTGGCTATTCTTTAATTCATTTAAAAATCGTTGGACATCCATAAAAATACCTCTCTCCACTGTTAAGTATTGATTCGACAGCAGAGGGAGGCTTCCTGCTTTTTTAGGGGGTAAACCATGTGAATGGAGCTAAAACCATTCGGTTATTCTGATTCCTCCCCATCCACCTCCACCACCAACCTGCCTGATGTTATACGGGCGATGATTTTCCGGCCGATTTGAAATCCGTTTTCCGCTAACCAGTTGCCGGTGAGGCGGATCATGGGGACTCGTTTGTTATTGTTCCAGATGGAGCTGACGGTTAGGCGGTGGGGTCGGGTTGACATGGGACCTCCTTGGAATAGGCGCAAGGCATGAGGCAAGAGTGGTGACGGTATGCCGTTAGGGCCTATTTGATACTAATAAAGGGTTTTAATCTGTTTAATCTGAAAAATCTTGACTAATCCTGGTTCAGACAATGGTTTTTCTTTGACCTAGGTTAAGCTCGCTTACCGACTTCCAATGCTCCGTACTCAATCCACGGGTTAGAAACCCATGGCTGTGATAATGCTTATCGGTTGAAACCGATATTAAAAGATTTTCGGGTTTGGTATTAGCTGAATAAAATCACCTAAACCATATTGAATATCAGTTGAAACCGAAATGGTCGTTGCTAGCCATGGATTCTAAACTTTTGAAATGTAATCAATCTTTCCCGCGTTGAGGAGAAAGGGGTTTTGTGGTAAAATAATACTAATTATCGTTTAAAACTTAGCTTCTAAAAATATCATGAGTTGCAATTAAGTAATCCTTTATGTTACTTATGGTAACATTATTGCTTAATGCTGTCAAGATAATTTTAACAGAAAAGGATATCGCTATGAGCATTGGAGAAAAAATTAAAAAATTACGGCAAGAAAAGAACGTATCGCAAGCCGATTTGGGAGTAATTGCTGGAGTTCACGAAAAACACATCAGTCGTTATGAGCGGGGAATATCGCAACCATCGGCGGAAATCTTACGAAAAATGGCCGAGTTTTTTGGAGTCTCCATTGATTTTCTTGTCATTGAAGATAATTTGGCCTTTGTTAATCCAAACAAGGACAATGTACTATTAGATTATTTTGAGGAAGCAAATCTGTTGGAAGAAGAAGATAAAAACATTATTAAAGGGGTTTTAGACGCTATTATTTTTAAGGCAAAGATGAAGCGGTTGAAGAATAAGAGTTAAAAAACTATCTGGTCAGGGAATTTAAGAAGCTGCCTCTGGTTCAGTGGAGGAATTAATAGAAAATGTCATTGAAAATGAATTCCTTTTTAGAAACCGTATGGATACGAAAGGATGAATAATATCATGGATGCTAATATTCCCACCCAACCTATTCAAGCACCACCACAACAGATACTTTCACCAACACCTAACTTTGAATTTCAACAAGTCGTAGACTTCTATAATAACGCCTGGGGTATGTTCATGACTGCTGGTGGCATATTACTAGGTGTTTTGGCTATAGTTGGTGTCATTTGGCCTATATTGATGTATGTGTACCAAAATCATTCATTTAAAATGCGTGAAAAAGCAATTGAAGATAAATTCAACAAATATTTAAAAACATTAGAAGAAAAACTTGAAGAAGCTGAAACCCGTTATACTGAAAAAGCAGATACATTAAATAAAAGAACCTGGCATACCCTTGGGGATTCACAATATGGACTTGCCCAGCTTTGGAATAAAGCAGAAGCTTATGATGTTTCATTTATCATGACAATAAACGCAATTAGTAGTTACTTGAATGCTGGTGATGAAAGATTGACTGATCATGCTTTAAATTATTTATTAAGATCTAAGATTATTTCAATGAATCCCGGGGATATATGTCCCAAAGCTTTAAAAGACATAATAACGACTTTACAACTGTTTGTGCCAACATTAATCAAACATAATGATACTGAAAAATATTCAGAAGCTATTGATACTTTTAAAAATATACTAAATATTTGGGGAGAAGAAAGTAAGGGGTAAAACATGGCTGATATTAATCTTGAAATCTTAAATAGTGCTGAAACATTCTACAACAATGCTTGGGGCAGACTTATTGGTGTCATGCAACTATTTCTTGGTATACTAGGATAAATAGGCTTTTTATGGCCTATTATCTTACATAACCGGCAGAAACGTTTACTGCGGCTTCAAAAGTCGCAGCTTAAAGAAGAATTTATGAAAGAACTTGAAAAACAAAGGCTTTATTAGATATAACATCTTCAAGTCTTGAAAGAAAAATTCATCATGCTTTGGGCAGTTTGAATGTACATCAATCATTATTTTTCAGTTCGCAAAAAAACCTGGAAGGTAAAATTCTTAGTGATGCAGTTTGTATATATAATATGCTAAGTGCAGGTGATGAAGAATTTGCATTAACAACACTTGATAATCTTTTGGATTTTCTAATATCAACCCAGAAATCCTGAAAACCGCTAGTAATTTGGATAAAATATTGGAAATTTTGTTGGATGCCTTTAAAGACAATGGTTATGCTTTAAAGAAAATTAATGAATCCTGGAAACAAAGTTGCTGCCGTATTAGAAGAATAAGGGGGCTTCTTTTTGCCTAAAAGGTTACTAGTAATTTTATGGATAATACCTGTTATTATAATGGCTTTATTATTAATTTGCTTTTGGAAGCAATTTGTAACAGGATTATCATCACCATTGTGGCAAGGTATTGCCGGTATTGCACAAATTACTGCTGGAATCTTGGCTGTAATAACGATTATGCAGGCAAGGGATATGCAGAAGCAGGCTGATATTGCAAGACGTGAGTCTGTTGCACCCGATTGGGAAATAATTTCTGTTAGATCATTAGCTAATGTATATCTTTCAAATCCAAATAAAGATTTTACACTTTGTTTTGAAAATACGGGGTTTGGGTTAGCGAAGGACGTTAATATTATATTCCAACCAATTAAAAAGGAAACAGTAGTTAAATTATCTGAACCCAGTATGGATACATCCCATTCAAAAGGGCATGGCAGATATTATTCCCCCGAAGATTGGATTAAAGTTACTTTATCTTTTCACACGGATCAATTACCCTTTGAAGGCTATTATATTTTAACTAGTAGTTCTAGGTTTTGCGAGCGCCTTGAACATAAATTTAAGATGTCTTTGGAAAAAGACAAAAATAACATCATTAATTTTCATTATGAAAAAGTAGAATATCGTTTTCTTAAGCCTTAAAGAACTTTGGCCTGCCTTTCCTTGAACAACCTAAAGCTTCCTTAATCCATTCAGCAGTAACTTTCTGCTTATATGATTCTAATGCTTTCTTTTCATCCCATTGCAAGGAATTCTTGAAATGACCTACTGCCATTGCTAATGAATCCAGCCAGTCATCATGCTTCAAGCATTGCTTTTCCCTTGTAATGTGCGTTAATTGATATATCAATGAATACTGAATATTATTATCCACCATCGCCAAATCAGCCTTAATTACACCTTTATCAACTACCAACTTATGCTGATTTAAAACTGGTTCCAAGGTATCAATTATACGGCGTTCCTTCGACCCCACATTTATGATACCTTTGTAATATCGGCATGAATAACTTAGTGAACATGCCGTCGCCCCATGTATCTTTGATGATAATTAAATTGACTTTCTGTCCTACTTGAAGTTAACTAGGGGCTACTTAAAAACCCCTCAAATAATCATCAATACTGAAAAATCGAGCTAAAATCGGCAGGATAAATGCACGGAAAATGCGAATAAACCTTTAAAAACCTTGCATTTGGAGCCGACTATGTATCAAAAAACTGAAGAACAAATACGTTTTGAAAACTTCCATTTGCCGTTTAGCGGTCATCTAGACCCTAAGAACCGTTGGGTAGTATTAGCCCAACTCATACCATGGGACATCCTAGAGGCCAAATATGCGGCAAGATTCTGCAGCCGAAGGATGGGAGCTCCAGCCAAACCTGTCCGTATGGCATTAGGCGCTTTGATTATCAAAGAACGTTGTGGCTATTCCGACGAAGAGACAGTGGTACAAATACGGGAGAACCCTTATCTGCAATACTTCATCGGATTGCCCGAATTTCAAATCAAAGCTCCGTTTGACCCATCATTAATGGTCCAATTCCGAAAAAGGCTCTCTGCCAAGGTATTGAACGAAGTCAACGAAATGATTTGTGGTGTCAAAGTCAAAAGCCAAAAAGACTCAAACAGTTCAAAAGACCTGGATGATAAACCGCCAACAAGTGGCGGAAACCAGGGAACACTTATCTTAGATGCAACCTGTGCGCCGGCGGACATTCGATACCCGACGGATGGTTCGCTACTCAACGAAGCCCGTGAAAAGCTGGAGGCTATGATTGATGTGCTCTATGAACCATTTAAGGAGCAAATGGTCAAGCCTCGGACGTATCGAAGAAAAGCCCGGAAAGACTATTTGAATTTGGCGAAATCGAAAAGGCCAAGACCGACTGTTATTCGACGGGCTATTGGCAAACAATTACGATATGTGAAGCGTGATTTGAAAACCATCAACTGGTTACTTGCGAAGAACCCGAATGGATTAACCGCTCGACAACAGACTCAGTTGGATGTGATCAAAAAGCTGTATCAACAACAGAAAGAAATGTACGATACCAGAACGCATCGAATTGATGACCGGATTGTTAGTATCAGCCAACCGCATGTACGTCCTATCGTTCGTGGCAAAATTACTGCGGATACTGAGTTTGGAGCCAAGATTTCAGTTAGTTTGGTGGCAGGTTTCGCGTATGTTGATAAACTCAGTTGGGATCCATACCATGAAGGCGTTGAACTAAAAGATTACGCTGAAGCTTATTACCATAGGTTTGGGTTTTATCCCAAAGTTATTGCTGCGGATATGATTTACCGGACCCGCGCCAATCGGCAATACTGCCAAGAACATGGCATTCGCTTAAGCGGTCCTAAACTTGGCAGACCTTCAAAGCAAACGGATAAAAGACAACGACGTCAGGAATTGCTTGATGAAAAGATTCGCAACGCCATTGAAGGTAAATTTGGTGAGGGCAAGCGTTGTTACGGCCTTGCCCGGATAATGGCCAAGTTAAAGGAGACCAGTGAATCTGTGATTGTGCTCCAATTCTTGGTGATGAACTTGGAGCATAAGCTCCGGGTTCTTTTGTCTCAAATTTTCAAGGTGCTTTTTTGGGAATTCCGAATCAGTCCGGCTTTTTTACTGGATGTGAGTTAATAACGCTGGACTTTTTCAGTAAACCCTAACTAAACTACTAACGTCTAAAGCCCAGTAGGTTAGCTTAAGATTTTCTAGTAGATAATCTTTTTTATGTGCCCGTAAATATTAATCCAAACGCCTACGAATGAAGGCAATGATGCTCTTTTCATGATAGTCAAATAAATTTTTACCCCTTTCCTATCCCCCGCCTTTCATTTTTTCCCTCCCATTTGCAGCTTTTAAAGTGATAATATTACTTGGACAAAGAAAGTGACCCATAGAATATGAATCACTTTCTTTTACAAAAATTTTGTGCTTAATGTTAAATCATTCAGGGTATTTCCGGAACCCTCATTAAATTCATAGATTGCCACGTAACCTATATTACTCTTGGTAATCCCAAGTTCGATTGCGGGTGAATATTCTTAATTGTAAACGTCCGGAAGAACTATATTAAATTCTTGGTTATAATTAAAGTATTTTGCTTTCATATCTAAACTCACGGAGTCAACATCTGCTTTTAAATTTACATTTTGAAGGTAACCATCGTTGCCTATAATAAATTCAATTACTAAGGTTTCAAAACTGAATCCGAGTGTTTTGCCAGATATTTTAGAATAATATTCTGCCGCATTTTCTTTAGGTACGTTCAATTGGTATATATTCTCACTCACTTTTTTAACAATATCCGGATTAGTATTAATAATTTCAATATAAGCTTTAAAAGATTTTGTTAACTCAATTTCTCCCAGTTGGGAAAGAGCCACTGACTGAACCAAATATTCTCCGGAAGTATCTTTCGTGTAAAGATAGGCTTTTTCATTTTCAATATTAAGAATGAACTCCTGATACAGACCAGGTTGATCAACTGAGACTATGGCTTTTAAATCACCCTTAATATCTTCAACTTTCATATGCATATTTATTTTTAAATCATTAGGTTGTCCATCTACTTTATTATTTGAAGTTAAATCCACTTCCATGCTGTTAACATCAGAGGTAAGAGCCAAACAGTCAATCAGTTTATTTATATCTTGATCTTGATCTGAATTAGCCATTAAGCAATTATTACAGCTTATCGCAAACATTCCAATTAATATAACTAAAACCTTAACTACAAAACTTTTTAGACCATCCATTCATCTTCCCCCTTATTAAGTATATTGAAATTTTTAAGCGAGCCAGATGCAAGCGTCGTCGGGCGGGGATGGTGAGGTCTTACATAAATTCTTCCATGAATTTTCTTGGTGTCATGATTATTGGCAGTTCAACTGAGGCTGCCTTTATATCAAAAAAATCTTCGTCGCCAGTAATAATCAAATCAACACTCTCAGTCAATGCTGAAACCAAAATCGGCAGATCATCTTTATCTCTTATTTCAGGATAATTTTTGGGGTTGATGTCTGTAGGCGTATATACAAAATCATAGGTGAGTTTCGACAAGAATTTTTCCAAAAAATCTTTTTTATCTTGGAACTTTCGATTAATAACATCATGTATTTCTTCAATAATATGGGA
>Ga0123334_1004298_pt1 | contig 14629 bp, 12 predicted proteins | sample BiotimSIPDNA_FD_89706 | JGI IMG/M metagenome (GOLD analysis project Ga0123334, IMG submission 89706) | Anaerobic biogas reactor microbial communites from Washington, USA - Biogas_R1 time_0 SIP DNA | ecosystem: Engineered > Bioreactor > Anaerobic > Unclassified | place: Washington, USA... | reverse complement strand
TCGTGTATTCATACAACCACTCCGTTTCTGGTTGAAAAAGTTTGCTTACTTTTTCAACTTATTCATCGTGATTGTAGTATTTTACAGACTACCATTCTAGGTGACAGCTTATTTGACGCTTACCTAGTTGTTGTCGATACAGGCAATTATTTTACTGTTTTCAAAGCCCACCGCCACAGGGTCGCCCACGTTTTCGCTTGCCAAAACCAGCACGCAGTTATCATCCGTGGCGGCTTCGGTCAAGTCCTGCGCAACGGTCACGCCAATATCGTCCACGCCGAGTGAAAGCCTTCCGGACTTAAAGTCCTTGGCTAAGTAGATCTTTATCTTGAGCATTTCGAAAAGACCCGCTTTTTACATGTTTCAGGGTATATCTTGACAAAATAATTAAATGCATAATAAAATGCTTATATAATTAATTGCTTATGAACATTAGGATCGGATTTTAGAAACTATACTGTGTGAAGAAGGTAAGGGGATGATCCTGTGGCAGTTTTTCAATGGCTAAATGATCAGTTACTAAGAATGGAATGGCTTAACAACCTGGTGGCTATGCTGATCAAGAATATCTTTAAAATTGATCTGGGCAGCAATTTGGGAGGAAGTATTCACTTCTTTATCTATGATGTTATTAAAATTTTTATCCTGTTGTCCGTATTAATATTTACTATTTCATATATTCAGAGTTTCTTTCCTCCGGAAAGGACCAGACAAATCTTGGGCAAGTATAAAGGTATCACCGCAAATATTTTCTCAGCATTACTTGGTACGGTCACTCCATTTTGCTCTTGCTCATCGATCCCCTTATTTATTGGTTTTACTAGTGCGGGGCTTCCCATAGGGGTGACATTTTCGTTTTTAATTTCATCGCCTCTCGTGGATTTGGCCTCAGTTATACTGCTGGCCAGCATCTTCAACTGGAAGATAGCTATTGCATATGTTATCGTTGGCGTGATACTTGCTGTTATTGGCGGGTTAATCATCAGCAAATCTAAACTTGAGCAGTACGTTGAACCGTTTGTGTATGGCAACGATTCTTTGGATTTTGAGCGTGGAGAAATGACAACACGCAACAGGATAGATTTTGCTATAGATCAGGTGAGAGACATTGTCAAAAGAGTATGGCCCTACATCCTTATAGGGGTTGGAATCGGAGCTCTGATTCACAACTGGATTCCACAGCAGATAATCGATGCAATATTAGGCCAGGATAAATGGTATTCAGTGGCCTTGGCAACACTGGTTGGCATACCTATGTACGCAGATATATTCGGAACACTACCGATTGCAGAAGCTTTGGTTGCAAAGGGCGTAGGACTTGGTACTGCCCTGGCCTTTATGATGGCAGTTACTGCTTTATCACTGCCGTCAATAATTTTGTTAAGTAATGTGGTCAAGAGAAAGCTTTTAATTATCTTTGTGGCTATTGTCAGTATAGGCATAATCATTATCGGGTACACATTCAACGCCATTAGTTATCTATTTGTTTAACAGTATTTTTGAACGAAGTGAGGTGATTTTAGTGGATATTAAAGTTTTAGGAGCCGGCTGTGCAAAGTGTAAGCAGCTTGAAAAGGATGTATTCAATGCCCTGGCTGAACTGAATCTGGCAACGGACGTAGAAAAAGTTCAGGATATCAAAAAGATCATGTCATATAAAGTTATGTCTACTCCGGCTCTGGTTATAAACGGAAAGGTCAAGGTGGCTGGCAGAATCCCAAGAGCGGACGAATTGAAAAAACTGATCAACGAAGAACGGTGAAAAAGGAGCGGACACGGTTAAAAAAGGTTTTGGCCAAAATGTTTGGTGGAATGGTACCAACAGGCGGGTGAGGCTGCTTTTTGGGATGTGGTAACGAAAGTTATTATAGGGGAGGTGGGAGCGTGTTTGAATCGGTTTTTAAGGCTTTAGGGGAGCCTACCCGATTAAAAATCACTAAATTATTAGCTCATAGGGAGCTATGTGTTTGTGATCTGGAGGAAATTCTGCAAATGAGCCAACCGCGTATTTCTCAGCATCTTAAGATTTTAAAGCAAGCTGGACTTGTTAACGAGCGTAAAGAAGGCCAGCGTACAATATGTGGTTTGAATCTGGCTGCTTTAAACAACACAATTCATGAATTCCAGCAGTATATAGATATGCCAATTGAATCGATTGCGGAAATGGCCGAAGAAGCATCACGTATGCCCGCTGTAGCTGGTGAAGCATGCCTGAAAAAGTCTTATGAGAAATCCACATAAGGCTTCCAATATTCCACAGCAGATAATCGATGCCTTTGATATTAGCGAATATGCCTTCGCGGGGTTACAACCGCGGGGTTTTTTTTATAACAGCAGAACGGCCGGTTGTTGACAAAGTGCCTTGTTTTTTGTTGTACGAATGTCTAAATGTCGGCACTTAACACCGTTTTATTGGTATAATAAATGAAAAAAACAATGGGCGGTGATTAGACTTGGATTAATGATATTTTGGTTGCAACGTTGTTACATATATAGAGTAGTAAAAGGTTCTTGTAACAAGATATAAACAAAAAAGCAGGGAAGAATAAGCTGGGCCCTTGTCAATATATGGTGGGGGTAATGACATGGTAAAAACCAACCATAGTAAAAAAGGCGTTTTAAATATTATATTAACGTTAATGAATTCCAAAGATAACATGAGCATCCAAAATGTTCGTCTTAGTCATCTGCAATATATGTTGATTTTTCCTTTGGCACCTGTTTTTGCAAACATGCAAGGAGCTCTGTTCAGTGATGCTGTAAATTTTTTTGGACTTGATGCCATGACCCTTATGGGAAGTGCTTATTGTGTAGGTGCAGGGGCACTTTTTGCTATCACCAATACGAAAAACATGGTCGTTATTTCAAGGATATTGGCGGTAACAACGGCAGTTGCGTTTTTTATATGGATTATGATGACTGAAAGCCTGCTAAGCCTTTTTATAGCTATTGTTTTCATATTTGGTTTGGGGGGCTGTGCAGCTTGTGCATCGTTTGCATATACCTTTATATTGAACAACCCGGAACGATTACTGGGGGCAGCAGCCATCTCCCTGTTTTTTTCCCTTAACCAACTTGACTCAGGGTTATTCTTTATATCGGGCTTTTTTAGCAAAACATATTTAACAGCTCTCGTTATAGGAACTTGCGTCTGTTTATGTCTATATAAAACAAATGATTTTTCGGTTGTAGAAAACAAGCCAAAAGCAGAATTTAATGCTGCCATTAAATTAACCCTTTATTTTTTTGTAGCCCATTATTTTGTGGAAATATTCTATACATATTTGCCGGGTGCTTCCTCATCAGAAGCCATGATTGCAAACGGGGCGGTGGGTATATTAGTCGTTTGTTTGGCCATCGGCCTGCAGCTAGTCAGCAAGTACAGCATTTGGAATATGTGTAATCTGTTTTTTATTGCCATGATATGCACATATGGGCTTTATTTTATGCCAGAGGGCTCTTTACTGCGAAGTTTGGCCCTCAGAATCCATGGGTTTGAACAGATAGGATATATTGCCGCCTATTACCTTTTAGGCTGTGTCTTTAAAAAATACGGGGATTTTCGCATCTTCAAGCTGTCCCTTGTTACCATATTGCCCATCAGCATGGTTTCGTATATGATACCCGGGGCGATTTCTCTTTACGCACCTGCAAACTTGCCTCTTGTCGCCACATTGGTTTCGCTTATAGTATTCATAGTATTTATACTTTTGTCTCCGGCCTATTCTAAACACTTGTTTGCTGCAGGCTGGGCAGATGATTTTTATGGCGTTGATATGATAGAAGATGCGCAGGATGTGCAGTTTTTGGATAAATTGAAGGCTTTTAATTTTACCTCCAGGGAGGTGGAAGTAGCAAGTCTCTTGCTAAGCGGTAAGAATACAAAACAAATTGCTTTAATGCTAGATATAAGCACACATACGGTTAATTTTCATATAAAAAATATATACAAAAAGCTGGACATTAACAGCCGTGCAGAGTTATTTGCGCGACTGACCTGAGACAAAAGCGATAAAAGATAAATAAAAACTTCTATATTTCAGGATGTACAACATAATAGATAAAAGAACAGTCCAACGAAAGTTAGGCTGTTTTTTGCGTCCACCTACTACGATTAGTAGCTATTAAGAGCAAAACCTTTCCAGTATAATTTCCAATATATATTAAAAAATAAAGGAGGTTCGCTTGCCATCCCGGGTTTACTCATTAGTAATGGTGTATAGTCTCTATCCCAAAAGATGTTTTGTCGTACCGAAGCTGTGCATGCCCTTAATTGCCTTTGAAATTCTATCACCATGACAGGGTACTCAATATTTATTTTCACGTAACAAAATTGTCTGCATATACTTTGATGAAGATACAATCGTTTATGCAGCATAATTGAATTTTGAGGAATCTTTTTAATGAATGGCAGTTGGGGAAATATGGTGCATGAATAAAATGCTAATAGATCAATTAAGGAGGAACATGAATGAACAGGATTATTAAAATGCCAAGATTGCACAGGGGGCGGATGTTGTTAGTTCTGGCCTTCCTGCTGTTGGTTCCGGTTTTGCTGATCCCCGCTGAAGCGGCGGCTAATGAGCCTGTTGTGGTGGTTTTCAGCATCGGCAGCAGTACCTATACCGTTAACGGCGTACCTCAGACCATGGATGTCAGCCCGGCTATTATCGAGGGGCGCACCCTGCTGCCGATCCGCTTTGTCGCTACCCCTCTGAACGCTGATGTGGGCTGGGATGGAACCGCCCGAAAAGCAACGGTGTCTTTGGGCACAGACCTCATGGAGTTATGGATTGGGCAAAGCGATGCTCTGGTCAACGGAAAAACGGTCCCGATAGATGCCGATAATCCTAACATAAAGCCTCTGATCATCAACGGGCGGACCATGTTGCCGCTTCGCTTTGTTACTGAAAACCTGGGTTGCGGTGTGCAGTGGGATCCGGTGACCAGAAACGTGACCATTACCAGTGGAGATTCGTCAGGGGAAACAGGTGAAATACCGGAGGTCGGTAAAGATCTCGGCAAGATACCCGACATTAATCTACCGGTCGACATTGGTAAGGATCTCATTAAAATACCCGATCCCGCAGAGGAACCTAACAAACAAATACCCGATGTTAGTAAACTGCCCCATTTCAAGGATCCTGATAAAATATCCGCTCCAGATTACGAAGTCTTATATATTAACGACACTGCTTATTACAAAGATTATTTCGGAACCGTATTGACTGCTGACACAGGAATGCTGACTACCCCGGATGATACATACAAATGGGGGGTAACCAATACTAAGGACATGAGCCTGCAGTATTTCACTTTCTTTTTGAAGCCGGACGGTAAGTATGAAAAGTTTCGTGCTTCATTCTTCCTTGACAGCAGTGCAAAAGCCGACCTGGTAATGAATATAAGGAAAGAAACCAAAGACGGAATGGTTCTTAAGTCGCTGACATTAAAACCTGGTGAGACTTTAAAAAACGTAACCGTAGATATCAGCGGTGTTAACATGCTGTGCATCGAATCCGAGATGAGGATCAATCACGGCACTGTTAAAAAAATAGTGGTTGGCGAACCCATATTCTATAACAGCAAACTGTAAAGATATGGAGTAGGTAGTTTAAATACTGAATTACACCGTTAACAGCCAGGATGCGCCAGCGCAAAATCAGTATTTTACCGGAAGGCGAGACCGTGGAACTGTGAGTTGACAGTAACCGTAATGGTAAATGGGAGGGGCTGGATGTGAAAAGAACTGTTGTGATTATGCTGATCTTTGTTTTGCTTACGGTTTTAGCGGCGGGATGTTCTGGGGATGACAACAACGGTAAGGACAATACTTCCGATAAAAGCCCTGTTTCCGCACAAGTGATAGAACCCAATCAGCTTATTTCAAAAGAAGTAGCGGAGGAACTGATCGGTGCGGCTGTGGCGGATGTGCAAAAAAGCGAGCAGGAAGCTGTGGGCGTGAAACAATGCATGTATGAATTTTCAGGAGAAGCCTCAGATCGTTTTTTGCAGGTTACGCTCAATCAACAGTCCTTTATGAAAAATCCCAATCCTGCAATAACGCCAAAATCCATGTTTGATGTTATTAAAGATAATTTCGAGGAAGAACTGGTTGTGATTGAGGGGATCGGAGATGAGGCGTTTATAGCCACTCCGGGACTCCATGTTTTGGCAGGAGATTACTATATGGTCATTGCCGTGGGAAATACCAGTCATGAGACAAACAGGGATATATTGAAAGCGGCAGGCGCAAAGGCGGTCGAGAATTTAGAATTGCTCACTAATTAAGTAATAACCGGAGCAAGGCGCATTGACCCGCAATAGAATTAATTTGTTATGGGTTTCTGACATGTTTTTTAACAGGCATGGCGAGCGAGAAGCGGCCAACAAATCCGCACCAAAAGAATTAGGAGAAAGAATTCCTTAAAGTAAATAGCTTGATAACATGTTCAGAATGATCATTTGATAGGAGGTAAATTAAAATGAATACTGTTCCGAGCCCCGGGCGTCGTAAGGCCCCGGCATGGGCATTGGCAGCATCGTGCCTTATGGCGATTTTAATCTTGTTTTCGCCTATGACTGCCTTGGCACTTAACTTGTCAATTGACCCGTCGAAAATATCGCTGTCTGATAACAACTCGCAAACAACTGACCCGGCGACGGATACGGTGCTGATTTTTACTATCGGCAGCAGTACCTATACCGTTAACGGCGTACCTCAGGCCATGGATGTCAGCCCAACTATTATTGAGGGGCGCACCCTGCTGCCCATTAGGTTTGCCGCTACCCCTCTGAACGCTGATGTGGGCTGGGATGGAACCGCCCGAAAAGCAACGGTGTCTGTGGGCACAGACCTTATGGAGTTATGGATTGGGCAAAGCAATGCTCTGGTCAACGGAAAAACGGTCCCGATAGATGCCGATAATCCTAACATAAAACCTCTGATCATCAACGGGCGGACTATGTTGCCACTTCGCTTTGTCACTGAAAACCTGGGATGCGATGTACAGTGGGACCAGGCCGCTCAAAAGGTAACGATCACCGGCGGTGATTCGTCAGCGGGCATTGGTAAAATACCCGACATCATTAGTAAAGTTCCCGGCAAAATACCGGACTTGGTTCTGGATCCTAGCAAGGTAACCGACATGGGTAAAATACCCGACATTAGTAAAGTTCCCGGTAAAATACCCGACATTAGTAAAGTTCCCGACAAAATCACCCTTAAAGATTGGGATAATGCAGTAAAAGACAAGCCTCTTAAAGTAATGCACACAGAAAATGATATACCTGTAGTAATGGATATAGGAAGGGGATATGATGTATTTGGTGTTTATGCCAATGTGGGCTCACTAAGACAGCCCGTCCTTGATACTGACAAGTTAATTAATCAGGGCAAGATGGAAAGAATAACCTATAGTGAGTATGAGCAAGGATTCAATGAAGGCCGTAGTATACGGGAATACAGTAAGTCTATGTCCACGAAAGCCAGCGCCGGTGGAAGTTTCCTTGGATTTGGGGGCTCCGTGAATGCTAACTATGATAAGAAAACTGTAGAGACATCAGATAATTATTATGCTACCCATTATTATCTGGTTAAAAAATATGGTGTATATGTTGTAAGTGGAACAAATTTGAAGAGCTACATGACCGCCGGTGCAAAGGCGCAAATAAACAATTCGAGTGTTTCACCTCAAACTGTATTCGAAAATTATGGGCATTATGTTTATGTAAATGGCATTGTTGGAGGAAGGGCAGATTATAGCATGACAGCAAGCTCTAAATCAGTATCCAGCTATGAGGGTTTCAGTGCCGGTGCAAAGGCTAAATTTAATTATCTGATAGCAAGTGGCAAAGCATCGGCTTCTTACAGCACTGCTACAGAAAAAAAGGATTTTGATAGCATAAAGGAAGGAAACTTCAAGGTTTATGGTGGAGATCCCCTTGATATAGCTCTGGTTAAGAATGATTATACTGCACTTCACAAATGGGCTCTTTCAGTAAATAACAATCCTAAAATGGTTGACTTTGGGAAAGGGCGTCCTGCATTAGTTCCAATATGGGAGCTATGTGATAATCCGGCAAGAGCAGCTCAGTTAAAAACAGAATTTGAAAAACAGAGTAACTCAAGAACAAGTAGCTGGCCGAGGGAAGAATATATTGTCGATATTGTAATATTCGCTGATAAAAATTCAGAAAAGGCGAGAAGCATGAATCCTCCGGGCTATAAGATTATTGATAAAGATTTAAACCTGGGTGCCAGTGGTGATTATATTTATATGTTCTATAAGACAGGTTATGATCCTAATAAAGCATACACAGACTTTTTCGTATCCTGGGGAAAAGGATATACCGGGAAGATGCATATGCGTACTACCCATTTGGGTAATATTGCAGACTTTTATAGGTGTGTAACCGAGTTAAATGCGGGTGCGGGTGGCGAGACTCTTTATTTGTGGTATACAAAGGATAAGACGAAAACACCTATTAAAAGCATCGACATTCTATATCATGATTTAAAGGAACAACCTGAGGGCTGGGATAGTGTTAAATATTATAACCAGGACAAAACTGCTAATCTTAACTATGAAACAAAAAAGCCTTCTAAGGGGGTGTTCATGATATACGAAAGAGAATAAGGCTACAAGAAAAATGGAAGAATTTGAGAAGGTATTAACTGACGGCGCGATGCCGGGGGAACACACCCCCGGCGTCCCGCCATCTTTTTACTTTTATGCCGCATATATTTTTCCAGTATAATTAAAAAAATAGGGGATTAGTTTGCCATGCCCAGGCAAGATATTTTAAATAACAACCCGTAACAACCCGCGATAGTTTTTATTTTGATGGGTGGTATGAAAGTGGGGTGGGATCGAACAATAAAGATGCCTGCATATTCTTCGAAGATACAATCATTTATGCAAAAATGGTTGACTTCAGGGGGCCCTTTTTAATGAATGGCAGTTGAGAAAATATGGTGCTTGAATAAAGCACTAAAAAATCAAAAGGAGGCTCTGGTCAACGGAAAAACGGTCCCGATAGATGTCGATAATCCTAACATAAAGCTTCTGCTCATCAACGGGCGGACTATGCTGCCACTTCGCTGATGAGACAAACAGGGATATATTGAAAGCGGCAGGCGCAAAGGCGGTCGAGAATTTAGAATTGCTCAAAATGGCTGCCAAGGCCGGCTTCAATGCAATTGTTATCAGTGGCAGTGTCAGCGGCTCATACCAGAATGTGACCAATAAAGAGGCATTTGATTCCGACAAGGTCGATAATCTGGTCACACAGGGAGGCGCCTTTGCCCTGAACATAAGCCAGCTGCAAACTGATCCCCTGGCACGGACCAAATGGGAAAGCACCCTGGAAGACCAGGGGACACTGGTTGATTTCGGCACCACCACTACCAGAGCCCTGGTACCTATCTGGGAGCTGTGTGATGATTTTAGCCGGGCTGTTGCCCTGAAAGCCGAATTTGAAGAGCTTAATAAAGCCGAGGGGAACAAATGGCCGGTGGAGAAGTATGTGACCGATATTGTTTTTCTAACGGATCCCATAGGTAACGATAGCAATACCATAAAGAGTAATGTTCCACCAGGATATATACTTGTTGATGTGGATTTGAATCCTGGTTATCAAAAAAGGGATGGTTATTACTCTCCTTATGGAGGTCGAATTTATATGGCTTATTTATTAGGTGATAATCCTAATAACGCTATTACTGATTTATTTATGGAATATTCAACTGTTAAAAAAGAACCGGAAACTAAAAAAACAACTCATAACGGGCACTATGCAACCTATTGGCGCTTACCTGGTGATTTAAATCTTAATGCACCAGCACCAAAGAAAGATAGAGATAATTTTATCTACTTGTGGGCCACAAAGGATAAAACCTTGCCACCGATAAAAGAAATTCAAATTGTTTTAGAAGACCCAGATATGGAATATACTAGCTTGAACAATGTTTGTTGGCAAAACTCAAAAGAACCGGCCGATGCTAATAGAGGTACAGGAGACACACAGTCCGTTTATATTAAATTCCACCGGTAACAGCAGTGCGGTCAAAGTCAACGCAGATAAATAATATTGACGGCAGGTCGTCGGGAAACAAATTTCCGGACGTCCCGCCGTCTTCATTTATATTCCGCTGCGCTTGCAGCATCTTTTGAAACACTGGAGAACATCGGGGCCAATGAAAGCACTCCTATGATGTAATGAGTTCTATCATAGAGGGTGTTTTCATTGGCCCCGTGTTTTCAGGGAGGCAGCTGGATTTTTCTTCTATAAGAAAGGCCCGTTGGCTCGATTACATTACCTTATTGGCATGTCCCGATTGGGGCCCCAATCACGTAACTAATCCTCGTATACAGTGACCGCTTCTTTGGTGCTGTTGATCCAGTCTACTTTGCAGTTGAGGTTTTCTGCTGCAAACCTTAATGGCACAAAGGTTCGGCCTTGTTGAGATATGGGGGGCACATCCATTTTCGTGGCCGTGCCGTTTATTTTGATATCCTTTTTATTCAGCCACATTTCCACTTGGTTTCCCCGGGCGCTTAGAGTTATCTTCTGTGTGCTCGCGTCCCAGGTTACCGTTCCGTCCATGGCTTCAACAACTGCTCTTATGGGAACCATTGTCCGGCCGGATATGACCAAGGGCTGGGTACCCCGGCCCGGGTCAATTTCCTGGTTCACGCCGTCGACGCTCATATAGGGGCTGCCCAGCTTCATCAGGATGAAGTGCTTGAAGCTGCCGGGCTTATAAACCTGGCTGCCGGTTTTTACGGTAAAAGTAGCGATAGTGGGTCCCAGCTTTTCCTCTATGCCTTCAAAGGGTCTGGCTTCGGCCAGCACTGGCTTTACTGTATAGTAATAGGTGGTGTTGGGTTCCACGTTCACATCCGCGAAGGAGGTGCCGGTGATATAAAAATCGGTGACGGAGATGCCCAGGCTGCTCTGGGAAGTAGACCGGAAAAGCCGGTAACCCAGGCCGGAGGCCGGATGCCACATGATCCGCGAACCGGATTCAAAGACTTCCGCGCCGCTGCCAGCAGAGGTGGTCGGAGTTGCCGGGGCTGGTGTGGCCGGAACCGGAGTCGTCGGGGCTGGTGTGGCCGGAGCAGGAGTGCTAGGGGCCGCTGATTCTCTCCACTCATACTCATAAATATAGCCATAGCCATCGCCGAAAGCCAAATAGATGCTCTTCTTGTCTCCCGGCCGGCCCTCCGGAATGACCTTGCTGCTCTCGAGATAAACCTTCTTGTCGCTGCGGACAGTCGTTTCGCCTTGTTCTGACTGGAACCTGATAATGCCTGCCGTGGCTCCAGAGGGAGTCATACCGGCGGCGTCAAAGGAAGCGTTTATTACTGCGCTGCCCCAGCTAGCTGAAAAACTGATTACCTTCACCTCGGCGTTGAAGCCGGTTTTCTGATTAGGGGCCAGGTAGGCCGACGGGGTATCCCAGATAACCTGCCAGTTTCTGTGGGCGAGGACCTTGCCGTTGTTGCCCCTGCGGGAATGCGAAAATCTCATGTTCCCTTCAGAACCCTCCCCGGTGTACGTATCAAAAAGCCCTCCGCCGGCGTTGTAAGCACCGCCCAAAACGGTCACATCCAACGTTGAAATGTGATACTTGGTATTGACCAGATGCCAGCCTCCGGTAGCGGCAACGGCTTTCTCAGGAGCGAAAGCGCATACCGATAATAAAAGACCTATTGAAAGGGATACGGCCAAAAAAATCGCTATTCTTTTCCTCATCATTCTTCTCCTTAATTCGCATCATTCTTCTTTCACGATTTTCCTAAAGAATATCAAGTGTTTATGAACTATGACTACTCATCATTTATGCATGGTAATTCCCCTCCCTCTTCTTTATTTACGAGGATATTTATTACAGAATAATAGCTAATTTCTTATAAAACCATCACCCAAAACGGGTATTTACCCCCTACACCTCCATCACCCAAAACGGGTGAGGGAGGTGTATATTCTGATTTTTCAGGCGCTTAAAGGACTATGTCTATTGAATGAAGAAATAAAAAATATGGCTTTGACTGGTTCCGGAACATGGATTTTATATCTTAACCAGAGTAGCAGATAGGTATGGTGCGATATCGAGGACCTACATGAGCATGTAATTCGGTTGTAGGTTTTTTCATTGATTAGAGGTGGATTTCGTTGGCAAGCAAAAGCAAAGAACTTTTGTCAATACCTATAGATGCGCGCAATTTATCTATTATCGTGTTTTCTTTATTTTCCGGGTGGGAATTGAGCTTCGTTTTTGAGGGCCAGGTTTTATATGCCATTTGTAAACAATATCACCTGGACCCTCATGCCATGATTTTTGGATCGATCGCTGCCCTCTTTACCGGTTTGCTTGCATGTGGAATATTTATCAAGAACATAAAAGCGGCGAAACGGTGGATGCTGCTTTCTTTCGCTCTTTGCATCGCAGGTACCGGCGCATTCTTATTTACTCCCAGCATTATCTGGAAACCCCTGCTTATGTCCATGGCATTCCTGGCCGGCACCTGTGTGGCTGCCTGGGGTTTTTACTTCAGGGGCTTCACCCCCTTCAATGAGCGGATCAAAACCGTGGCCGAGGCGCTGATTTATTCCAATATCCTGATGATTTTAATCAATGCGGTGGCAATCAACGGATCCCCTCATGTCGGCTTGGTCCTGTCGATGCTCATGCTGGCAGGCGCCTTGTTTTTTACCACCCAACTGCCTGAGGAATCTCCGAACGAAGAATATTCCAGTCCCACAGAGAGCACAGAATCGGGCGGTCTTGTGAAAGCACTAGCCTTTTTATGCCTGTTTATCTTCATCATTACCATCAATTCAGGTCTGATGTATCAGGTGATAAACCCCGCCTTTGCCCATCACCAATGGCTGGTGAGCTGGTATTGGTCAGTGCCTTATATCATTGCCCTGTATATTATGAAGATCCTGCCGCGTGGAATCATCCGTACGTATATGCTTTATGTGGCCATTGCTATGATCGGTTTTGCATTTATTGCCTTTATGAATGCTGACCGTTCAGCGGCCAGCTATTTGCTGATCAACACGCTGATGTTGGGGGCCTGCGGTGTGTTTGACCTGTTCTGGTGGAGTAGTCTTGGAGAAATGCTTGATCTCGAAGAAAACCCGGCAAAAATACTTGGCATAGGGTTATCTGCGAACGTGCTGGGAGTGTTGCTGGGGGGGGGGCTGGGAAAAGCGATCACCGGTCAGGAGGTCCAAACTCACGATTTAAGCATGCTGGCGCTGGTAATAGTCTTTGTCAGTCTTATTATCCTTCCCTTGCTCCATAGGCAGCTCTACATACTACTTGAAAACCACGCCTATCTCGGGGCATTATTCGAAACACCTGCAGCCAACAAGAAAGACGATACAGTTGGGAGTGTTAGTGCTGCTGTCACTGATCAGATTACAGCGCGTGAAAACGAAATCATCACATTGATAGTTAAGGGAAGAACTTATAAGATGATTGCGGATGAGCTGCATATCAGTGAGAATACGGTCAAATCGCATATTAAGCATATCTATTCCAAATTAGATGTCAAACGAAAGCCAGAGTTGATAAGTTTAATGCTAGAGAATCCTTCCGCGGATAAAGCAACCACTAATAAAACAAAGACAAGCGGGAATTAAATTTTCCTCAAAAAATTTTGGTAAAGGGGTGTAGCAACAACCGCTTATGAGTATGAGCAGCATATCAAATAATAGTCCGCGAAAACGCATGCTCCTGCGGATTTCCTCCGCGCTGATGCTGCTCTGCGCCCTGCCAATGCTGCTGTGGTGCCTGAATCTGATTAACAATGCCGCCCTGGATTACGACTATGCCGGAGTGGGCTGCTTCGGAGCGGCACTGGTGTACGCTTTTTCCATGGTGACAGCTATAGCAGGGCTGACCTTTGCCGGGCGGCCTTATCGATATGGCTGGTGCCGGATTTTGGCTTATATCCAACTGGCGGCGGGAGTTCTGCTCATTTTTCCGCTTTACGCCTACACGGTCCTGACCCTGCCGTTGCTGTTCATCTTAACCATCCTGTATTTGTTCGGCGCAGGTTGGCGTGAAAAGAGAGACAGTGAACAGTTATGAAGGGAGAATATCGTTATGGGAAGGAAAATGCTCTTTGTCTCACTCTATGGGAGCATTATACTTTGCCACTAGATTGATTCATTCAATATAAGTTTGTCAACAGTAGTTTTGCTTAATGCCGCTGATTCGTGCTCTGTCTTCGATGGACTTGCAGTAAGAGTTAATCGTCATCGGTTAGCATCATGATGGACCTAAGAACAAATATTGATCTGGAAAGATCTATAAAACTTATGCAAAAGCATACACAGGCATGGACCTGGTTCAAGGATTTATTGACGGAGAATATGGATAATGGAATATGGAAGTGCAATCAATACCGGAGTAATAGCTGTAAAGTAAGGACTCCATGCTTTAGTCAAGACTAGCTGATGAGTCCGGGACCAGCTGTGAACGATAGAATTAATAATACGCTCCCAAGTCTTGTCGTCAGGATGTTTGACTTGGGAGCGTATACTTTGATTGAATTGGATATAGGTTACTCTGTTCTGTTAGCTGAATTCCTGGCAGCAGTTGAAGCCG
>Ga0123334_1004290_pt1 | contig 14645 bp, 12 predicted proteins | sample BiotimSIPDNA_FD_89706 | JGI IMG/M metagenome (GOLD analysis project Ga0123334, IMG submission 89706) | Anaerobic biogas reactor microbial communites from Washington, USA - Biogas_R1 time_0 SIP DNA | ecosystem: Engineered > Bioreactor > Anaerobic > Unclassified | place: Washington, USA... | reverse complement strand
TTCGGTGGCGGATATAAGCCTTGCAGAGGAGATAGGGTATTCTCCGAAGTACACCATGGAAGAAGGACTTCGAGAAGCGATCCAATGGTATAGCCGTTTTTCATAAAGTTATAATCAGATTTCGGGCGAAGGTTTCATGTCTCTAACGATTGCGGCGATGCCCGCCTACAACGAGGAGCGGTCCATAGCTAAGATGGTCCTGGGCGCAAAAAAGCACGTCGATACGGTAGTAGTCATAGATGACGGAAGCTCCGACGCCACCGCAGAGATCGCCGAGGCTCTGGGAGCCCACGTCGTCCGCCATCCGAAGAATCTGGGATATGGTGGAGCTATTCGGAGTTGTTTTGAGACGGCACGAGAGCTAAACGCCAAGAAGATGGTGATCATCGACTCCGACGGGCAGCACGACCCGGCAGAGATACCGAAGCTTCTGGAACCTTTAAACGATGGTACCGACATCGTGATCGGCTCCCGGTTTTGCGACGGGAACGGCCATAACGTCCCCGCATACAGGAAGGTTGGGATGAAGGTCCTCGATACCGCCACGAACTTTGCTGGCGGGATCAGCGTCTCCGACAGTCAGAGCGGGTATAGAGCTTATGGGAAGAGGGCAATTGGATCCATAAGAATTACCGATGATGGGATGTCTGCGGGATCCGAGATACTACTCCAGATTAAGGATAAAGATCTGAAGTTCAAAGAGGTGCCGATATGCTGTAGCTACGACGTGGAGGATACCTCGACCCAAGACCCTGTAAGCCATGGAGTGGGCGTGCTTCTGACGCTGCTTCGTGATATGGAGCTGAGGAGGCCGCTATATTACTTCACGGTCCCAGGGGTGGTGCTTGCTGCGGTAGGGATAGGGATGGGGCTCGATTTTCTTAGGACATTTTACCTTGGAGGAAACTTGTCATTTGGGCCCACTCTATTGATGATACTGCTGACTATAATTGGGTCGTTCATGGTGCTGACGGGCATATTGCTACATTCCATGTCAAGGATGATACGCCAATGCAAATTGAGTGATAACTAAATGAAGATTGCAATCGTTCTAGGGACGCGTCCTGAAATCATTAAGATGGCTCCCATAATCAGGGAGTGTGAAAAACGAGATCTTGATTACTTCACCCTCCATACGGGTCAGCATTATTCCTACGAGATGGATCGGATCTTCTTTGAGGAGCTAGAGCTCCCGCAGCCTGAGCGCAACTTGGAGGTGGGATCGGGAACTCATGCCCAGCAAACTGGAAAAATCATGGTTGGGATTGAAGAAGTTCTCGATGAAGAGAGTCCCGATGTGGTGCTATTACAGGGGGATACTAATACAGTCCTCGCAGGGGCTCTCTCGGCTTCCAAGATGCATATAAATGTAGGTCACGTCGAGGCAGGATTGAGGAGCTTTGACCGGAGGATGCCAGAAGAGATCAACCGGGTGGTAGCAGATCACCTTTCCGACTATCTTTTTGCGCCCACAAAGGTATCTAGAGATAATCTGATTAAAGAGGGAATTGCTGACAATAAAATATTCGTAACTGGAAATACCATTGTTGATTCAGTTTATCAGAATAAATCGATAGCTAGTAGGAAGGTTGATGTGTTCAAGGATTTGGGTATCTCTCCTAGGAAGTATTTCTTGGTTACTGCTCATAGGGCAGAGAATGTCGATAGCGTCAGTAAGTTAAAGGAAATAATAATGGGTCTGAGCCAAATACGATCAAAGTTTGAATTACCTGTCGTTTTTCCTTTGCATCCCCGAACCAGGAAGAACATACTGAAATTCGGTTTAGAGTTTAGCGGAATTCAGGTTGTGGATCCTTTGGGTTTTTTAGAGTTTCTGCAGCTAGAAGCAAATGCTAAACTGGTATTAACTGATTCCGGAGGAGTGCAAGAGGAATGTTGTATTCTTGGGGTACCATGTGTGACGATGCGGGATAGTACAGAGAGGCCAGAGAGCGTTGATGAAGGTTCAAATATTCTTGTAGGCTGTAATTCAGAACACATATTTCAGGGAGTATTGTCAATGGCAAGTTTAGGCAAGGGATGGGCTAATCCGTATGGGGATGGTAAAAGTGCAAAACTAATTATAAATATTCTCACAGGGAGTGATGTATATTTATGAAGATTTTAATATGTACTCCAGAATATCCCCCGCTCTACTCGTCAGGTATCGGAAATGTTGTGAAATGCTTAAAACATGAACTAGAAAAAAATGGTTTATCCATTATGACATGTTCCACAATTTGTTCCGATATTGAACTTGGTAATGGGATTATCAGCAAACGGTTTATAAATATACGTTCATTATATGTGTCATATTTTTGGTATAAAGCAAGCATATATGTTAAAAAACACGCAGATAAGTACGATTTAGTATGGGTCCATGATCCGATGCCGCACTTTTTGTCGATGTTTCCAAAAGATAGACATTTAGTGATTACATTCCACACCGTCCACTCCAAATATTTATATTATTCAAGATATCCCAAATTTGTTTCTCGGTTAATCTTCCTGTTAGAAAAGCATAGTCTAAGAAATACTTCGGAAAACGTTAGGATAATTGCTGTCAGCAGGGAAGTTGTTAGAGAACTTACAGAATTAGCGATTCCCATCCATAAAATTAAATATATTCCAAACGGCGTAGATGTTGATATGTTTAAGCCAGCTTCTAATAAAAAACACCTTAGAAAAAAACTAAGATTACCTGAAGATGGTATTATCTTGCTTAGTGTTGGCAAACTCAAAGAACAGAAGCGTCCGCTAGTGTTAATAGATGTTTTTTCGTCAATAGAAAAAACTATAGATAATATATATTTAGTTGTAATAGGAAAAGGGCATTTGTTAGACGAGGTAAAAGAATATGCCGAAAATAAAGTGGTGAATAAAATCATGTTCTTAGGATATGTAAATGATACAAGCGAGTATTATGCAGCTGCAGACTATTATATAATGGCTTCAAGTTATGAAGGTCAACCGTTGACTCTCTTAGAGGCGATGTCTTCGGGTTTAGCATGCATAGTATCAGACATTCCTAATTTGGAGATAGTACGTGATGCTGATTGCGGTATTATTTTGAGTTATGAGGATCCACACTCGAGTGCAAACAGAATAATTGAGTATATTTCTAGGAATAATTCTGATCATACTAACAATGCTAGGGCCTATTGTTTAAATAATGCAAGCTGGAAGCATATAGCAGAGGTGTATACTGAAGAGTTTAAATCCATTTTGAGTCGATCGTAATATATAATCCTATGGCTCTTTAATATGTCCGATCGCAAATAAATCTAATAGGCGCATTTTGATCCAGGAGATAATTATATATGAAGATATTAAGCCTTATATCCCCATCCCCATTTAGTCCTTTGAGTAATGATGCGATGTATTGGAGAATATGGAATATTCGAAGATTACTCCAGGCTGATGGTCATGAAGTTGATTTAGTTTGTTATACTCCTAGATGCTTGTATAAAAAAATTAATGATGAATATTTAAAACAAGAAGTATCATTTAGATTAACTGCATTGCCAAACTTGCACTACTTGAAAGATATAAATAAATATGATCTAATATATGCTAACACAGCATGGTCAGGGTTCAATTCATTATTGGGGAAGCTAAATAGGCATCCTCCAGTAATAGTTGATATGCATGGCCTTCTTTATGAGGAATATCTAATCCAAAAAGCAAACAATAAAATCTCCACGGTTTTTTCGTCAGGAATTCGTAAGCTCGCTGATATCACTAGTTTAAAATTCTCAAATAAAATAATCTGCGTATCAAATAAAATGATTGATTATTTATGTATAAATCGAGGGGTTCCTCTACATAAGGTAGATCATATCGCAAATGGTGTTGATTTGGATTTTTTTAAAGCGTCTTGTAACTCAAACGTAGATGAGTTAAGGGATAAATTAAATTTAGCTAATAAGATGGTATTTGGTTATTTAGGTGAGTTTCAAAAATGGCAAGGAGTAGAGAATTTTATTTCAGCTGCATCAAAAATCAAATCTAAGGATGTAGCTTTTATTATCGTAGGAACTAATTATCCCTATCATGTGAATTCAAATATACAATATATTCCTAGAGTACCTCGCCAGCTTACACCGTACTATTATTCGTTATGTGATGTATTGGTGCTTCCAAGGCCCAGTTATCCGGCGACAGAAGTAGCAGCGCCTACAAAATTTGCGGAATACGTTTCTATGTCCAAGCCTGTATTAACAACGAACGTAGGAGATGCTGCTGATTTGGTCAGGGATTATGAATGCGGGATCGTTATAGAAAATAATGATATAAATAATATCTCCCATGGTATAAAAACCTTTAGTGGTATGTCCATAGCGGAGCTTAGAACTATGGGCGAAAACTCTAGAAAACTTGCTATAAACGAATTCGACTGGGAAAAGCAGAGATATAAGTTAAGACACTGCATTGAGAAAACTTTTGATGTTTAATAAATCCCATATTATATTGACAATCTTTGTTGTGTTAGAACTAGTTCACTAAGGTGGGACTTATAATGAATTGCATATTTAAATTAAGAATATCCTTAACGTTTGTTTTTTTATTTCAATGTTTTGCAACGGCGTTAATCCTCGCCAATATCTTTGAGATAGATAATATTTATATATCTATATTACGACGACTCGTCTGTTTTATTTACCTTACCTTCATTCCAGGCTTTCTCATTCTGAAACTAATGCGATTGAATAAAGTTGGATGTGCTTTAACAGTGATGTTTTCTATTGGATTAAGCATATTCTCTATAATTTTTATAGGTGTTTCGTTAAATGGTGTAGGCTCTTTAATTGGTCTTGATAAACCCATATCATTGATTCCTCTAACAATTGTAATTAACCTTTTTACGTTGTTGGCGCTAATTTATTTAAATATCAAAGGAATCCGCAACCAAGATTTTTGTTTGTTACAGTTTGATCAAAAAACTTTGCTCTATTTGTTCTCATTTATCGTATTGCCCGTTATTTCTATCTTTGGCATTGAAATGTTCAACAGATTTGAAGATAATCGAATTTTAATATTTGTATTATTGTCTCTTTCTATAGTGCCTTTTGTTATTGTATTGAGAAACGAAATTAGTCACAGCCTTTATCCATTTATTATATTTGCGACCTCTATTTCTTTGTTGTATCATAAATCATTATTTTCATCATATATATTTGGGACGGATATTTTCCGTGAATATGCACTTTCTAATTTGGTTTTAGTTAACTCGTCTTGGGATTCAACAATTAATTATCCACTTAACGGTATGTTAAGCATTGTTCTCCTTGCCCCAATTTATTCGATAATTACAAACGTTAGTCTCATCTGGGTATATAAACTAGTCTATCCGTTTATTTTTTCGTTTGTTCCTGTTGGTATCTATATTCTAATACAAAAACAAACAACAGAAACGATTGCGCTGTTATCTTCCTTTCTATTTATCTTTACGTCATCATTTTATGGCATTCTCTTAGAAGCATCGAGACAGCAAATTGCTGAACTTTTCTTGATTCTTCTTCTCATTTGTATGTCATCAGATTCAATTACCCCTGTACAGAAAAATATATTGTTGATTCTTTTTATGGCAGCTCTTGTAGTCTCACACTATGGTCTAACTTATATATTTTTGATATTATTTATAATCTATTTTTTAGTCCACATATTTAATTTTGTGTTTAGAAACAAGTCGTTGAACAATGTCAGCTTTAGCTATACATTATTATTCTCATTTACAATAATGGCGTTAGGATGGTATATATATACTGCTCAAACATGCAATTTCAGAACATTTGTAGCTTTAATCGATTTAATACTTCAAGACCTCGAAAATCCATTCGATCCTAATCGAGTAGAGGCATTAGGTATCGTTGCAAAAAATTATTCCGTTACTCGACAATATACTAAATATCTTTATCTCATTGCTCAAGCGTCAATATTAATTGGATTTATCTCATATCTTTTCGGAAAAACGCAATTTAAATTTAATAATGCTTATACAATATTGTCTGGAGGATATCTTGTATTACTAATACTTAGCTTTATTGTACCAAACTCCTCTGCAGCAATGACTACCTCAAGGACATATCATACAGGACTTATATTATTGAGTTGTTTCTTTGTTATAGGCATAACATTTATATTTAATAATCTCGGACATTACAACCAAAATAGAAATGTTTCTAAATCTTCTTTAATAATTGCATCTATTTTTCTTTTTTTGCTCCTATTATTTGACTCTGGACTAATGTGTGAAATGATTAAGGATGAACCCGCGAACTCCCTATCTTTAAACACAACTGTAGTTCATCCACCACATTTCACGCCTGTAGAGTTGTGCGGTGTAAATTGGTTTCAGAAGCATAAAGAAAATTTCAAAATATATTGCGATCTTTATACACGTCAGCTCTTATACAGTTGTTTAATCCTCAATTTTATTAGCAATAATAATCAAGAAGGACTTATAGAATCGGATACTATAAATATAGATCATTCTTCTTATATTTTTTTATCAAACTTGAATGTTTTGCATGATAAGATTCTAATTAGAAATTGGGTATGGAATTTTATGGGGGATTTGGAATACCCTCCATTCACAAAATCTGTTTTCTACAAGTCTGTTATTTTGAATTCAAATAAGATATACGATTCAGATCGTTGCGAGATCTTCTTATCTTTAAAATAAATCGTGAAGTAGGACGGATCCTCGCTTATTTGTATTCACCAATCCTGTAGGACACTATATGAGGCTTTCTGGACGAGATTACCGGAAGAATGCAAGTTGAACATGTTCCTGCAGAGAATGGAGAGGGAATTAAATGCAGGCAAATAAATTTAGAATCATTCAAGAGGTATATAAAGTCAAAACATTCGGGACTACACAAATCGGTGGTTAATGCGATACTGTTATGTGATCGTAGCGTTCAGGACTATAATGTTGCCGTATTTGGCTCGCATAGTTATTAAATTTGCAGAGTTTAGGTTCGAAAGGGCTTCAGGTTAAGCGAGGAACCATCCATAGGATGCGACGTTTATAGAGGCCGACCTAGGAAGTCCAAAGAACCTCGAACAGGATGGAACTTGGGCTAAGAAGGGTGGCGAACTCCGATTCGATATCGATTCTGGCCTGATAAAGAGAATCGGAACGTCATATAGAGTATTCTAATGTGCGCATGTCATGGTGGCGACGATCCTTTCAAAACCTTATATTTGGAGATGAATTAAAATGACCTTAAGAGTGTCAGAGCATGGCGAATTAAATCCGACAAAGGTTCTTTATATCGGAGGAAATCTCTCTCAGAATAAGGGTGGAGCTGCTATAATTCTAAGTTCTCATAAGGCGTTACGGAATTATATTCCGAATATTGAATTTGCTTTTACTAGTATAATTCCTAAATATGACTCTGGACCTAGTAAGTATTATGGTATTCGTATGGTTTCAGAAGGAAATTCAAACATATCCATGCTCATGATTCTTTTGCCATCTCGTTTAATTCGTTGTTTGTTGTGGAATATTTTTAATAGTCTTTTTAATCAAAATATCTCTTGTTTATTAAACGATGATGTTCTTAACGAATATGCCAAATCTGATATAGTTCTTGAAGTTAGTGGAGATGGCCTCAGCGGGGACTATGGTATCTTTTCAGCGTATATGTCTTTCTCTCGAATTTTATTTTGTGTCCTGTTGAAAAAGAATTATATTATCTATGCGCAATCTATTGGACCATATAATATTAAATGGCCCTTCTTAAAAAAGCATTCGCCCTTTTTATCCTTATTTTGTAAACATATTGCAAAATACACTCTCAATAAGGCCGATTTAATTACTGCAAGAGAACCGCTGACTCTCGAGATTTTAAGATCACTAGGTATTATAACTCCACCAATATATTTGACGTCAGATTCAGCATTTCTTTTGGATTCGGCACCAGACTCGGACATATCAAAAATTTTCTTAAATCATGGGATAAATCAAACGGAAAAGCTTATAGGAATATCTGTAAGCGAGTCAATTAGTATGCTAAATTATGACTCAAACTCTTCTTTGGCCCACAATACGTATGAAGATATCATTAGCCATATCGTTGATTATGTTACGGAGAAATTTAATATGCGAGTAGTTTTTATTCCTCATGTTACTGGGCCTGGTTTAAAAAATGATGATAGAATCAAAGCACAAAAGATATACAATAATATCAAGAATAAATCACGAGTTATTTTAATTTTCGATGATCTCGGACCAGAAATATTGAAGGGAATGATTGGTCGATGCGAATTATTCATTGGATCAAGAATGCACGCTAATATTGCAGCAATATCTATGAGAGTGCCAACAATAGCAATAGGATATAGCCATAAAACAAGAGGAATCATGACAGCTGCTGGACAGGAGGATTTTATCTGCGATTTTAATAAATTGAGCTTAGATGATATAACTCAAAAAATTGACGCTATATGGGAAAATCGTGACTCCGTTAAGCGCGAGTTAGATATATGTGTTTCTATATTGGAATTAAAAGCGGGATATAATGCGAAGTTGGTAGCAGAATTTTTATCTGATACTAAATCAACGAATGGAGCAAAAAAAGGATGATTAATAGTATGCATTGGGATGTTCGTGTTAAGAGGGGCGTTATTCGATCTTCCTGCGCTTGTTCTTCTTCTTCTTCTTCTTCTTCTTCTCTCCATCATGAGAAGATGATAAAGAATGCACAGGACCTTTCCGATTGAACAGCTAGTGAGAACGTTGTAGCATCTGGTCGCGACAACATCACAATATGGGAGGACTACCATAATGATAAAGATCAACAATATGATCAAACGCGCATTGTATCGAATCGCAATTATCCCAGCGATTCGTCCGATAAGTCGGCGAGTATATAGAGCTGCAATGATATACGATTCGAAGCATTCCGATCCAGTTGTTGTAGTAGACGGTGGATTCTGCATAAAGAGATCCATCTCATTGCTACGTGATCCCTTTGGGCTACAAGGCCGCGTGCCCATATACGAGCCTGAAGTCAGGCAAGCAATCAGAGAGATCCTGGCTGAAGGTGGCATCGCCGTCGATGTAGGGGCAAACATCGGCTATCATACCGTTTTGATGTCATCCTTAGCCGATCAAGTGATAGCCATCGAACCAGAACCAAGTAACCTGGAGCTGCTGAAATATAATCTTAAGTGCAACGCCTGCGAGAATGTAGAGGTTGTACCACACGCGATCTCTAACGTCTCAAAAACTACAAGATTATATTTGGACCCGGAAAGTGCTGGGAGTCACAGCATCGTAGTGCAGAGATCAGATGAGTATGTAGACGTTCAATGCATCAGGCTTGACGGAATACTCCCCCCTGGCCGACTCCGACTACTCAAGATGGATATTGAGGGTGGTGAGTACGATGCCATCCTGAGTTTGGGTGATCGGCTGAATGACATCGATTACATCATATATGAGCACTTGAGCGAATCGCGAGACCCTAAAACGATCTTGCTTGGATTTGAGATCTCCAAGTTGGACGAAGCGAATTTCATGGCACGTGTTGTTAGGTAGGTAGTCTACCCCAATTAGGTTTATATATCATTTTTATCGATAGTATGTTTGATGTAAGCGTTCTAGCTGGTTCGTTTTGTTAGAACAAAGGATTCTTCGCTATTCAGTATAGGTAACGCAGACTTGATCGGAGAACATGATACCCGGATATCTGTTTTCGTAGATTTAGATATATCCCACATTCCGCGCCTTAACTTCCTAAATCAAGTATTTTGCTAGATAGCGATTCCACTAATATGATTATAAACCTGGCTATTCATATACATTAATAATTTATCTGCTTACTGCCAACTACCTCGTGAACGAGTATCGTGATGCTCAACATAATGTCAACTGAAACAAATTAAAATGTCATATTACATTAAACTAATTGAATTTGATGTTACAAATCGATAGCATCAAAAATGCCAATTTCAGAACTCAAGGTGCGGAATGTGGGATATATCTAAAGTTTTATACGTTTGTGAAGGAACGATGCTTCGTCAATAGTGAGTCGTTTAGAGACGACCCTGAGGATAATAATGGATCTTGTATAAATGTACCCGGCATTTCGCATTAACGGTTTGAACGCTCATTAATTTTCCTGCTATCGATTTTTTTGAGAATCGATCCCATTCGACGCATTATCAAGGTCGGATCAGGCTAGCGCCATAAAGACTTAGAATATAATAGACGCTTTTTATAATAAACCGGATTGTTAATACGGTGTTAACAGAATCCTCCGCAGCTTGCTGCGGTTGGGATGGTCACAAAACAGTCTTAAGGATTGTTGCAACCGTAATCAGCAATTATGTTGAGACACAAGGAACCCAAGAAGAAAGGACAGCTACGAACAGATGAATTTGTTAGAATTCGAACGTTTGACTAACACCACAAAAGCGATCAAGAGGCATTGGAACGGAGTTTTGAACTATATAAAACTCAGAATAGATAATGGAATCAATCTGGAAAAGACGACGCAAGAGGGTTCAGAACCACAAAGAATTTTATCATAAATCAGGCAAACTCAAGTTCAATCTACCCACATAAAACAGCAAGGAGCCAATTAGTTTTCAGGACAAGTGTTGCATAGGAGAAAGATATTGTCGAATAATATTTCCATTTCAAGGAGTTTAGCAGATCAACTTCCTCGGAACCTCTTTGCAAATATAGTTTATTTTTTAGCAAATGTTACTATCGGCATCCTCTTGGTTCCTTACTTCGTATCCGAACTCGGGGTTGGTGCCTACGGACTCATCCCCCTAGTGGCCTCGATCACTGGCTATGTGGCAATCTTCGTCCAGTCCCTAAACAGCGCTGTTACGAGGTTTCTCTCCGTAGATCTCCAGAAGAAGGACTATGATACCGCTAACCGTACCTTCAATACTTCGTTATTCGGATTCTCAGTTATTATCCTATTGATGATTCCTGTCGTCATAGTTGTAGCCTTCTTTTTCACTTCTATCTTTAACGTCCCAGCTGGTCAGGATATTGGAGCAATTCACCTCTTCCTAGGGGTCAGTGCCTCCCTTTTGATCCGATCGTGGACAGGGAACTTCACGGTCCAACTCTTCGCTTACAACCGTCTCGACCTCCAGAACCTCGTCAATCTCGTGAACCTCCTCACCCAGACTGGGCTGATCGTCCTTCTCTTCGCCTTTTTCGGTCCAGATCTCGCCCTCGTCGGCGACGCGTACGTGATTGGGGCGATGGTGGCATCGGGGGTTTCAATTGTATTCGCCAAGCGAGTCTGCCCCTACCTAAGCATCTCAATTCACGCTTTCGACCGCAATAAGGTAAAAGACCTCCTTGGGATGGGCTGGTGGGTCATAATCAATCAAATAGGTGTCCTCATTTTTCTGTCTATCGATCTTATCGTTGTCAATCTGCTTTTCGGATCAACTATCGCAGGAAAGTACTCGATCGCGCTCATGGCGGTCTATCTTCTTCGCGCGATTGCCGACCAGCTTTCAAGCGTCTTAACGCCAATTATATTCTCCTATTATGCCCTTGAAAAGACTAACTCCCTAATCTGTATCTCGAAAAGCGCTGTCAAGCTAATGGGGCTTGCAATGGCCCTTCCAATAGGGCTTATGTGCGGATTTGCCTCGCATCTACTCGCTATCTGGGTTGGCTCAGAATTCATCGACCTTGCCCATCTTATAGTGCTTTTAACGTTGCATTTATCTGTTAATCTTGCGGTTTTTCCGATCTTCTCGATCAATATGGCCTACAACCGGGTTCGGGTGCCTGGAGTTGTTACTCTAGTGATGGGTGTGGGGAATATCGCACTCGCGATTTTCCTACCTATCGTGACCGGTTGGGGCTATTATGGCGTTGCTGTAGCAGGTGCCATCATACTCACAATAAAGAATGCAATATTTACCCCCTGGTATGCGACGAAAGTGCTAGGGATCAAAGCGCATACCTTCACAAGGGCTATGATACCAGGTATTGTGGCGACCGTTCTCGTCGCCATCTCGTCAACAATCGTGGCTTATGCCGTACCACTCTATTCCCCTGCTATACTTAGCATCTCTATTGCGTCTATATCCCTCATATACATTGCATTAGTGTGGTCATTTGGCCTGAACAGGGTTGAGCGCAAACTCTTTAAATCCTACCTTCCTGTAAATATTAGGGAAATTAGTGCATGAAACAATCTCTATTAAATTACCTACAAAATCAAAGGAGGGATTGATATATCTACCATTAGTAACGAGGTTATTCCACATGGATTATGTGTAGGGTGCGGCACCTGCGTGGCTATTTGTCCAAGAGATGCGCTAATTATAGAGATAGACAAAAAAAAGGGAGTGTATGAGCCTCGATTAATTAAAGATAGATGCAATAATTGTGGCATATGTATCAAAGTTTGCCCTGGACTGGGTATTGTAAGAGATCGACGCGCAAACCAAATTAATTACTATATAGGTCATTCCAATAATTACAATATTCGATATAATTGCTCCTCAGGAGGTTTAATAACTCAAATTTTAATATATGCATTGGAGAACAAAATTATTGATGGCGCTTTGGTCACAAGAATGAAAAAAGATGCACCATTAGAACCTGAACCGTTTATTGCACGAACGAAGGAGGAAATATTGGAGGCTTCAAAATCAAAATATTGTCCAGTTCCGGCCAATATTGCATTAAAAAGAATTATAAATGCTGGAACGGGGGAGAAATTTGCTATTGTAGGATTGCCCTGTCATATTGCTGGGGCAAAAAAAGCTGAAGGGATTAACAAAGAGTTAGAGGATAAGATCCTATTCCATTTAGGATTGATCTGCGCTCATACGCCAACATTTCATGCCACCGAATTTGTACTTAATAGCTTTGATTTTAACTCAAAAGACATAAAAGAGATAAAATATCGGGGAGAAGGCTGGCCTGGTGGATTGAGAATTTCAAATAAGGATAACAAAAGTATCTTTTTGGATGAGTTTGATCCCTATTATTGGGGTGTTGTGTTCAGCAAATTTTTTGTGCCTAAAAGATGCGGGTTATGCGACGATAAGGAGTGTAGTAATTCAGATGCAGCTTTTGGTGATGCGTGGTTACCCGAAATTATGTTTAAAGAACGAATAGGCAGTTCAATAATAGTATCATATGATACGAAAATAGATGATTTATTAAAAAAAGCGGAAAGTGAGAAACAAATAACACTTCAAGCAGTCCCAGAGGATATGTTTTTGCGATCTCAATCATTATTACAGATAAAAACGAAAGCATATGCACGTATAATTATCTTAAATTTATTGAATAGGAGAACATCTACATGGAATGCTACGAAACCGAACTGTACGGTTTCAGATTATATAGACGCAATATTATTTTTTATTAATAACTATTTTGTGTCGAAACATCATCTATATGGATTCATACAGGTATATTGTAAAATTTATAAATATGGTTCTACGATAAAACATTACCTATTAAAACCCTCATGACCCGGGGGCTCATGCCCGAAGGATGTAATACCGGTTATAGCTCATTGTTGAGGACTTCGATTATCCTGCAATTTGCGTTCTGTGAAGGACTTTACCTCAACATTTTCGATTTATAGTCCTCGTCAGAACCTATTATAATTCCTAGTTGGCATAAATTTTCTTATCCAGGCTTCTGCATAGCTTAGAGAATTTGAGAATCTATCTCACGAGTCAGAGATAATCCGTCTCATATCGCATTCATCCCACATTCTGCACCTTGAGTTCTGAAATTGGCATTTTTGCTGCTATCGATTTGTAACATCAAATTCAATTATTTTAATGTAATATGACATTTTAATTTGTTTCAGTTGACATTATGTTGAGCATCACATTTGACGTGACGTGATGAGATACTCGTTCACGAGGTAGTTGGCACTAAGCAGATAAATTATTAATGTATATGAATAGCCAGGTTTATAATCATATTAGTGGAATCGCTATCTAGCAAAATACTTGATTTAGGAAGTTAAGGCGCGGAATGTGGGATAGAGGATTTCGAAAAACCTAATCAACGGTCAAGTTTATATACTATTATAATTATATATTACTTCTATGAGAAACCTAATAGACTTTTCCATCATGCACGAATATAACAAGAACGTCCAGCCTCGTGGTGATAAGCTATTATCCATAGCAGGATTGGTTGATTGGAAACGATTTTCGCCTATAGCTGATGGCCTGTACAAAAACAATACCTAGCGAGGAGGCAGACCTAATATTGACATCATTATAATGATAAAACTTCTCTTGCTTCACGAGAAGATTGAGGGATATCATCGTGGGATTAAGCAGTTCTGCGGAGTCGAAGGATGTCAGGCAAGAAATGGCAACTCCCAAAGAGCACACATAATGTTCTCTCTTAGGGCATTTCTTAGACTTGAAGTAGAAAGACTGAAAACAGGAATGAGTTGGTTTGAGTCTAAGCGAAGAATAATCCGTGCTTCTATAGAAATATATTTTAAAAAAACCACATTATTCATTGGGGTGGGATCCAACAGTGTATAGTCCCGAAACCTTTGACTTTAAATACTCAACAATCCCGCATGGGAAAGCGAAATAAGGTTGTAAAGCTAACTGATAAGAAGATCAGATACATTATCCGAGCTAAAACCAACAACATA
>Ga0123334_1004286_pt1 | contig 14655 bp, 10 predicted proteins | sample BiotimSIPDNA_FD_89706 | JGI IMG/M metagenome (GOLD analysis project Ga0123334, IMG submission 89706) | Anaerobic biogas reactor microbial communites from Washington, USA - Biogas_R1 time_0 SIP DNA | ecosystem: Engineered > Bioreactor > Anaerobic > Unclassified | place: Washington, USA... | reverse complement strand
TTTTACGGTCCTTGATTATGAATTCTACTGGCCTCAGGTGGGAAGAAAACAACCATGGTAAAATTAGGGGCCGATAAAAACGGGGTGGTTAAGGACGAAGCTTTTTTTACGTCCTTGTGGATTGAAGGATGGTCTGCCGTCCAGGGGGATACCAACGACGCGGTCTAAGCCAACCGTTGGTGCGCCAAGCTAACTTGGTGCTTCTGGTAAAGTGCAAGTCTTTACGGGGTAAGGGCTAACCACCCACCCCTACCGAGTGTTGCAACGCTGAAGGAGGAGGCTAAGGTTGAGCTTACCCCCTCACACAATCACGCTATACTTGGCGACGACTGCGAAATCCAATATCCTGTGACCCATGCAACCTTAGCCTGCGCAAGGAGTCTCTATGACCAAACCGGCCTCCAATAACAACAGAGCGACACTCGCCTTCGAGGACACGCTCTGGACTGCCGCCGACAAGCTGCGCGGCCATCTCGACGCCGCCGACTACAAGCACGTCGTCCTCGGACTGATCTTCCTCAAGTACATCTCCGACGCTTTCACCGAACACTACGAGCAGCTCAGGCTGTGGACGGCTGACGCCAAGAGCGAATACTTCGTCAAAGAACCCAAAGCGCGCTACGAAGTGCTGGAAGACCGCGACGAGTACACGGCGCAAAACGTCTTTTGGGTGCCCAAGCAAGCGCGCTGGACGTACTTGCAGGCCAACGCCAAACAGCCTACCATCGGTCAATTGGTGGACGAGGCGATGGTCGCCATCGAGGACGCTAACCCCCAACACCTCAAGGGCGTGCTGCCCAAAGACTACGCCCGCCCCACGCTCGATAAGCGCCTGCTCGGTGAACTCATTGACCTCATCGGCACGATTGGCCTGGGCGACAGGGAAAGCCGCTCCAAAGACATCCTGGGCCGCGTCTATGAATACTTCCTGGGCCGCTTTGCCGAAGCGGAAGGCAAGCGCGGCGGACAGTTCTACACGCCACGGGCCATCGTCCAATTGCTGGTGGCGATGTTGGAGCCGTACCAGGGCCGCGTCTACGACCCCTGTGGTGGCTCCGGCGGTATGTTCGTGCAATCCGAGGAATTTGTGCGGGCGCACGGCGGGGGACGCTTCGCGCTCTCTATCTTCGGGCAGGAATCGAACCCGACGACGTGGCGGTTGTGTAAGATGAACCTCGCCATCCGAGGCATCGACGGCGACCTCGGCCCGCACAACGCCGACAGCTTCCTCAATGACCTGCACCCCGACCTCAAAGCCGACTACATCCTCGCCAATCCGCCCTTCAATATGAAGGAATGGGGCGCGGCACAGGTGCAGCAGGACGTGCGCTGGAAGTACGGTATGCCGCCCGCCCGCAATGCGAACTACGCCTGGGTGCAGCACATGATCCATCACCTCGCGCCCAACGGGATGGCGGGCTTCGTGCTGGCGAACGGCTCGATGTCCTCACAGAGCAGCGGCGAAGGCGACATTCGCCAGGCCATCATCGAAGCCGACCTGGTGGATTGCATGGTCGCGCTGCCGGGGCAGTTGTTCTACACCACGCAGATTCCCGTGTGCCTGTGGTTCCTGGCGCGCAACAAGGCCGGGACAGACCCCCACCGCCCGTTACGCGATAGGCGCGGCGAGACGCTGTTTATTGACGCCCGGCAGATGGGGCAATTGATGGATCGCGTCCATCGTGAACTGACACCGGAGGAGATGCACAAGATTGTGAATACCTACCACGCCTGGCGCGGCGAGACCGGCGCGGGTGACTACGCGGACGAAGCGGGCTTCTGCAAAAGCGCAACGCTGGACGATATTCGCAGCCACGATTACGTACTCACGCCGGGGCGCTACGTTGGGATTGGGGAAACCGAGGATGACGACGAGCCGTTTGAGGAGAAGGTGGAGCGGTTGACAATTACCTTACGAGAGCAATTTGCTGAATCTGCGAAGTTACAGAGGTCAATCTTACACACTTTGGAGATATTGGATGCAAATTGAGGAAGTTCCATTCACAGAGCTTCTTAGCGATATTGTTGATAACCGTGGCAAGACATGCCCAACGGCAAGTACGGGCATTCCGCTCATTGCAACGAATTGCATTCACAACGATCTTCTCTATCCAGCTTATGAAAAGGCGCGTTATGTGTCACGGCAAACCTACGACACTTGGTTCCGAGGACACCCCAAACCAGGTGATTTGATATTTGTCACAAAGGGGACACCTGGGCGAGTGTGTATAGCTCCTGATCCGGTAGATTTTTGTATTGCACAGGATATGGTTGCGGTAAGAGCCAATCCAAAGAAGGTTTACCCAAAGTACCTTTTTGCTCTTCTGCGTTCACCAAATGTGCAAACCCGAATCGAGCAAATGCATGTCGGAACACTTATCCCGCACTTCAAAAAGGGGGATTTCGATAAGCTACTGCTTCCCATCCCGGACTGTGACACCCAATATTTCATCGGCGATACATACTTTGAATTGTCGGCCAAAATCGAACTCAACCGCCAGATGAACGCCGCGCTTGAGGCCCTCGCCCGTGCCATCTTCAAATCCTGGTTCGTGGATTTCGACCCGGTGTACGCAAAGGCCAACGGCGAACCTCCCGTGGGCATGGGTGCCGCCACCGCCGCGCTTTTCCCGGATGACTTCGAGGAGTCGGAGTTGGGGGCGATCCCGAGGGGGTGGTGGGTAGAACCGGTTGGCAATATTGTAAGGGCTGTTGGGGGTGGAACACCGAGTACGAAGAATAGCGAGTATTGGGACAACGGCGTTCATTACTTTGCTACACCCAAAGATATGTCGGCCTTATCTGCTCCTATTCTTCTGGAAACCGAACGAAAAGTTACTGATGCAGGTCTAGGCAAAATCAGCTCTGGACTTTTACCAGTCGGGACCGTCGTACTTTCATCCAGAGCGCCGGTCGGATACTTGGCGCTGGCTCAAGTGCCTGTCTGCATAAATCAGGGATTTATTGCAATGATCTGTGATGGACCGGTTTCCAACTACTACATGCTCAACTGGACGTTGGAAAATATGGACATCATCAAAGGACGCGCCAGTGGAACTACTTTTGCGGAAATCAGCAAACGAAATTTCCGTCCTATCTTGGCACTCGTGCCACCCAAAAAGGTTATCACGGCTTTTGATGAACAGGTTGCTCCCCTGTATGCGCAAATGACGCTGGCTTTGCAAGAATCCCGCACCCTCGCCGAATTGCGCGACACCCTGCTGCCCAAACTCATCTCCGGGGAAGTGCGCGTGCCGGAAGTGGAAACATTCATTGGAGGTTAGCAATGGGTATGCGTCACTTGAAACAGCTTGGAGATAGTTTCACTATAGCAATCCCCACTGACGAAAAAGGACTAACGGGGCGCGAATGTCCAAATCCTGATTGTCTGGGCTACTTCAAAATCGAGCTTGGGACAGGGTTAGAAGGTGAAGATTTGCCTTGTCATTGCCCCTATTGTGGACATACTGAAAGCCCTGATCATTTTTGGACAACGGAACAGATAGAATATGCTCAGTCAGTAGCCATCAATAGAATTACCCAAGCTTTGAAACAAGACATCCAAGCATGGGATAGAGATTTGCGCCGTCGTACTCGCGGAGGATTTATCCAACTCAACGTAGAATATAAAGGCACTCCACACCCAATTCGCTATTACCGAGAAAAACAGCTTGAAACGGAAGTGATTTGTGAAAGCTGCACCCTGCACTACGCAATCTACGGTGTGTTTGGATACTGCCCTGATTGCGGGATACATAACTCGCTGCAAATTCTCAACAAAAACTTTGAGTTTGCACGCAAAGAGATAGGTTTGGCGGCAACAATAGAAGATAGCGACTTTTCAGCTTATCTGGTTGCCAACGCCCTCGAAAATGCTGTATCTGCATTTGATGGCTTCGGGCGTGAGATATGCCGAGTTCATGCTGCCAAAGCCAGTGATCCAAACAAAGCAGAAAATTTGTCTTTTCAGAACCTCGTCAGGGTCAATGATCGTTTACAGCAGCTTTTTGGGTTTACAATGGCTACGGCTTTGGATATTGATGATTGGGAGTTTGTCTGCCGTTGCTTCCAAAAGCGACACCTGTTAGCACATCAGATGGGTGTTGTTGACCAAGAATACATAGACAAAACCCACGATCCAGAAGTTGTTGTAGGTCACAAAGTCCCGATTATAGCCGACGAAGTGGGAGCACTTATGCAGCACCTTGAAGTATTGGGAGCTTATCTTATCACACGTCTAAAGTAACATGAGCCACCATAAATTCACCGAATCCGATGTCGAAGACGCCGCCCTCGAATGGCTGCAAGCCGTGGGCTATACCTACATCGGCGGCCCGGAGATCGCCCCTGGCGAACCTGCCGCCGAGCGCGCCACTTACCGCGATGTCATCCTCACCGGTCGCTTGCGGGCAGCCCTGGCAAAACTCAACCCCGCCTTGCCCCGCGAGAGCCTGGATGACGCCGTCCGCCAACTCACCCGCGCCGAAAGCCCCAACCTCGTCGTCAACAACCACCGCCTGCATCGCCTGCTCGTGGATGGCGTCCCTGTCAGTTATCAGCAGAACGGGCGCACCGTGTACCTCAACGCCCGCGTGCTGGACTTCAACCAGCCCCGCAACAACGACTGGCTGGCCGTCAACCAGTTCAGCATCCAGAAACAGGGTGCGCTCCCCAACCCCGACCGGCCTTTGGAAGAAACCCGCCGCCCAGATGTACTGCTGTTCGTCAATGGCCTGCCGCTCGCCGTCATCGAACTCAAGAACGCCTCCGACGAGAAGGCCACTGTCGAGGCCGCCTACACCCAATTGCAGACCTACCAGCACGAAATCCCCGACCTGTTCATCCCCAACGCTGTGCTCGTCGCCAGTGACGGCACGGACGCCCGCCTGGGCAGCCTGACCGCTTCCTGGGACTGGTTCAAACGCTGGCGCTCGGTAGATGGAGAGAAACTAGAGGAAGGGCGCGCGCAATTGGAAGTGCTCATTCGCGGCGCGCTGGCCCCGGAGCGTCTGCTCGACCTGCTGCGCTACTTCACCGTGTTCGAGGACGATGGCCGCGCCATCAAGAAGAAACTCGCGGGCTATCACCAGTATTTCGCCGTCAACAAAGCCGTGGCCGAAACGCTGCGCGCCACCAGTGAGCGCGGGAATGGGCGCGTCGGCGTCGTCTGGCACACGCAAGGCTCCGGCAAGAGCCTCTCGATGCTGTTCTACGCGGGCAAGGTCATCCAACAGCCAGCGATGGCAAATCCCACCCTCGTCGTCCTCACGGACCGCAACGACCTGGACGACCAATTGTTCGACACCTTCGCCCTGGGCTACGAATTGCTCCGCCAGGCTCCACAGCAAGCCGCCAGCCGCGCCGATCTGCGTGAGCGGTTGCGCGTCGCCTCCGGGGGCGTCGTCTTCACCACCATCCAGAAATTCCTGCCAGAAGAGGGTAACGAACACCCGGAACTCTCCGACCGGCGCAACATCGTCTTCATCGTGGACGAAGCCCACCGCACGCAATACGGCTTCGAGGCCCGCTACGTCGAGCGCACGGACGGCCTGCACAAGGTCTACGGCCTGGCGAAGTATCTGCGCGACGCCCTGCCCAACACCGCCTTCATCGGCTTCACCGGCACGCCCGTCTCCGCCACCGACCGCAACACCCGCAACGTCTTCGGCGACTACATCGACGTGTACGACATCCAGCGCGCTGTAGAGGACCAGGCCACCGTCCCCATCTACTACGACGCCCGGCACGCCAAGCTCAAGCTCTCCGAGGCGATGCTGCCGCGCATCGACCCCGACTTCGAGGAAGTGACCGAAGGCGAAGAAGTGACGCAAAAGGAACGCCTCAAGAGCAAGTGGGCGCAGATGGCGGCCATCGTCGGCGCGGATGATCGCGTAGCCCTGATTGCCCAGGACATCGTAGCGCACTTCGAGGCGCGGGACGCGGCGTTACCCGGCAAGGGGATGATCGTCTGTATGACCCGCGAAATCTGCGTCAAGATGTACGACGCCCTCATCAAACTGCGCCCGGAGTGGCATTATCCCGATGATGACAAGGGCCTGCTCAAAGTCGTGATGAGCGGCAGCGCGTCCGATCCCCCTGCGTGGCAGCTCCACATCCGTAGCAAACAGCGCAGCAAAGAAATGGCAAATCGCTTCCGGGACGACAGCACGGGGTTCAAGCTGGTGATTGTGCGCGATATGTGGCTCACCGGCTTCGACGCGCCTAGCCTGCACACCATGTACGTGGACAAGCCAATGCAAGGATTAAGCCTGATGCAGGCCATCGCCCGCGTCAATCGCGTCTATCCCGGTAAGGATGGCGGGCTGGTGGTCGCCTACCTGCCGTTGCAGACGCAGCTTCAGGAAGCCCTCAAGGACTTCACCGAGGGTGACCGCGCCCTGACCGGCAGACACCAAGACCTGGCCGCCGACCTGACGTTGGAGAAATACGAAGTGGTCAAAGCGATGTTCCACGGCTTCAACTACCAGCCCTTCTTTAACGGCAGCCCGGCCGCGCGCCTCACGCTCCTGGCGAACGCCGTTGACCACATCCTCAAGGGCCGGGAGGCAGGCCGCGACCGCTACATTGACGCCGTCACCGTCCTGAGCCGCGCCTTCGCTCTGGCGAACCCGCACGAAAAAGTCCTCCCCATCCGCGACGAAGTGGCCTTCTTCCAGATCGTCAAAGCACCACTGGTCAAGGACATCAAAACCGGTCCCACGCCCACCGGCAAAACCCCACAAAGCCTGGATCGCGCCGTGGCGCAAATCGTCGCCAATGCCGTCGCCCCGGAAGGTGTGGTGGACTTGTTCGCCATCGCAGGCTTGCCGCAGCCGGACATCGGCATCCTCTCCGACGCCTTTCTGCTGGAAGTCGCTGCCCTCCCGCAACGTGACCTGGTGGTAGAACTCCTGCGCCGCCTCATCGAGGACGAAATCCGCGCCAACCGGCGCACGAACCTCATCCAATCGCGCTCCTTCGCCGGGATGCTGCTCAACACGATGGAACGCTACAACCAGCAGCAGATCGCCGCCGCCGAAATCATCCAGGAACTCGTCAAACTCGCCCAAGAGATGCGGGCTGCCCGTGATCGCGGGAGCGACCTGGGCCTGACCGACGAAGAACTGGCCTTCTACGACGCCCTGGAAACCAACGACAGCGCCGTGAAAATCTTGGGGGATGAGGTGCTCAAGAAAATCGCCCAAGAACTGGTCAAGAAAATGCGCGCCACCATCTCCATTGATTGGGAATTCAGAGAAAGCGCCCGCGCCCGGATGCGCGTCGAAGTCAAGAAAATCCTGCGCCGCCACGGCTACCCGCCCGACAAACGCCCCCAAGCCACCGAGACCGTGCTAGAGCAAGCCAAACTCCTGAGCCGTCAATGGGCGACGTGGTGACACATACTGGTCAAGATAGAGAGCAACAATGAGTATTTCCCCTGAGCTATCCCAACGCCTACACAAGACGCTGCTACGCTGCGGTCCCTTCGATAGCAACGCCGCCCTATACACCAACTTCACCGATGGACGCATCGCTGCGTGGCGTGACCGCGTCCCGGATAGCGCCTACAACCGTGCGGAGCGTGTCTCCGCTTTGATCGACGCGCTTCATGACCAATACAACACACGGGGCGATAACGTTCTTGTTTTGTTCCTGCACGTATTACACGAGCATATCCCGTCTGATGATTGCTGCTACCAGGAACTTGCCAACTTAGCGTATGAGCTAGAGCGCGAATTTGAGCTACACTCGCCACAGCCCGAAGTCCCTGAGACGTTCGGGCATAAGGTTGTGCAGTTTGTCTTTGGCGACATTGAAGCCCAACGTGCTCATCGTAACAGAATGGCAATGCTTAGACGGGTTCATAAGCTTTGGGTCGATGGATTGTTGAGGCCGTCTCTACACGACTCACCATTGATCGATATCAGGATGGAATTTTACCCAGAGGCAGTGGATTGTTCGTTGAGTAGAGAAATACCGATGTTATCCGACAAGGCGTTGCCTAAAGGTACGAGAATCATTGATGTATTTGATGAGATGAATGGGTCGCTGCTGATATTAGGCGAACCTGGGTCAGGGAAAACAACAATGTTGTTGACACTGGCACGTGATGTGATTGCGCACGCCGAAAAAGACCCTACACGGACGATCCCAGTAGTGTTCAATTTGTCGTCGTGGGCTGAGAAACGGCAGCCACTTGCTGAGTGGTTAATCGAAAAACTCAACACCATATATCACATTCCCAAGAAAGTTGCTTATTCTTGGATAGAAAATAATGATCTATTGCTATTGCTAGATGGTCTAGACGAAGTAGCACCTGACTCACAAGATGCTTGCGTGAAGGCTATCAACAGATTTCACCAAGAGTATGGGTTAACATATCTGGTGGTCTGTAGTCGGTTATGTGATTACAAGACTCTGACCACCAAAGTCAATCTCCAGGGTGCGGTACTATTGCAACCACTCACACAGGAACAGATTGATCACTACTTAGAAAACGCTAGGCATGATCTTCAGGCCATATATTCAATACTACAACAGGATCAAGATAAGCAGACGTTGGTTTTTTCCCCATTATTGTTGAATGTTATAGTTTCGGCCTACGAAGAATTATCGTCTGAAACACTGTATGCACTTAATACTATCGAGGCTCAGTATCAATACCTCTTTGATATTTATATAAAACGGATGTTTGACAGGCGCACTATTGAACAACCCCGTGAGCGTGTAAAAACTTTGACTTGGTTGTCCTGGTTGTCGCGCGAAATGTTACAACACTCGGAGACTTTATTTTTCATTGAAGCAATACAACCAAGCTGGCTTTCAACAAATATCCAAAGAAATCACTATGTTCTAACATATTTGTGTATAAGTTCTCTATTGCCGTTTGCATTGTGGGTTGCCACTTTCTTGATACTCACTATTGCTGCCACAATACTGGGGCCGTCAAGGATTGTTATTTCAGCATCACCGAGTAAAGGTTATGAAATTATCGCCGCACCGTTTTTTGGGGCTTTAGCGGGGCTTTTGACACTTAGACAGAAATTCGGGCTGCGATTTGGATTAGAGAAAATAATTATGGTAGAGACGCTGAAATGGTCTTGGTACGAAGGGCTAAAAGGTTTTATAAGTGGTTCACGTAATAGGATGGTATTTGTAGGTGTTTTGGGCTTAATAGGTTGGTTGATGGAGCAAAATCAGGTATATCCACTCGCTTTGAGGCTTTCTCTAGCTGCAGGCATTGGGTTATATTTTGTAATTGGCTTTGTCAATGGCCTTCAGAATGCACTGAGTTATCAGGAAATGAATACCAAAACTATCCCTAATCAGGGCATACGACTCTCTTTTAGGAATTCCGCACTAATACTGTTGTTAGTTATGTCTAGTATAGTTCTTGTCTTAGCCCTAGCCGGAAGCATCATTGATGGTTGGGATATCATTTCACTTCTTGGAATAATAGGTTTAGTGATTGGCAGTAACTATTTAGGGCCGATCTTTTGGTTAAAATATGGAGGTTTATCTTGTATTCAGCATTTCTCACTTCGCCTGATTCTCCGGCATGAAGGGCACATTCCTTGGTATCTTATGCGCTTCCTCGACTACTGCGTAGATCGCATCTTCCTTCGCCGCGTCGGTGGCGGCTACATCTTCATCCACCGCCTGTTGCAGGAGCACTTCGCGGTACTGACGCCGGAGGACATCAAGCGCATTGCAGGAGACAGCCGTGCGACTGTATAACCGCTTCTGCATAGGGACGACTGAATGAGCATTCCGCCTGATCTATCTCAACGCCTGCACAAGACACTGCTACGCTGCGCCTCCTTCGCCAAGATAATAGGTCCGTATGGAGCGAGTCATCCCGGCTGGTCGCCCTGCATCTGGTGGCCCGTTGGACTGACGTGGCCGGCTGGATCACGCACAAAGGCGAATCCTTCCACAATGTGATGGCACCGGTGCTGTTGGTCTGATACACAACGACGATTAGATGATCCATTGGTATAGCACCGTATCAGAGGCAGATACGCTTGGTTAGAAAACTTCGAAGTCCTTCAGTGTAGGTGGAGGAACGATCTCCTGCTCTAAACCGGCATTGTAGCGAGAAATGTATGTAATTACAGGCTGGCATTTGGGATGCCGCAAATCCAGTGAAGCCACAGCTTGTTTTTCCACTGATTCCCGCTTACCGTAACGTTGAAACAAGTCAGCAAGATTGCGGGCAATATACAATTGGACGTGGGGTAAATGCGCCTCCAAACGTTGAAAGATCGCCAATCCAGCCCAGTCATAATCACCAAAATGCAGAATATAAGCAGGGTATGGACATAAACTCGCCAGAGCTGACAACACCACATCCGACACATTGCCACCCAGGTAAACCATCATCACCGGGACACAGGGAGTTTGATAGGACAATGCATAAAACGATTCCCAGTTTTCCACGGTCAACAAGTACCAAACCGCTGGCAAGGGAAGATATGCCAGGCGTTCTGAGGTCACACCGACCATACCATAGGTTTGGCTGAGTTGTGCTATCGGTGCATCGGGGTTACTGTCAAACCACTTGAACAAGACTGGCTGAACGAGATGGGTGGTTGCACCCGCTTTGCTGTCGCGCTGGCGGACAATGTTCTGTGCCCGGGTAGGTAATAGTTCAGCCGAGGCAGCCTCTACAGGAAAGTTTATAGCTATCCAACGGGCAAACGATTCGGGATCAAGAACTGTGAGGGTACGGCGCGTTTTGTGCGTAGTGATTTTGACTAAGCCCAACGTTTGCAAGGTTTGTAGTATTTGGTTAGCCTCGGTGGAGCGCAGTCGCGAATGTGCCACCGTACCTTGCGTTAGGAGTTCTGTCAACCAACTAGGCCGGACCATCTTCTACCTCGTGTAGTTCAGGCGTAATCATAATGGTGTTGACCAAGACACTGCGCGCCCCGTTCCGGCGGAAGATGTAGTTGCAGGGAATATCCTGGCGGATTTCCGGGCTGGCAAAAATGGGCAAGAAGTTATTTTGATCACAATAACTGATCAACTGTTTGAGATTGTGCTGGTCAATACTGCCGACTTCATCTAAGAAGAAAGGGACGCGCGCCCCCATTGCCCGGTGGTGACTTTGCAACAAGCGAATCAAGCCTAGATATAGAACCACTTTGACACCGGTTTCTGTGCCGTGGGACTCAAGTTGATGAATCTCGGTGGTAGTCAGAGATTGCTCACTATGGGTAAACGTCACCGAAAATTCTAACAGGAACATATCGCTCAGACGTAGTTCCTTGCCGTGGGTGCGAATTTGTGACAGGTAGTCATCGACCATCACCTGAGCCTGATCGAAGTCGAGTGCATTTTGACCAAAAGAGAACAGATCAAGTTGAAGGCGACTGGTTTCCCGGATCGCTGCGACCAGATCACTTTGCTTAACTCGCACCTCAATCCGTTCGATATTGGACACCTGCACTTTGCGGATAGTGTTGTTTAAGGCTGCCACTTGGATTTCGACAGCCTCAAATGCTTGCACTAACTTGTCCAGTTCCCCACGCATCCGGGTAATGAGATTGGTGTAGCTATCGTAGAGCTGTTCCTCGAAACGGGCGACCTCATGTGCAATATCGAGTTTGCGCACAACCCACGCTTCAAAGGATAGATCAGGCGCTTCGCGCTCATAGCGCGCCTCCAAAGCAATGCGAGGTTCCTCCAATTGTTGTCGCAACTGAGTAAGCTGTGTCTTGTGTCGCTGCACACGGTTTTGACTGAAATGATACTCTTGCTTTAAGTCCTCTTGAGCGATGATTGACACATCTTCAGGACACGCGTCTTCAAAGACCTGGAGTGTGCGATGGCTTTGTTCCGCGTCAGTGCGTTCCTGGGCAATATCCCTTAACTGCGCGAACAATGTTTCCGCATGTTTGCGTAAATCACGGCGCTGCACTTCCATTTCCTGCAATTCACGCTCGGCGCTCGCGTGTTGTTCTTCGAGTCGACGTAACCGTTCCTCACACGCAAACTGACTGCCATACATGGTTTCTAGCCGTGCCAGCTCTGCAAATTGTTCCAATGTGCGTTCGCACGTCTGAATGTGTTGCCTCAGTTCGTGCAATTCCGTCTCTTTCTGTGCGCGATCCTTGACAATCTCTATTCGAGCGGCGAGGTCGCGCAGCGCTTGTTCTGCTCGCACCAGGCGCTCTGCCAGCGTTTCGGCATCCTGCAACGATATATACCACTCTGTTCGGGGAATAGTCAGTCCTAAACCACGAAAAGTACCTTCAGCATCCAGATAACTGACAGCATATCGAGATGCAGCCACAAAAGCCTCTGGGTCTGCTAACGCTTCAGCCGTTGTCAAACTAATGAGCCGTTCCGAGAGCAGGAAGGTTAGCAGAGCGCGTTCTTCCGGCGCAAAGCCCGTTTCTAACCACACCTGATCCAAAGTTCGCTGCTCCATTTGCCGCAGAATCCGCGTTTGCTCCTGTTCCCGCTGTCGCTGCTGTCGTTGGAGGCTCGTCAGATCATCAGGCTGAATCGTGTCCAACAACTTTTGTAGTTCCATCTGTTGATGAATATATCGATTACGCTCCTCCTCAATGTGAATCTTGGAATGTTGCGTGCAGAAAACTTTCAATTTCACCAATGTGGTGATGGCCTGATGCAGTTCGTCAATTTGGCCCCTCCGGTGTGCCTGCTGTTCTAGCAGCCCATCACGGCGTTGCTCCAAAGCGTCCAATTGCTGTCCGGTAGCCTGGTATTGCCCTTGTGTTTGTGTGTGTTGTGCTTGTAACCATGTCAGATAGCGAGCGGAGAGATGGTAGAGGCGTATAGACTCCTCTTCTAGCTGATGTTCGGCGTCTGTAATCTCTTGTTGTACAGCTTGCCAACGCTCGATGAGAGGTTGCAAGACCTGCAAGTCAAGTAACTGCCGACGTATGGTCTGAATTTCACGGTTCTTGCGTTCGTAATCTTCAGCCACGCTGATTTGAGTTTTCACGCCGGCGGTTTTCACAATCTGAATGAGGAATTGACGGACATCATCCGAGGTGATCCGATCTAGCCGTAACAAGCCTTGCAACAGATTGCGTAGCAGACGAAAGTTCGTCATCGTCAACTCAAACATCTGCACATTGTACACACCATCCGTATGCTGTCCGATCAAGGCTTTTTCGTAGTCCTCGAAACGTGCATAACGACGAAAGTTGCGGTCAAAGAGCCGATCTTGCGCCTGCTTGAGAGGTAACACGTGCCGGGCCTCGTCCAGGAAGTCCTCAAGGACAAAGCCACCGTCAAAGACAAAAATGACTCTGGAATCCGCTGTGCCGGTACCATAGATACCCACCGTGCGTCGGGTTCCATTGAGGGTGCGCACCTCAAAGAGCAGGTAACCGCCTTCATAGGGAAAATAAAAAGTGAGTGACTCAGTGCTGGTTTTGGGGAAGGTCATCTCGCGAACATTATGAAAGTAGAGAAACTGCATCAACGTAATCAGACTGGTCTTACCGACGTTGTTCTCCCCAACCAGATGGACGGCTTGTACATCCAGGTTCAGTTCCAGCAGGTCAAACATACCACTGTTGACCAATCCAATGCGCAAGATACGACTGGCGTACAGGTCAGCCATTGTCAGGTTGTCCTTGTATCTGCGCGTGAATGCGTCGCGCCATATTCAGGAGCCGCTCTGCCGGACGGCGTAGCATCACAGTGCTGGTTTCTACATCATAATCCACCATCCCTTTACGCGCGATACGCCTGAACAGGTCCTCAAGTGGCCCCCAATCGTCGGCCTCAATCCCTACTTGTGCCAGGTATTCCTTGCCATATCCATCGCGGAACCAATCTAGATCACGCCAGGGTACAGCCAATTGAAACAGATCATTATACGGTTTGCCTTTTTCCAGCCACAAATCCACGAACAAGAACAAAACCACAATGGTCTGCTTCTCCTCATTGCTCAAGGCTTTGTCTTCATTTTCCAGGAAGATCACCCCATCCTCACGTTTGAGCGCATAGCCCACGGCAGCCAAGATACTCTGAAATTGCGCGAAGTGCTGCTCCAGCAGATTATACAACTCTGCATCGTCAGCTACATATAAGTCCGAATCGCTAAACTGATAACCACGTAGGAGCCTCTGACAAATATCCTGGCTCCTGGCTAAGGTGGGAATTGTCATAATCCACACTCCATCTCAAACCGAAATCACGCATTTGCACATGGAAAGTCTCAAAGGCGTGTTCGAAGTTTACATCCCAAAGCGCAACTTGCACCCGCTCATGGCGCACCGTCAGTGGCAGGGCTATGACCCGCAATTGCTCTTTCGCGGGATAGAGAGCAAATTGCTCGACAACGAAAGAGGGCCAGCTTACAATCTCAGGTGCCTGTTGAATCTTATGCCAGATTTGCGCCTCGTGAATTAAGAAGGTTTCGATCATATCTGGCTGTACATCTGGGGCAATCAAGGGCCGGAGATGAGGCACCAGACGTTGATATATCACGTCAACGAAGAACGCCGCCAGTGTATCCAATCCCGGGGCCTGCGATGCCTGGCGTCCGACAGGCAACACCGTAGTCCCGTTCAAAGCTGTCCAAGTTGTCCCAAGATCTCCCAAACATGCTGCGACCGCATCCTTGATACGTTTCTCATCCAACAATGATTGCAGGAGTGTCAAGGCCGT
>Ga0123334_1004280_pt1 | contig 14667 bp, 13 predicted proteins | sample BiotimSIPDNA_FD_89706 | JGI IMG/M metagenome (GOLD analysis project Ga0123334, IMG submission 89706) | Anaerobic biogas reactor microbial communites from Washington, USA - Biogas_R1 time_0 SIP DNA | ecosystem: Engineered > Bioreactor > Anaerobic > Unclassified | place: Washington, USA... | reverse complement strand
ATTTCCTTTTACGCTCGCGCCCTCTCGGGTTCGAATCCCTTACCTAATAACCATAAAAAAAGACCATCTTTAGGATGGTCTTTTTTTATGCTGGCGTGCCTGAAGGGATTCGAACCCCCGGCCTACGGATTAGAAGTCCGTTGCTCTATCCAGCTGAGCTACAGGCACATATGGTTATTTACTAGCTTCAAATAAATGGAGCGGGTGATGGGAATCGAACCCACGCAATCAGCTTGGAAGGCTGATGTTCTACCATTGAACTACACCCGCACGCCTGTGTCTTAAATTCCGACTTTCATATTATACAGTCGACGCATATATTTGTCAATGCCAGATTTCTAGTAAAACACGGCAATGTGAAATGAAAAAGTAAATGCAACTTAATGGTTGCGTTGACTACTTCCGAGTTGCAATAACGAATTCCATTCATGTTCTGAGAGGAGGGTTACATCATTGGATTGAAAAATCGCTATAATAGTGCTACAATATATTCATTGCTTTTTTGCAAAAGAGGAGATGTAGTTTAATTGCGCCAGCTTCTATTCTTACGAAAAAAATCGAAAAGCCCTCAAGAGCGTTCAGATAACATACAAATGAGACGTGAGGTTATCGCCATAACCTGGCCTGCTTTCATCGAGCTTGTTATGTCAACCTTGTTTGGCATGGTGGATATGATTATGGTCGGCCAGCTAAGTGCGGCCGCCATAACAGCTGTAGGCCTCACCAACCAACCCTTCATGCTTTTGCTTTCGGTCTTTGCTGCCGTTAATGTCGGAACAACTACACTTGTCGCCTGGCACATTGGCGCAGGCAACACACAAAAAGCCACTGCAGTCACACGACAGATAATTATTATCAACATGGTTCTTGGTCTTGTAATGAGTGCCTTTGGAGTGTTTACCGCAAAGTACATAGTGACATTCATGGGTGCTAAGTCAGACACGATAAAGGATGCAATATCATATTTTCAGATTGTATCTGCTGGGCTCGGTTTTCAGGCCGTTACAATGGGCGTTACCGCATCATTAAGAGGTGCTGGTGAAACAAAAATTCCAATGATCTATAATATAGGCAGCAATTTGTTGAATGTTTTTGGTAACTATGTGCTGATATATGGTAAGTTCGGTTTCCCGAAGCTGGGAGTGGCAGGCGCGGCTGTTTCTACTACATTTTCCCGGGGAGTTGTATGCATAGTCGCACTAGCTATCGTTTATGTCTCTAACGTCTCCGTCATATCGCTGCGTCATAGAAAGGGCAAGTATCGATTTGATTGGAGCATTGTTAAAAAGGTTTTTTCCATTGGTCTGCCGGCAGCCTTTGAACAGGTTGTGATACACGGAGGCCTCATTTTGTTCGCTCGCACAGTTTCAGGCCTCGGCACGCTGGGGTATGCCGCCCACCAGATAGGTCTTAACATTAACGGCTTGTCCTTTGCACCAAGTATGGCCTTTGGTGTTGCTGCCACCACCTTGGTTGGTCAAAGTCTGGGCGCAGACGATGAAGAAAAAGCACAGAAGTATGCGGATATAGTGCATCGGATTGCCGTCTTAGTTGCCTGCTCCGTGGGCCTTATGCTGATTTTCTTTTCACACCCAATTGCACGTTTATATACCAATGATCTGACTGTAGCCGCTATGGCAGGCACTGTATTGAAGATCATGTCACTTGCCCAGCCATCAATGTCAACACAGCTTTCTTTAGCAGGCGCCTTGAGGGGTGCAGGGGATACAATGTATCCTTTGTATGCATCTATCTTCGGCATATGGATCTTCCGCGTTCTTGTTGCGTATCTTTTTGTAAGCATATTCGGATGGGGACTTATTGGGGCATGGGTAGCTTTGGTGCTTGACCAGACTACCAGAGCTGTAGTCGTGTACACCCGTTATCGCTCAGGTAAATGGAAGTACATAAAAACACGCTCCACAAAGACAGGGAGCATGAAGGTTTATTCATAGCATACCACTTCTTATATATTGTATACATGTGGCCTAACCTCATCATCTTCTATTTCGATGATGCCATAGGATTCATCCGAATCATCCCTGGGGTCACTCGTACTACCCGGATTTAATAGGAAACAGTTGTCCTTCTTAATAAGCTCAGGACAATGGGTATGACCGAATAACACCATGTCGGCATGTAGCTCCTCTGCTTTTATGAACAGCTTATTATAATCCCATTTTACAGAGTATCTGTGGCCATGTGTGATGAAAATCCTCTTCCCGCACAAATCAAGTAATTTTTCTGCCGGGACATCTTCAATCATAAAATCGCTGTTGCCATAAATATATTCAATAGGGATATCAGGAAATAAACTCGATAGCTTCTGAGCATCCCTGAAATAGTCACCGAGATGTATAATCAAGTCAACGTCTTTATTTGATTTTATAGCTTCTTCAGCCTTATATGTGTCTCCATGCGTATCACTTATAACCAGTATTTTCATTTAAAAAGTAACCCCCGTTGTTATCTGTTGTGGAGCATTTGACTAATCTGACTCTATTAGGTCAAATTATGTTTCGACATGATTTAACCATTCGTTCTCAAGTATTTCTACCAATTTTCTCAATGCCTTGCCACGGTGGCTCAATTCGTTCTTTGTATCTGAATCCATCTGAGCCAATGTTAGCCCGTATTCGGGTACATAAAACAGCGGATCATAGCCAAAGCCATTTTCGCCTTTCGCACCAAAAGTAATCACACCCTCACAAGTGCCTCTTGTCATAACACTTCTGCCATCAGGAAAAACCAGCGCTATAGCACATACGAATCTTGCGGTTCTTTTGTCTGCGCTCACTCCCGAAAGAGCGTCAAGCAGCTTATTGTTCTTGTCTTCATCTGTCGCTCCCGGCCCTGCATACCTTGCAGATTGTACGCCGGGTGCTCCGCCCAGATAGTCAACTTCCAATCCTGAGTCATCTGCCAATACGGTTTCTCCTGTAATACTCCAAACACCCCTGGCCTTTATCAGAGCATTTTCCTCAAAGGTGCTGCCTGTCTCCTCAATCTCATCTTTTACACCCGCCCGGGCCATTGAAATAACATCATAGGGGAACTGTGCCAGTATCTGCGCAATTTCCTCAAGCTTGCCCTTATTCTTAGTCGCTGCAATAAGCTTCATTTCTTTCTCTATCTTTCTCAATATTTTATGGTGCTTCTATATCTTTCGAGCATCTATCTATCCATTACATCATTTATGGTGGCAGGAATTGCTAACCCAGCTGAAATATCTGTTCCTTCCGGCAGCTCAGCCTCACGTCCGTTCACCGTAATCCGAATAGCCCTAATGCTGTCGCACTGGCGCAAGGTGTATGCAAGCTGCTTCAAAATTCCTTCCTCCCGCATAGTGCCGCCGTAATTCAAAAACCCCTCACTAAAGTCCAGTGTAATTACTCCATCTGAAACGCTGCTATCCCTCAAAAAGACATTTTCCGGTATTTCGCTGTACAAACCTCCGCCTGCCTTTGTTGACACAAGAAGCTCCACAAGTGCTTCCGGCAGCTCATCAGCCTCTGCTGTGTTTTCGACAGATAGGGGGACAGGGTATATATATCCGGCATTCGCCTGCTTAAGAAAATATATATCAGCCTTTCGTGTTCCCGCCTGTATCAGGACATCTGTGTTAATCATGACATCCTCCCTGCCCAGATCGCAGGACAAATCCGTACCGTACTTTAATATCCCCTGAGGATATCCATTAATCAATATCCTTACTCTTTCTATGGTTTCGAAACCTGTTAGTGTGTAAACGATTGCTGCAATAATGTTTCTCTCAGACACCGCACTGCCGTAATTGAGCAAATGTCTGCTAAAGTCAATTATTGCAACGCCATTCCTAACATCAATACCCAATATATCGGTATCCTGGGGTATTACCGGATAAACACCATAGTAGGCAACTTCCTCCCTTGCTAATGCGCTGTCGATGGTAAGACTGACATTAGCCCTTGCGATTCCAGGCTGCGGCTGTATCCATCTGGTCATCGGCACGAGGAAGCCATCTGCATCCTGATAATACACGGTTACAGGACGTCTCGGCTCGGAATAGAGCAAACTGCTGCTTGCATTGCTTTGAGCGGTAAGTACTGCCGACTCGTTAATTAGGGCGCCTTCACCGGCACTCTTACTTGCACCATCGTCGATCCTATCAGCAGGTGACCCTGTGGCATCTAGCCTATTCCCAACCGGCGTATTTTCCGCTCCCTCTATCGGAAAGTCGCCATGCTCCGAAGCATTTGCACGACTGCCCTCTGTAATGTCTGTATGTGTACTGTCATCGACTATGACCATTTCCTGACCATCGGTAATCGCAGACGGTTCGCCCTTTGACTTGCCTGAAAAAGGCATTTGACATCCCGCAAGCATAATCATTAAAATCACGAGAAAAATAACAACAAATCTTCTCATATCGTCCTCCATTTGTAACTTACTAGTTACCAGAATTATGGACAACTTTATCAGCTTTTATTATTTCCCGTGCTCCCTGGTATTTCCCGACAATGTTCTAATCCTGAAAACGTCTTTGTCTATATTCAGTTGCCAATTTATCATCCTGCCTCAGCAAAAAGCATACTCACTAATGTTATCACAAGGAGGATTCAAAAAAAATCAGTAGAATTCATAAATTCTACTGCATCTTTTTATAGATATTTATATATGTTATAGGTTAGAACTACTCGGTCAGTAATTACTTCATTATTTGCAAAGCCTGATCCACTGAATCGCATAGGCCTTGGGCGGCGTTCTGCCTGAACGACTCTCTTTGAAGCCTGGCTCTGTCGGCGCTGTTTGTTATGAAAGCAATCTCCGCAATAGCCGCCGGCATTTCTGTTTCTCTCAGTACAATTAGGTCAGACCTTGACCTAAGTCCTCTGTCGGTTGCCTTCAGCACTGAAAGCAAATTTTTCTGAATAATTTCAGAGAAGTCCTTTCCCGTAAAGCCGCTATTGTCAGATGGACAATATAGTGTCATTGTGCCGTCGACATTTCTGTTATTTACTCCATTGATGTGTATGCTTAAGAATAGCTTCGCGTTTAGCATGTTTGCGATATAAGCCCGCTCATAATTATCGACATTGGAGTCCTCTGCCCTCATCATGTATGTCACTATTCCTTTTTCCTCAAGCAAGGCATTCACACGCTTTGCAATATCAAGATTGAGCTCCTTCTCCGTCAACCTTCCATAAGCGGTGCCTATTGCGGTGCCACCATGCCCTGGATCAATCACCACCGGCATTTTCGAGCCACTGCCAGGCTTTATCAAGGTAATCGCCGTTACTCCGGATGACCTTGTGTATACCATATAAGAAATTTTTGACTTGCCCCTAAACACCAACGAAGTTGTCCCTTCCTCAGCGTTTGTTCTAACCTCAAAATAACGAAGATATGAATCGTTTATGTCAAGAATCCCCTCGCCCAGATCCGCCTGCTCCGTGGGAAAGGTTATGGTATATAGCCTCTTCGATAGATCGTATTTGGCTTCGTAGAGCTTTTGAAGATCCTTGTCCCCCTGAGTAAGCATTGCATTATCCAAGGTAAAATACACCCTATCATCGCTATTATAGTACATAATGTTCTTGAAGGAGGGTTTATCAAGCCTCATAACCAGCTGATCCTCGGATTCTTCAAAACGATATTGGTATTGGTCATTGAGATTAAGAATAATGCCGGCACCGGTTTTGCCTGTTTTTTTGTAGCTTACTGACTTAATCTGACTGCCATCTACATTAAAGTATGCATCGGTGCCTATTATGCCCGCATCAGGCACTGTCAGTGTCAGCCTCTGCGGATTAGTTTGCCTTGACACGCTATATCCTTTATACTTGCCAAGTGTAAGGGAAAGCCCTTCACCTGATTCATCCCTGAAAAACTTGATGCCCTTTTGATTGCTGAACATTATGGCCTTTTTAGCATTGAGCTCTTCCTGGGGCAGCTTTTTAGCCACATAAACATTCAGGCCGCTATCACTATTCTCTATTGAGTAATCGTAGCCTTCCTTTACATCGAGAACAACCCTGGCAGTCGTGTGTGTGAACTGAGCATACCTTACCCGTTCAACCAGCTTACCTTCCGCCTGTATTGTTCTCTCCTTTCCAGAAAGCTCGGTGCTATCCAAATCAATAACAATTCTTAACGGATCTGCTAACTCAAAGCTACGATAACCCTTAAAGCCACTAATCGCCAGCTCAACTACCTCATAATCCTCATACTCAGAGTAGTTAACCTGCGTAAGCACTCCCATATTCGCCTTTGCAATATTTACTTCTTCGGCAAATGAAATTATACTACCAATAGGCAAGATAGAATAAACTAGAATAAAAATAAGAATTGTGTGAAAGTACCTTTTCATTATGACACCCCGTCGAATTCATCTTAAGTAGAATTTGTAAATATGCAATTGAGATTTATGCCTTGTAATTAGAGCATAGCATAAAATTCGACATAGATGGGGATAGTACCATGACCTTAATTTTTTGTTAACTATATTGTAATATTCTCGTGAAGACACAATTTTCCACGCAGATAGGTAGTAGTCACGATATGAAAATAGGCCTATAAAGTGAGTCCAATGGGTTTTGAATAAACTTAGGGATTTCTCAGTGAAATAATACATCCGCAGTACTTCTGACGGTAGAGTCCCATTTCTTTTGCTTCCCGCTGTCCCTCTCTAAAGCCGGGGCGAAAATCCTTGTAGTAGAAGCCGATACCATATTCCGAGGCAAATCCTTCGCCCAGCTCCTTAATCAAATCGTGCTTTTGATAGGGACTCACAAGAAGGGATGTGGTAAAGGCCTCAAAGCCTCCAGAGGCTGCAAGCTCGGCGGCTCTCTTCAGCCTGACACTATAGCACATAATGCATCTATCATCAGCCGGACCTTCGAAATTCTCCCAGTCCGATTGCCTAAAATCGTCATAAATCTTTACATCCAGACTTTTTAAGGCCGCAAACTCCTCCACTGTCTTTTTCCGTCTTTCGAACTCCTCTATCGGATGAATATTGGGATTAAAATAAAGGCCTGTCGGTTCAATTCCTTCCTGTCTCAGCACCGAAAGCGGGTATGTTGTGCATGGCGCACAGCACATATGCATCAAAAGCTTCATTCGAGATTCATTTCCTCCTGCTCATAGAAATCCTTATTAATTCTAACCCCCATATGTTCATAGGCAAGCTTAGTAGCTATCCTTCCCCTGGGTGTTTTATTTATAAAGCCAAGCTGTAAAAGGTATGGCTCATAAACATCCTCTATTGTATCAGCTTCTTCCCCGATACATGCTGCAAGCGTATCCAGCCCAACGGGTCCGCCCTCAAACTTCTCGATGATACTGCTGAGCATATTCCTGTCTGTGATATCGAGCCCTATTTCATCGACCTCCAGAGCAGTCAGAGCCATGGCAGCGACCTGCTCATCAATAACTCCCGAAGCCTTTACCTGCGCAAAATCACGGACCCTCTTTAGCAGCCTGTTAGCAATTCTTGGAGTGCCTCTTGATCTTCGGGCAATCTCTCTGGCGCCTCTTTCATCTATCGCTATATTCAATATTCCCGCAGAACGCTTTACTATCACCGTCAATTCCTCAGTGGTGTACATTTCCAATCGGTTGATGACACCAAATCTGTCCCGCAGAGGGGCGGTCAACAATCCTGCTCTTGTAGTTGCTCCAACAAGCGTAAACTTTGGCAAATCCAATCTAATCGAACGGGCACTCGGACCCTTGCCGATAATGATGTCCAGCGCGTAATCCTCCATCGCCGGGTAGAGTATTTCTTCAACGGTTCTGTTGAGCCTGTGAATCTCATCAATAAAGAGAACATCATAGTCGCCAAGATTCGTTAATATGGCAGCAAGGTCACCGGCTCTCTCAATAGCCGGTCCTGATGTAACACGAAGATTTACGCCCAGCTCCGAGGCAATAATTCCCGCAAGAGTGGTCTTGCCAAGCCCGGGTGGCCCGTATAGCAATACATGATCCAGTGCCTCCTTACGCTGTCTGGCAGCTTCTATAAAAACAATCAGATTTTCCTTGGCCTTGCTCTGCCCTATATATTCACTGAATTTCTTTGGCCGCAGACTGGTTTCATCTATATCCTCACTGACTATACTCGTTTCAATCAGCCTTTCATCATCCATCTGTGCTTCCCCCTAATGTTTATAAACTAAGTCCCTTCAAGGAATTTTTAATTATTGTTTCCAAATCCAGCTCATCAGAGTAGACCGAAGCCACGGCCTTGCTTGCCTCCATAGGCGAGTAACCCAGCACTACCAGAGCGCTGATAGCTTCCGAAAGCCTCGAGCCCTCCTTGGGAACTATAGACTTGTCTCCCAGGGCTCCAGATGCCATATCTAATTGCTCCTTGCTTATCTTATCCTTCAATTCTAGGATAACCCTTTTTGCCAGCTTGGGCCCGATTCCCTGAGCCCCGGTCAGGGTTTTTACATCCTCTGTGATAACAGCAAGGCCGAACTGTGAGGGTGATACTGCCGAGAGAATGGCCAGGGCCGCCTTTGGTCCTATGCCGGATACTGTTAGCAGCAGCTCGAACATTGCCAGCTCTTCCTTCGTTGCGAACCCGAACAGAGTCATAGCATCCTCTCTGACATTCAGGTAGGTATAAACCTTGAAATCCTGGTTTTGCACTGCAGCCTCCAGAGTCGATAAGGGGGCAAATACCTTATAACCTATTCCTCCTGCCTCGATAACAATATAATCCTTGCCTCTTGAATCAATTCTTCCCTTAATATATGCGTACATAAGTCCCCCTGAACAAGATATTAGTAAAATCTCGGCTTTGCCTATTAAATACTATTAAAAACCCAGCCTCGCCATCTTGGCAGAGTGTCCATGGCACACTGCCACAGCCAGCGCATCCGCCACGTCATCAGGCTTAGGTACCTGAGACAAATTGAGAATCGCCTTCACCATCTGCTGTACCTGGGCCTTCTCAGCCCTGCCATAGCCCACGACCGCCTGCTTAACCTGCAAAGGTGTATATTCGAAAACCTCTGCACCCGATCTTGCGGCTGCAGTAAGTACAACTCCTCTTCCATGGGCAGCTGCTATGGCCGTCTTGATATTCTTGTTAAAGAACAGCTCCTCCACGGATATGGCATCCGGCTTGAACCTTTCAATAATCAAAGATATCTCATCATCCAGCTTGAGGAGCCTCTGGGCAAAGGGCGTTCCGACTAACGTTTGAACCGCACCGTATTCAAGAGGCGAAAATTTGTTCTGTTCATATTTTACTATACCGTAGCCCGTGATTGCAAATCCCGGGTCAATTCCCATGATAATCATTTATATGCACTCCTATTAAGGACTTAATAAGGTACTATCCTCACTATTTATCCATAGATTTCACTAAAGCGAAAGATTGCATCGGTGTATATTTATAATTCCTATTGCATAATTATGCACTGAGTTGTATAATCAACATTAATCGAAATATTACTTGTTAACATTCTAACATAGTTGCGGAGGAATTCATATGAGCAGCAAAGAAAAAGTAATGCTTGCATATTCAGGCGGTTTGGACACATCAATTATTATTCCCTGGCTGAAGGAGAACTACGATTACGAGGTAATCGCAATGGCCGGTGATGTAGGTCAGGGTGAAGAGCTTGATTCTCTAAATGAAAAGGCTATTAAAACTGGCGCCAGTAAGCTATATATTGAGGATCTGAGAGAGGAATTTGTAACTGACTTTATTTACCCTACCATCAAGGCGAATGCTATCTATGAAGGGAAGTACCTTCTGGGGACAGCCTTTGCAAGGCCGCTTATCGCCAAGAGGATGGTTGAGATTGCATTGAAGGAAGGGGCAACGGCTATATGCCATGGTGCTACCGGGAAGGGCAATGACCAGGTGCGTTTTGAACTTACCGTAAAAGCATTGGCTCCCCAGCTCAAGATAATTGCCCCCTGGAGGATCTGGGATATCAAGTCCAGAGAGGAAGAAATTGACTATGCCGAAGCCAGAAACATTCCTGTTCCGGTAACAAAGAAGGACAATTACAGCATGGACAAGAATCTTTGGCATCTAAGCCATGAGGGTCAGGATCTGGAGGATCCATGGAATGAGCCCCAGTATGACAAAATGCTAAAGCTGATGGTCCCTCCCGAAAAGGCTCCTGACAAGCCGACCTATGTTGAAATTTACTTCGAGAGTGGTATACCGAAAAAAGTAAATGGTGTTGAATACTCACCTGTGGAGCTTATCGAGTCTCTAAATAAGCTCGGGGGAGCAAATGGAGTAGGAATTACTGATATGGTCGAGAACAGGCTTGTGGGCATGAAATCCAGAGGGGTCTATGAAACTCCCGGTGGCACAATACTCTATGCTGCACACAGGGAATTAGAGCTGCTATGCCTTGACAGGGATACACTGCATTATAAGGATCTTGTCGCTCAACGTTTTGCTGAGCTTGTATATTTCGGTCAGTGGTACACGCCGCTGAGAGAAGCGATTAGCGCATTCGTGGATAGCACCCAGCAGACCGTTACCGGCACAGTCCGCATGAAGCTATACAAGGGCAATTGCATGCCTGCCGGAGCAAAGTCCCCCTATTCACTATACAGCGAAGAGCTTTCTACCTTCGAAAAGGATGAAGTCTACAACCAGAAGGATGCGGATGGCTTCATCAATTTGTTCGGACTGCCAATGAAGGTCAGAGCCCTGATGATGGAAGGTCAGAGGAAATAAGTGTGATTATGAAGGACCTTGGGCAACAGTGTCAAGGAATTAATAAATTGCTCGCGGCGCGATACACACAAAACGCGTAAGGAAGGCGCTAAGGCGCCCGCGGTTTGGCGTACAATTCGCGCAAGCGCTCATTGGATTAGAAGGCTTGTGGGAAATGGCTCACGGCAAATGATGGAGGTGCTCGTTAATGAAGCTCTGGGGAGGCAGGTTTACTGCCGGTACCGATAAATCGGTGGATGATTTCAACTCGTCGATTCGGTTTGATCAAAGACTATATAAGCAGGATATCGAGGGTAGCATCGCCCATGCCGAAATGCTTGGCAGGTGCGGCATCATACCTGAGGAGGATGCAGCACTTATATGCAAAACCCTGCTTGAAATACTGGATGACGTAGAAAAGGGCTCAATTGAGTTCGAAGTGGACGCAGAAGACATACATATGAATATTGAGAAAATACTCATATCCCGAATCGGTGATGCAGGCAAAAAGCTCCACACCGGCAGAAGCCGAAACGACCAGGTGGCGCTGGATCTTCGTATGTATCTGAAGGTGGAAATAGGCGAAATAAAGGGCATGCTGATTGATCTGCAAAAAAAGCTCCTGCAAATCTCCGAAGAGCATCTGGAAACAATTATGCCGGGCTATACACATCTTCAAAGAGCCCAGCCAATTACACTGGCTCATCACATGATGGCCTATTTTCAAATGTTTCGAAGAGATATTGGCAGGTTGGAGGATTGCTACAAGCGCATGGATGTAATGCCCTTGGGCTCCGGTGCCCTTGCCGGCACAAGCTACGCTCTTGACAGACAGTATGTGGCTGACAGGCTTGGCTTCTCGGCTATTACGGAAAACAGCCTCGATGGAGTCAGTGACAGGGATTTCGCTATTGAGCTTGCCTCCTGCATCTCTATTATCATGATGCATCTGAGCCGCTTTTGTGAAGAGCTGGTACTCTGGTCGTCTACAGAGTTTTCTTTCATAGAAATGGACGATGCATTTAGTACCGGAAGCAGCATTATGCCCCAAAAGAAAAATCCGGATGTGGCTGAGCTGGTCAGGGGTAAAACAGGTCGAGCTTATGGTTCGCTGGTAACATTGCTGACTATGATGAAATCCTTACCGTTGACATATAACAAGGATATGCAGGAAGACAAGGAGGCCATTTTTGACACAGTGGATACCGTTAAAATGTGCCTTCCAGTGTTTACAAAAATGCTCGCCTCGGCCAAGATTAACAGGAGCAAGATGTATAAGGCGGCTCAGGGCGGTTTTACCAACGCCACGGATATGGCTGATTATCTCGTGAAAAAGGGTATTCCTTTTCGCAGCTCCCATGAGATAATCGGAAAAATGGTTCTGTACTGTATAAATCAGGATAAAGCAATAGCAGAGCTGTCAATGGAGGAATTCAATCAATTCTCAGATAAAATAGAAGATGATGTGTATTCGCAAATAAGTCTTGAAAAGTGCGTTTCGAGCCGAAATCTACCGGGTGGTCCGGCAGCCGAGAGTGTGAAGCGTTCCATAGAGAAGGGATATAAGTTTCTGGAAAACTACGAATGAATGACACAGGGGGACGTTTTTGGTCTGTCATGCACCAAAACGTCCCCCTGTGTCGCATATGGCTGTAAACGTGAATCTCGGGGGCATCGAGCCCCTCTCGATTCCAGCCGGATATGCTTCGCATATGGCTGTAAACGTGAATCTCGGGGGCATCGAGCCCCCTCGATTCCAGCCGGATATGCTTCGCATATGGCTGTAAATAAAAAAACCCGGTATCACCGGGCTCATGCATCTGGTTTTACTTGCGTTTGACCTTCTTATCGTAGGCCTTACCCAGACTATACCACGAGTCCCGTAATCTAAATCTCAGTTCTTCATCAAATGTACGTTCAATAACATCATTAAGCTTGTATCTCATCTGATAGTATTCTGGCAGATCGAATTCTTCTTTTTGAAGAAGTTCCTCCATCTCATCAACCCAGCCTAAAATGTTGTCCTTCCCAATAAACTCATCCTCCGGAAGCTTCTTTTTCAGATGTGCTACAACCAGTTTAACCGCCCTGCGCTTTACATCATTATCTGTTTGCACCTTTTTCACCGGTTTCTTCTTTGGTACCTTTTCTTGCACAACCTTTTCACCTTTCTTATCAGGCATCTTATCACTCCCCTATTGCAATAATGGATTGTATCATCATGAATCTTTAAAATAGTAATGGCGTTAAGCATCAGCTGACATAGCAATTATATAATAATATGGTTATAATTGCAAACCATTATACTAGGAACCTTTCAGGTTCTTGTAATAGTACCTGCTACCCATACTATTGACAGGTAACTATGTTCTATGACCTTTCAATCGATACCTTGCTGCCATCGCCTTGTAGGGCAGGCGGCTCAACTATCAGACGCCGACTTATCCTACCCCTCAATTCGGGTACGTGGCTGATAAGACCAATCACTCTCTCCTTTCTGCTCAATCGCTCAAGAGAATCGATAACGGCATCCAACAAATCGTAGTCAAGTGTTCCAAAGCCTTCATCAAGGAAGAAAAACTCCAGAGGGCTCTGCCCCTTCAGCTGAATTTGCTCCGACAGGGCTAATGCCAAAGACAGCGACGTTAAAAATGTTTCTCCGCCTGACAGTGAAGTAACCATCCTGTGGGCACCACCGTTAGCCTGATCTCTGATAATAAATCCACCCTGTGCATCCAACTCCAGCACGTATCTATGGTTTGTCATCTCTCCGAGTATCACAGAGGCCTTAGCCGCTACATACCGCAGCCGCTCCTCAGCAATGTAATCGATAAAGCTGTTATCCTTCCTGTGCTCAGCCTTCAATAGCTTCTGAATCTGCTCAAAAAAGCCTTGCTTGTGGCTCAGTTCGTAGTAGACCTTGCTCAGCTCGAGCCACTTATCATGCTTTTTGTTAAGGTTAATGAAGTAGTTCCTAGCTACCTCACTGTTAGAAACGCACTCCTGCCTGCGTTCTAGCAGCTCGGAGTAAGTCTTTTCTATCTCAACCCACTCTTGCTCAGTTATGCTGCGGCAGTTAAGCTTCTTCTCCACCAATGACTTCTGCGCTCGTATGTTAATCAACATGCTATCATACTTCTCTATGCTTTCCTGAATGGCCTTTTGCTGCTCCCTGGAGACAACTGAGGCTTCAACTTCTGCCCCATCAGCAAAGCCTTTGTCCACGAGAGCAGAATTTAATTTATTCTCGTCCTTTTTCATGCTTTCTGAATAAATGCTGACCTGATTCTCCAAGAGAGATTTTCTGGAAGACAGCTCGTTACTCTGCTTTTCAAGCGCATCTGCTTTTTGCCTGCATTCATTCTCATGGTTGGAATAGCTTTCAAGCGTCTGATCGATTTTGTGAATCTCTTCCTCCGCATCCGCTTCCCCAACCACTTCCCTGAGCTTTGCTACCCTGCTCTGCTTCTGAGCATCAATACTATTTATATCAGCCTCGAGCTTAATGTGGTCTGCATTTAGCACCTGTAGCTCTCCGCTTAGCTTGTCAACTAGAAGCCTCTTGCTATCACCTATCTGACGCATTTTTTCGATTTGCTTTTGCTGCTTCAACAGCTCCCTATCATTTTCAACTATTCTCTTCAATTCAGCGTTGGCGCCGTCGATATTATTCTTCTCCAGAAAAAGCGAATACTCACTTTGGGCAGATTCTAACATTTCCCGAGCAAGGTCAATGGATTTGCGCGTCTGTTCAATGCCCTCCTGATTAACCTTCAACTCGGTTACAATGCCCTTTTCGCTTAATCTCTTATCGGCAATCGCATCATTAATCGTCCCTAGCCCCTCTTTATACTCCGCCTGCTTCGCTTCCCAGGCATCAATAGCCTCCAGCTTATCGCCAAAGGATTTTTTGTCCTTCTCAATCTCCCCTCTAATCTGCTCCGGTTCCAGTGAGCTTAGATTTTCAGGAAGCTTCTGCCTTTGTGTTT
>Ga0123334_1004278_pt1 | contig 14674 bp, 17 predicted proteins | sample BiotimSIPDNA_FD_89706 | JGI IMG/M metagenome (GOLD analysis project Ga0123334, IMG submission 89706) | Anaerobic biogas reactor microbial communites from Washington, USA - Biogas_R1 time_0 SIP DNA | ecosystem: Engineered > Bioreactor > Anaerobic > Unclassified | place: Washington, USA... | reverse complement strand
GTGGTCAGATCGTAGCCAAAGCGTTGGGCGAAGTGGCCAAATACATAAAACCCGGAGTGACGACAAAGTTTCTGGATGGCATAGGCGAAGAAACGATACGGTCTTACGGGGCCATACCTTCGTTTCTCAACTACAACGGCTTCCCATCTTCACTGTGTATCTCCGTCAACGAAGTCGTTGTTCATGGTATTCCTTCAGAAAGCATTGTGTTGAAAGAAGGTGACATTGTTTCTGTGGACTGCGGTGCTTTGAAAAACGGATTTCACGGGGACTCAGCTTACACCTTCTGCGTAGGCGATGTCGAACCTGCAATTATTGAACTGTTAAAAACCACCAAAGAATCCCTGTATAAGGGTATCGAGGAGGCAATAGATGGTAAACGCATAGGAGATATCGGTAACGCTGTACAGGAGTATTGTCAACGCAGAGGGTATACCGTCGTGCGGGAATTAGTGGGCCACGGTGTGGGTCGCTCCTTGCATGAAGAACCCGAAGTTCCCAATGTGGGCAAACGCGGTAGCGGTGTTCGCTTGAAACAGGGGATGGTCATCGCCATAGAGCCCATGATTAATATGGGCACCAGGCACGTGGTCATCGAAAATGACGGTTGGACGGTCCGGACATTGGACAGAAAACCATCGGCCCATTTCGAACACACCGTGGCTGTCACCAAGGGACAAGGCGCTCAGTTGATGACTTCGTTTGAGTACATTCAACAGGTGTTGGGTGACCGATTTATTTAATGTAAAGCAAAACAGATTCAGACTTATATGGCTAAACAGACAGCAATTGAGCAAGATGGTGTGATTGTAGAAGCCCTGTCAAATGCAATGTTCAGGGTGGAATTGGAAAACGGTCATGAAATCACAGCGCACATCTCTGGAAAAATGCGGATGCATTACATTAAGATTTTGCCTGGCGACAAAGTACGTGTGGAGATGTCTCCCTACGACTTGTCAAAAGGACGTATTTCGTTCAGGTACAAATAATATAAGAACAAATGAAAGTAAGAGCTTCCTTAAAGAAACGCACGGCTGACTGCAAGATGGTTCGTCGTAAAGGCGTTTTGTATGTGATTAACAAGAAGAATCCCAAGTTCAAACAACGTCAGGGATAAGTTGAATTAGTAAAAAAAACGAAAGTATGGCTATAAGAATCGTTGGTGTAGATTTGCCGCAAAACAAAAGAGGAGAGATTGCCCTGACCTATATCTATGGTATTGGACGCAGTCGGGCACAATTGATCCTGGAAAAGGCCGGTGTCGATAAAGACATCAAGGTCAAAGACTGGACAGACGACCAGGCTGGTCGTATCCGTGAATTCATCGGCAGCAGTTTCAAAGTTGAAGGTGATTTGCGTTCAGAAGTTCAGTTGAACATCAAGCGTTTGATGGATATCGGTTGCTACCGTGGCATCCGTCACCGTCTTGGTTTGCCGCTCAGAGGCCAAGGCACCAAGAACAACGCCCGTACCCGCAAGGGCAAGAAAAAGACCGTGGCTAACAAGAAGAAGGCTACAAAGTAATCGGGCTCTCTTGAATATACCCGCATTTAATTAAGTACTGATATGGCAAAGAAAACAGTCGCAGCTAAAAAAAGAAATGTAAAAGTAGATGCAATCGGACAGGCACACATCCATTCATCCTTCAACAACATCATTGTATCCCTTGCTAATGGCAACGGTCAGATCATCTCATGGTCTTCCGCTGGTAAGATGGGATTCAGGGGTTCGAAGAAGAATACTCCTTATGCAGCCCAAATGGCCGCTCAGGATTGTGCTAAAGTCGCATTCGATCTTGGCTTGAGAAAGGTCAAGGCGTATGTCAAAGGACCCGGAAACGGACGCGAATCTGCTGTTCGCACCATTCATGGTGCAGGTATCGAAGTGACCGAAATCATCGACGTCACCCCGATTCCCCACAACGGATGCCGCCCTCCCAAACGCAGAAGGGTCTAACCTAACAGGAACCGGTTGGTTGGTTCACACCATCAACCGGATCTAACTAACTGGAATCAATAAAGTATTAATTCCTGGACCACGGAGGTCGTGTCAATGATTGCGCACGTAGCGACTGCACCACTCCGGATTCAGCTTTTTCAAACAAACAATGGCTAGATATACTGGACCAAAAACAAAAATCGCCCGCAAATTTGGGGAGCCTATTTTCGGCCCCGACAAAGTGTTAAGCAAGAAAAACTACCCCCCGGGCATCCACGGCAATAACCGCCGGAAAAAAACGTCCGAATACGGTATTCAGTTGCGTGAAAAACAAAAAGCCAAATACACCTACGGCGTTTTGGAAGCTCAATTCCGCAACCTCTTCGAACGTGCATCCCGTACCAAGGGTGTCAAGGGTGAAGTATTGCTTCAACTGCTCGAAGCCAGATTAGACAATGTGGTTTACCGCCTTGGATTCGCACCAACCAGGGATGCTGCCCGTCAGTTGGTTAGCCACCGTCACATCGTCGTTGACGGCAAAGTCGTCAACATCCCTTCTTATTCACTCAGACCTGGCCAAGTTGTCGGTGTGCGTGAAAAGGCCAAATCGCTTGAGGTCATCAACAATTCCTTGTCTGGTTTCAATCACAGCAAGTACCCTTGGTTGGAGTTTGATCAGTCCACGAAGTCCGGTAAGTTCCTGCATATGCCTGAACGTGCCGACATCCCTGAAAACATCAAAGAGCAACTGATCGTAGAATTGTACTCAAAATAAAACGTGATTCAATGGCACTATTAGCATTTCAAAAACCCGAAAAGGTGATCATGCTTGAAGCAGACGATAAATTCGGCAAGTTCGAATTTCGTCCGTTAGAGCCTGGTTTTGGCATTACCATAGGAAATGCCTTGCGCCGCATTCTTTTGTCTTCACTCGAAGGATACGCCATCACCTCCATTCGCATCGATGGCGTTGAACATGAGTTCTCCACCATCCCTGGTGTGTTGGAAGATGTTACCAACATCATTTTGAATTTGAAGCAAGTGCGCTTCAAACAAGTGGTAGATGAGTTTGAGACGGAAAAGGCCACCTTGTCCGTTTCAGGGATGACAGAAGTAACAGCCGGCGATCTGGGTAAAATGTTTACCAGTTTCGAGGTTTTGAACCCCGAATTGGTCATTTGTCATATGGATCCTACAGCGGCTTTCCAATTGGAAGTGACTATTAACAAGGGTAGGGGCTATGTTCCCGCTGACGAACAGCAGGCTGTCGCTACCGATATTAACGTGATTCCCATTGACGCCATCTATACGCCAATCAAGAATGTCAAGTTTGTGATTGAAAACTTCCGTGTTGAGCAGAAGACAGACTATGAGAAATTGGTACTTGATATCCAAACCGATGGTTCCATCCACCCGAAGGAAGCGTTGAAGGAAGCTGCCAAGATTCTTATTCATCATTTCATGCTGTTCAGTGATGAAAAAATCACACTGGATACAGCCGAAGTGGACGGAGGCGAAGAGTTCGATGAAGAAATCCTGCACATGCGTCAATTGCTCAAGTCAAAGCTCATCGATATGGATCTTTCCGTACGTGCGCTCAATTGCTTGAAAGCCGCAGATGTGGAAACCCTTGGCGAACTGGTTGTTTTCAACAAAACCGATTTGCTGAAATTCCGCAACTTTGGTAAGAAATCACTGACCGAATTGGAAGACCTTCTGGAAAGTCTTAACCTTTCTTTTGGCATGGATATTGCCAAGTACAAATTAGATAAAGAATAAACAACGATGAGACACAATAAGAAATTCAATCATTTAGGCCGCCAAACCGCTCACCGTAACTCGATGTTGTCAAACATGGCAATTTCGTTGATCACGTACAAGCGCATTTTTACAACAACGGCCAAAGCCAAAGCTCTTAAATTGGTGGTTGAACCCCTGATTACTAAATCAAAAGACGACTCTACGGCCAGCAGACGACATGTTTTCAGCATTCTGCAAAACAAGGAAGCTGTGACCGAGCTCTTTAAGACTGTTGCTCCCAAAGTGGGCGACCGTCCCGGTGGTTACACCCGCATCATCAAGACAGGTTTCCGTCAAGGTGACAACGCTCAAATGTGTTTCATCGAGTTGGTTGACTTCAACGAAAACATGTTGAAAGCCAAAACGGAAAAGAAAGGCCGCACACGTCGCGCCGGTACCAAAAAGAAAGAAGCTGCTGCTGTTGCTGAAAAGCCTGCTGTTGAAGCTGCACCTGTTGAAGTACCTGCCCCCGAAGCTCCAGCTGCTGAAGAAGCTGCTGAACCCAAGGCTGAGTAATTTATCCTATTCCACTTATTTTGAAGCCACCTGACGAACGTTGGGTGGCTTCATTTATATAACCGCCCGTTGCCATGTTAGAATCCATCAAACGCCTGTCGTTTAAACACAAGAACAACAAGTTCAAATACTACCTGTCGAGTTACCTGAGGATGCTGACACCAGGTTGGGTATACCAATGCCAGTTGCCATCTTGGTTGAAACGGTTGGATAACTATGACAAAGCGTATATACGGCAGCGTGTGGACTATTACAACAAGCTTAGCGGGGCTCCGGTGCAACTTGACAATGCCACACCGTTGAGCGGTTTAAAGTGGCCTAAAAAGCTTAAAGCATACCATTTCGATACCCTAGAGGTTGGCATGTATTTCCCATTAAACAAGTTGGTGTGTTACCGATTTGGCGATGTCACCCAAGTGCCTGAGCAACCTTCGCTGGTTAAAAGCCGTCCAATTAAAGGGGATAACACCAATGCAGTGGTGCTTAAGATCAACAAATCGAGGCATTTTCTCTTTGTGAATGATCCGCTGCCTTTCAATAAGAAAGAAGCGATCATGATAGGACGGTTTAATATCAACCAGGAACATAGAGCAGCCTTTATGGAGCAGTACTTTCATCATCCCCTTTGCGATATCGGCGATGTATCCACCCGAAAGCTGTACCCACAATGGCAGAAACCAAGGCTGACCATCGATGAGCACCTGAACTACAAATTCATTTTGTGTCTGGAAGGCAACGATGTGGCCAGCAATCTCAAATGGGTCATGTCATCCAACTCATTGGCGGTGATGCCAGAGCCTACCTACGAGACCTGGTTTATGGAAGGCACCTTGATTCCCAATTACCATTATGTGGCTATCAAAGCTGATTATTCAGATTTGGAGGAACGTTTGATGTATTACATGACGCACGAAAAGGAAGCTGAAGCCATTGTTCAGCATGCTCATGACTTTGTCAAACCGTTTATGAATAACCAGCAAGAAAAACTCATATCCTTGCTGGTCATGCAGAAATACCTTGTTCAAACAGGGCAGGGGAAGGTTGCCGGAAAATAAGTCTGTCTCGACTCAGTCTTTAAGCGCGAAGGTGGCGCTACCAATCAAGTAGCCGTCTGCAAATAACTCAACGCGATAGTTCCCAGGGTGCAGGTATTCTTCCACATCCCAGTAAATGGATACGGCAATGTCCTCACCTTCATATTCGATGGGTCGCCTGGCTGAGTAACCAATGTACCTTTCCTCAAACAGAAAGACATTGTCATTTCGTTTTACCAGGACCGTTTCATCCGGTTGAACAATGCGTAAATAGACGTACTTTTCTCCCCTTGGAGCGGAGATGTTTTTGCTGACAACAAAGTTGAATTTCAGTTGAGCGGTCTTGCTGATACGGGTCGCTTTGCGGCCTCTGTCTGTCAGCGCTTCCACCGTAATGTTTCTGGCTTCAAGGATGGAGGCCAGGGTTACCTTTTCTGTCAACACTTTCTTTTCTTCAGACAGGGACAACACTTGCTCTCGCTCCTGGTGGTAGCGTTGGGTGACTTCCTGATTTTCCTTTCTCAAGGCTGTATTAAGACGGCTCAACGAGTCGATCTGGGCGACATACGTCTTGATGATGCCTCTCAGTGTTTCCAACTCCTTACGGAGTTCAGAAATGCGTTTGGCATTGGTGGCCTTGGTGACCTTTAATTCATCCAACAAGCGTTGCACTTTGTAGCGTTCGTTGTCGAGCAGGGTGGCCAGGGAATCGTTACCGATGCGCAGGCCATACCCTTCGTACTGCAACGATAGTTGTGAATATTCGTCGGTAAGGGCTTCTTTTTGTAACTCGAATTCCTGGGTCATCTCACGGATCGCAACATCCTTGCTGCGCAGGCTAAGCCCAAGGTACACCAGCGTGCCTACCAAAAGGACAATCACTATAATCAAGAAGACGATGTTTCTTTTCTGCATACGTTCACGGCTTAAAAAAAGGCCTTTACGGGAAAAGGCAGGGTTGACGTTTGTTGCTGGCAAAAGTACAAAAAACAGACCACCCAGCCAAGGTGCTCCGTTTTTTGGAGTCGCTAATAGTCCTAAAAAAAACAAAAAATGAATTACGGAAAATTTTCTTTAATAAAAGAAATACGTACCTTTGTCACGCCGAAAAGAAACGGCCCAAAATGGGCGCTTTTAGAGGGTGAGGCCTGATAGAAAGGCCTGAGTTTAGGTATCACGTAAAAAAAGAGCGTATATGTCAAAAGTTACAGTAGTCGGTGCGGGCAATGTGGGAGCAACCTGTGCCAATGTTATGGCAATCAATGAAGTTGCAAACGAAATTGTCCTGTTGGACATCAAAGAAGGCGTGTCTGAAGGTAAAGCCATGGACATGATGCAGACCGTGACCTTGTTGGATGTTGATTCCAAGGTGATTGGTTGCACCAATGATTATGCCAGAACAGCCAATTCAGATGTTGTCGTTATCACATCAGGTCTGCCCCGTAAGCCGGGTATGACCCGCGAAGAATTGATCGGTGTGAATGCCGGTATTGTCAAGTCTGTAGCTGACCAGATTTTGAAGTACTCACCCAACGCCATCATTGTCATCATCAGTAATCCCATGGATACGATGACTTACTTGACGCTTAAGGCTACAGGTCTGCCCAAGAACAAAGTAATCGGTATGGGTGGTACATTGGATAGCTCTCGTTTCCGCTACTACCTGAGTAAAGCACTCAATGTCAATGCCCGCGAAGTTGAAGGTCTGGTGATTGGCGGTCATGGTGATACCACCATGATTCCTTTGAAACGTTTTGCCAATGTCAAGGGTGTTGCAGTAGAAAGCCTTTTGGATCAAGCAACCTTGGATAAAGTGGTTGCCGACACCATGGTTGGTGGAGCTACATTGACCGGCTTGTTGGGTACTTCCGCTTGGTATGCTCCAGGTGCTGCCGGAGCCTATCTGGTTGAAGCCATCCTCAAGGATCAAAAGAAAATCATCCCTTGCTGTGTTTACCTTGACGGTGAATACGGCCAAAAAGATATCTGTATCGGTGTACCTGTTACCGTTGGCCGCAACGGATGCGAAGGCATCATCGATTACAAGTTGAACGCCGACGAACAAGCCCTGTTCAACAAGAGTGCCGAAGCTGTTCGTAACATGAACAATGTTTTGAGTCAGTTGGGCGTATTGGCCTAACCATTCAATAAATCAACGATTGTGGGTGCCCAGGCCGGTTTAGGCCTTGGGCACCCTACTTTTTACTCCAAATAGGAGGGGCTTCGGGCCAAAAAGTGTATTTTTGCAGTTCAATTAATCGCTATGAAACGACGTCTGATTCTTGCCGGATGGTTGCTCGGGGCTTGCCTGCTGAGCCTCCATCTCGAAGCTCAAATACGCTTCGTGGCGCCCGACAGCCTTGTTTTCGTTGATGATAGTGACACAGAAGCTGTCGATACTCAATCCTCTATTGTCGATCGTATCAACCGTATTGAGCCTGGTAAAGGCACGGTGCGTGTCATACAGGATGAGGAGGTGGCTAAACGTCTGGGACGACCAGCTGGCGGCCAAGCGAACGAAGCGACAAAGTCCGTTACCATCAACGGCTGGCGCATACAGGTCTTTGCTGGTAATAACCAACGTCTTTCCAAGGAAGAGGCGTTCAGAAAAGAAGCCGATGTGAAGTCGGCCTTTCCCGAATTAGCCACCTATGTCCATTATACAGCGCCTTTCTGGCGACTGCGGGTGGGCGATTTTCAATCTTTCAGAGATGCCAATGACATGCTTAATCGTCTCAAACGAGCGTTGCCATCTTATGGGCGGGAAATGTCTATTGTCAAGGAAAAAATCATTGTTGAGCGATAGTAAGGCACTTTTATAAAATAACGAGTCATGGTTGATAAACGCGTCGTACTGGCAACGGAATCCAATCCGGTCCAGGAAGCAATGGCTGCCCATTACAAGGAAATCCTCTCGCTGTTGGGCGAGGATGTAGACAGGGAAGGCCTGCTCAAAACCCCTAAGCGGGTGGCTAAGGCCATGCAGTTTCTTACATACGGATACAACATTGATCCGGCTGAAATCTTGCGTTCTGCAAAGTTTAAGGAAGAGTACCGACAGATGGTCATTGTCAAGGACATCGATTTTTACTCCCTTTGCGAACACCACATGCTGCCTTTCTATGGCAAGGCTCATGTAGCCTACATTCCTGATAACTACATCACCGGCCTAAGCAAAATAGCCAGGGTGGTTGACATCTTTGCCAGACGGCTCCAGATTCAGGAACGCATGACCACCCAAATCAAGGAGTGTATCCAGGAAACACTCAATCCCCTTGGCGTCATGGTTGTGATTGAAGCGCAGCACCTATGCATGCAGATGCGTGGTGTGGAAAAGCAGAATTCCATCACCACGACATCCGATTTCACAGGGGCTTTCCAGCAAGCCAAAACCCGCGAGGAGTTTATCAGTCTGATTCGAAAATAACCCCGTTATTGGGCTGGTTTCTTGGAGGTGATTATAATCATCCCACTACCGGTGTTTTTACCTTGCAGTTGTTCGGCCTCCTTGCCTTTCCGAACTTCCACTGATTCTATTTCTCCAACATTCAGACCGAGGATTTTGAGAATGTCCGTTTCCGATGCATTGCTCAAATCTACTCCTTCCACCTGGTAACGTTTATCGTTTACGACGATCAAAGGGAGGTCTTTGTTGACCACAGCATTGGTGATCGTTGTTGATTGACCGTTAACGATCTTTACCAGCGTGGTCGATGATGTCGGCTGAGGAGTTGCACTTCATTTTTGTAGCCTGAACACGATAGGGATGGTATAGTAAACCGGTACATTCTCCCCTTTTTGACGGCCTGGTTTCCACTTGGGCATGCCTTTCACAACCCTGATGGCTTCAGCGTCACAGGCTTCGTCAAGCCCTCTAATGGACTCCACGTTAGTGACGTTACCATCTTTATCTACTACAAACCGGATGATACAGCGACCCTCGATGCCATTCTGGGCGGATACAGAGGGATAACGTAGGTTTTGCTTAATAAAGTCAATCAAAGCCGCCTCTCCGCCTAGGAATTGAGGCATTTCTTCGGCTGACGTCAAGGGCTTACCTTCATTGCCACTACCTGCTTTTGCGTTTTGAGCTGATGCATCTCCTGGGACACCCGTGCAAACTACTTTTCCTTTTTGGGTTACGGAAGTCTGACCTGTTTGATCGGCTGGGATGTCCCTCACAGTAATGACCGTTTTCGATGCTTGGGCTGATGGTTCATCAGAGACATCCTTAACGATGACTTTAGAGACGACGGGTGCTTGTTCAGCCTGAGGTGCGGGTGGTGTGGAAACACGGCTACTGGGAACGGTTATTTCTGTCAGTTCGTCGGAGACGGTGTTCAGGGTTTCCAGACCCCAAGCCTGGGCGGCCAGCAGGAAGAAAGCGAAGAGCGGGATGGATAGGGCATACTTGGTAAGCCCTATCAGTGAGGTTTTTTGTTTGTTCATCATGATGATGCGTTTTTTAAGGTGAATGACGTTGAAATGATTGGCCATCTGCACCGTGCTTTCCTGGCTGGACAGGCGTAACAAATGGTATTGGTATGATTGAGTGTTGAAACCGGCCTTCAAGACTTCACTGTCGGCCAGGTATTCGAGGTTTTCCCTAAGGCTGCGTCTGAGTAACCAGGCAAAGGGGTTGATCCAGAAGAGGATGCATATCAATTCCGCCAACAGCACGTCTAGGCTGTGGTGTTGATTAATGTGGGCCTGCTCGTGACGGATGATTTCATCCAGGTCCCGGCTGGAACAGCTGTCGGTGTTGACAAAGATCCAACGCATGAAGGAGAAGGGAGCCTGCCCTGCCGGCAAGTTGACCACCTCAACGCCATGGTGATTGATCCTGTCGTTCTTCGTTAACAAGCGGGCGAGAATGATCAACTGGCGTGAAAAACGTAGCAAGAGGAAGACTGCAACAAGACCGTATCCCCAGACCAGGAGTTCAAACAGATTGAACGTGGTTGATTCAGGCGTGATAATAATTTCAGGCAGGGTGGTGTCCAGTGTCTGAACCAGGGTAATGATCGGTTGCTGATGGTCCAACCAGGACATGAGGTCGACAAAGGGGAAAGCCAGGGTGAAAACGTAGGTGATCAGGAAGGCGGCCCGCTTTTGTTTGAAGAACGTGTCCTTTTGCAACAAGAACCTGAAGAAGAGGTAAAAGGCGGCCAACGCCAGGTTGACCTCCAAAAAATAGGTCATCGGGGTTGTCATGGCTAGTTGGATTTATCGTTTTCAATCAAACGGATAATGGCCTTGAGATCGTCCGTCGAGATTTTCTGCTTTTTGGCAAAAAACGTGACCAGGTTTTGGTAAGAGTCGTCAAAGTAGGTGCTCACGATGCCTGACAAATGCCGGGATGTGTACTCTTCTTCGCTGATGCGAGGTTTGTACACGTAAGTGTTGCCAACCAGTCTGGCATCCAGGTAGCCTTTGCGTTGCAGGTTTTTAATGATAGACGCCAATGTGGTGTAGGGTGGCTTGGGCTCGGGGTACCGTTCAAGGTAGGTTTTTATTACCTCTTCGCCCGTGGACCATACAATGCGCATGGCTTCTTCTTCCTGTGGGGTTAACTTTTCCATGGTTAGTGAATTACGATTGTATCGCAAAACTACGAAAAAATCGTAGACTGCAAGCGTTTGATTTAAAAATAGTGGTACGGTTAGTAATATTTAACAATAGGTAGGGTGATGGGTAAAATGAAAGGGCGTCAAAAAGTTTATGCTTTTTGACGCCCTCTTGTTGGTGCGATGTCTGTACCGGGAACTTCTTTTACAGTTGTTCGTCGATTAGTTTGATCTTTTTGTAGATCAAGTCGCGTTCTTCTTTCAAGGCTTCAATCTTTTGGGTGATTTCCTTGAGCAGGCCGTCACCTGAAGATTTTGACATCGTGAAGAAGCCGATGTTGTTTTCAGCTGTTTTGATTTCGGTATTCAAGCTGTCGAATTGGCGCAGCAGACGTTCCCTTTCGTGCAAGACCTTTCCTTGACCCTTGGTGGACATGTCGTCCAGGTTTTGCTGGTATTTGCTGATGCGGCGGTTTTCCCGGCTGTTGAAACGTCGGCTCAGTGCGTCGATGACATCGTGCCAATCTTTATACACGGCATCTTTTTCCTTGAAGGGGACATGGCCAATGGCGTTCCACCTGCTGGTCAGATCCTTGTATGTGCTGTGGGCCTTCTCTTCCGTGAGGTCCTCAGGCAACTGCCTGGCTTCTTCGATAAGGGCGCGCTTGGCTTCAAGATTGTTGGCTTCCTCGCTTTTTTGAGCAGGCGCATGCTGTTCCTTTTGTTCGAAAAAGTAATCGCAGGCTGTAATAAAGCGTTTCCAAATAGCATCAGACAATTTCTTAGGTACGGGGCCTATGGTTTTCCATTCCTTTTGGATGCGTATCAGCGTGTCGGCTGTCACTTTCCAATCGGTGCTATCCTTGAGGGCTTCTGCTTTTTCGCAAAGAGCTTTTTTCTTTTCAAGGTTTTGGTTCAGGACTTCCTTGGCAGCTTTGTAGAAATCGCTCTTGTGACGGAAGAAAGTATCACAGGCCGCTCTGAATCGCTCGAAAATCTTGTTGTTGACTTTCTTGGGGGCAAAACCGATGGTTTTCCACTGATCTTGCAACTGAATCACTGTGGCTGTCATGGCGTCCCACTCCTTGTATGACAAGAGCTTGGTGTAGTCGATGGCTTCCACTTGTTCACAAATGGCTGTTTTCTTGGCCAGATTTTCGTTTTCTGTGAGCTTCAGCCGTTCGAAAAATTGCTGGTGGGTTTTATTGATCTGGGTGGAGGCTTCCTTGAAGCGGTTCCAAATCTCTTCCCTATATTCTCTGGCAACAGGACCTGTTTCCCGCCATTCTTCGTGGAGCTTCTGCAACTGTCTGAAAGCGACAACGACGTCGGTTTCTTCGGCCAATTTTTCAGCGCTCTCGCAGAGTGAAGTCTTTATTTCCAGGTTTTTCTTGAAGTCGTATTCCCTGAACTCATTATTGATTTTCAGCAGGTCGTAAAAACGTTCTACCTGCATCTGGTAATTCTTCCATAATTCGTTGACCTGCTCCTGGGGAACTGGCCCTGTTTCTTTCCAGGTTTGTTGGAGCCGTCTGAACTCGGGTAAGGTACGACCGATATCTTCGGTGCTTTCGGTCAACTGGCGAACATCTTCAATGATTTTTCGCTTGGTTTCCAGGTTCAAGACACGTTGTTTTTCCTGTTCGGCGTTTTGTTCGGCGCGTTTTTCCCTCCACGTGTTCAACAGGCTTTTCAGTTCATTTTCCAATGGGTCGGATTCGATGGGCTTTGCGCCATCGGAGGGTGTGCCATCTTCGGAAGACTCTGTCCCTTCTTGCACGTCATCCGGATGTTCCGCTTTATGCAGGCGGTAAAAAGTCTGCTTCAAGTAGTCAATCCGTTCCTTTTTGTCGTTGCCTGGTTGTTCTATCAGTTCTTTCAACTGGTCAATGACGTCTTGCTTGGTCAAGGGTACAGGAATAGACACTTTGGCTTCAGGTTCTTGATCCTCGGTTGTCGGGATTGATTCGGTAGTCGGAGTAGGTTCGGTTGTTGTTTCTTCTACGACGACTTCTTTTTTTGCCCTGGTAGCCCGTTTGGGTTTTGGTGCCGGGGTGGCTTCCATCTCAACGGGATTGGCTGTTGTGTCCATCTGTTCAGCCGTTTGATTGACGGCTTCTGTGAGAGAGTCGTCCAACCCTGTCTTTTCGGGCAGGTTGTTGGTTTCTTGCTTGTCCATAGTCATAACGTTGGTTTTCGCGCTTTTATAAAAAGCTGGTATCTCGCAAATTAAAGCAAAAGTTTTGGCAATGTCACCATGAGTCGGTCTGTTTTTTAACTCACAGCCACTTCTTGCGCTTGAAAATAATAAGGATAAAGCCTGAGAAAAGGATCATCAGGAGCAGGGAAATCCAAAAGCCCCAAGCCTGGTTGATGAAAGGCATGTTGGGAAAGTTTTGGCCGAAGATGCTGGCCACCAACGTAGGAGGCATGAAGATGACCGAAACGATGGTGAATATTTTGATGATCTTATTCTGTTCGATGTTGACCAAACCCAGGAAGGTGTCTTGCAGGTAGTCGAGGCGTTCAAAACTAAACTTGGCATGTTCCACCAGCGAGTTGACGTCCTTTAAAACGATGGTTAGCTTAGTGGTCAACTCCTTGGGTAAGAGTTCGCTCCTGAGCAGGTTCGAAAGAAGTCGTTGCTTCTCTATGATGTTCTGCCTGATGACCATGATCTGTTCCTGCAATTTCGTAATGTCCATCAGTACGTCTTCGTCGGCATCCCGGATGGAGTCACTCAATTTGGTGATCTTGTCAATCACGTCCTCAATTAAGTCGGCGTCACGTTCCACCCTGGTCTCCAGTACTGCCACCATAACGTGGTAGCCACTCGGGTAGTTGCGGGGATTGGTGGCTATTCTTTTCTGCGTCTCCATGAAGGTGGGCAGATCTTCGTTGTGGACCGTGACCAGGATGTCGTTTTTCAGAATGAAGGAAACTGTCTCCAATTCGTAGTTGGTCAGCATGAAGTTGGCGTTGATGACCAACGAATCGGATGTCTCGATATAGCGGGACGACATCTCAATTTCTTCCATCTCTTCCTCTTCCTGGATGTAGATTTTGAGAAAGTCCTCCAATTGATTTTCTACCTCCTCATCGACATCGTGCAGGTCTATCCAAAGAAAGTTGCCGATGGGGGTGCTTTTCAGGAACTCAAGGCTACGACTAACCTTGATGCGCCCGTTTTCGTGAAAGAATAACTTGATTTCTGCCATGGCGTTTGCTGATTTGCTGCGTTTTGTCACGTTAGACAAAAACGGGGTGTAACGCTGGGTTGATACTCGCTGGTTGAGCCCGTCAGGATGTTTTCACACAAGATTCAACCAGGTTGGTCAAATCAATGAACTCCTGAACGGATAGTTGCTCGGGGCGTTTGTCAAATACCGCTCGGTCGTGGAAGGGGCAATCTTTTCCAATCAAAACTTTGAGGGAATTTCTCAAGGTTTTACGCCGTTGGTTGAAGCCTGTTTTGACCACCTGTTTAAACAGTTGCTCATTGCAGCCTAACGCTTTGACGTCGTTCCTGACCAGGCGGATGACGGCCGATTGGACGGCGGGCGGCGGATCGAATTGCTGTTCGTCTACGGTAAACAAGTATTCAATGTCGTAGTAAGCTTGTAGGAGGACACTCAGGATACCGTAGGCTTTTTTCCCTGGTTTGGAGGCAATGCGTTCGGCTACTTCCTTTTGGAACATGCCGGCACAGCAAGGTATGGTATCCTTGTTTTCGAGTACCCTGAATAAGATTTGAGAAGAAATATTGTAGGGGTAATTACCGATAACGCAGTAGGGTGAATTGAAAAGTGTGTCAAGGGG
>Ga0123334_1004277_pt1 | contig 14675 bp, 9 predicted proteins | sample BiotimSIPDNA_FD_89706 | JGI IMG/M metagenome (GOLD analysis project Ga0123334, IMG submission 89706) | Anaerobic biogas reactor microbial communites from Washington, USA - Biogas_R1 time_0 SIP DNA | ecosystem: Engineered > Bioreactor > Anaerobic > Unclassified | place: Washington, USA | collected... | reverse complement strand
CAGAGAGCCAATCAAACCATTATAGGCCTCGGCACCTTTCTTTATATGGCCGCCCAGGTCGGCGATGTGCTTCAGGAGCACCCGCATCCGTTCATAGAGCACGCCGGCATTGTTCTGAATCTTGACGATTTCATCGGTGAGTTTGCTCTCGGCCCAGGCCTGAGCGATCGTCTCCAGAAGCGCGATGAGAGTCACGGGCGTTGCGATCAACACATTATTCTTGTAGGCAAACTCGATCAGCTCCGGGTCCTGATTCCAGGCCGCGCTGAAGATGCCTTCACCGGGGACGAACATAACGGCAAACCGGAACGGGCGTCCTATATTTCTGGTGTAATCCTTACTGTTCAGATTCAAAATCCTGGCTTTGAGCTGGCGGACATGGTTTTCAAGGTACTGCTTCTGCTGAGCCGGCTCGTGTGCTTCCAGGGCATTCAGGTAAGATTCCAGGGGTACTTTGGAATCGACCACGATCACCTTATCGCCGGGGAGATTTACCAACATATCAGGACGCATACGGTTGCCCTCGTCGGACGCCATGCTGACCTGCTCATCAAAATCGCAATGCTCGAGCATCCCCGAGAGCTCCACAATCCGCCGCAGCTGAATCTCGCCCCAACTGCCGCGGACTTGCGGTTTGCGCAGGCTCTCCACCAGCTTGCGGGCCTGGATATCCAGTGATTGCTGAGTCTCCATCAGATTCTGCAGCCGCTCGTCAAGCGCCTTATAGGCCCCCACACGCTCTTTTTCCACTCCTTCATTGCTGGCACGCAGCCGCTCGAGCTGCTCGCGCACCGGCTTCAGGAGCTCTTCAATCGCCGTCTTGCGTTTATCGAGCTCACTCTCGGAGCCTTTCTGCTGCTCACGGAATTTCTGGTCGGCCAGTTTTAACAGCTCTTCATTGGCCGATTTTAGCGTATCGGCGGAGAGCGATTTAAAAACATCGGCAAATTTTTTCTCCGCTTCCTGCAATGTCTGGCGCTGTTTCTCTTCCATTTGCCTGGAGGCTGCCCGTTCACTCTGCAAAGTCGCCTGCACGGCAGCCAGCTCCTGCTGTTTCTGGCTCAAAGCTTCGCGGGCGCTGCCCAGCTCCCCTTCCCTGCGGGCGAGCTCCTCCTGCAGCTTGGGGATTTGCTCGCCCTGCTGCCGGCAAACTGCCAGCTCCGCCTTATCGCGCGAGCGGGAAAGCAAACAGACGATCACACCCACTGCGCCCAGAGCCACAGCGGCCAACGCTACCCAAAATCCGATATCATCCATCTCTATTAATCTTCCATACTTTGTTCCCGAAACCAGGCCCTCTACAGAACAAGGACACCAGCCAACACCTCCGAAATAATTTTCATTTTCCCGAAGGTACAAGCCGGTGCCATTGTAAGCCCTAAATCTGAATCAGTCTAGTTTGTCCAAATTAAATCCGTTTTGGCTACAAGCCCCACCGGCTCAAAGGTCATAAACCACTGAAAAGCCTGAATGAGAGAGGGAAAAGCACCGTCGCCATGGTCACCCCCGGGAACCGGGTCGGTGAGCGGCACCTCGACACCCACCTTGCGGAACTCTTCCACGGCCACCAGCGAGTTCTGGAAAGGGACGTCGTGATCGCCCGAGCAATGCCAGAGGCGCATCGGAGCCTGGGGTACCCAACCTCTGCAGGTGTCATTTTCTCTCAAAGCGACTCGGAGAGGATGGTTCGGGTCATTTTGGACCGCTGCCAGATACTCGGGGCGTAGTATTTGATCCACCCGCTCGGGCAGAATCGCATCAATCTCGTCAGCGCTGTGCATACCGTCCAATAGAGGCGGCAGTGTCTCGTTGTAAGGAGGCAAGAGGAATTCGTCAGGAGAATCAACCAGATTGTAAACATGCTGATAGGCCGCCATGATGTAGACGAAATACCCCATAGCACTCATCGGATTGGGCGAGAGGAAATCTTCGGCCATGGTCCCGGACAGATCATAAGGTCCAGCCAGAGGAGCCGATGCCACGATGTTAAACTCTTTGGCGTAACGGGTTTCAATCTCCCGCTGCAGCGCCATGGTGGCGTGTCCTCCCTGGGAGTAACCGATCAGGAAAAGGCGCTCGGAAGGGAATATCTCTTTATCTGCACAAAAACCTTTGGCAGTGCGCAATAGATCAATCGCGGCTGTTGCTTCCGAGCCTGCATGGCAATAGGGATGGAAACCGGGCGAGTCGCCCAGTCCCAGGTAATCGCCAATGACTGATACGTAACCCATTCCGGCACACACTACGGAAATAAGCGCCTCGGAAGAATCACTCGAATAGGAAGGAGCATCGGACTTCAAAACGATCGTGCCATGCTGGACACTGATAACGCCCAGAGGCGACGAACATTTGGCGGGCAGGCAGATAAGGCCTGTAGCCAGGGTCTTATCCCCGCGGGGGGTGATCGTTTCGTAGCTGACCTTGTAGGTCTCGACCCCATAGCGGAAAGTCACGCCCAGCTCGGGAGCCATCTGATCCACGAGTAACTGAAGCAAAAATTTGGAATAGGTAGCGGCCGGAGTGATGGAAAGGAGAGCTCCACGGTTTGAGGGCTCCACCTGCACCAGGCGATAAAACTTCTGGGAAGAAGCCGCCGGGTCAAAAGGAGAAGTCCATTGCGTGTCGTGCGTCGGCCAGACCGTGCTGCCGGGGGCATTAACCCAGATGTTGTTTTGCAGGCGTTCGGTCACCTGCAAAGTGTAGGCAGCCTCGGGAGCACCCTCCCAGGTCAGCTTGATTTGGTCCCCGGTTTTGAGAATCTCCAGGGCAGCAGGCAACGGCTGCGCATTGAGCGTCCAACCGGACACCATAAGAAGCCCTAAAAGGGCCATTATCCAATTTTTTTTCATAGAGAACACCTTATCTTTCTCGTCTGAGGTATAAATTTTTTTGACGGGAAAACATATCCGTCTTTATAAAATATAGCAATTACCGCCACCTTTCAAGATAATAATGAAATATTTTCTCAAAAAAAAGGTAGCCCGCATTGCCTTAAAATATGCGCGCCGGAATGGGAATACCGAGGAAGAGAATAAACCGCAGATTCCGCAGATTCGCACAGATTTTTTAAAAAGAATCTTCGGATGCGCCACCGACGGGATGCAGAGAGAAAACGATTCATGCTTATTGAACACAAAGCGGCTCCGCATACCTTAGGTTTGCCGGATTCCTTCCAATGCAGTTGGAAACCACGGATGGACACAGATGAACACAGATGTTTTTGATTGTGTTGGTTCAAACTGAAGTGCGAAATAAGACAGGTTGGCATTCAAGTCAAAACAAACAGCAATTCCAAAGGCTCCTTCTCAAATCCGTGTCCATCTGTGTCTATCCGTGGTTCCTTACCCTGCGCATTGCCTCAAAAACAGGCGCAAACCGCGGTTGAAAAAGAGGGACGGGGGGTGATCATTGCGGCTCGACACGGGGGGCGGTTCCGTGAGAGGATAGCCTCCACTCGGGGGTCAATGCCGAAAGGGCTCCGGGCTCGAAATACAGAATCAACGCTATCTATGAAAAAGACTGGATGTTTATTGGCTTTATCGGCTCTCTTCTGGGCGGCTCTGGCCGTCTCGGGGGCCTCAGGCACTTTTCCGCTCCACTTCAAAAAACTCGATGCCCGCACCGCTTTCCATAGCCCCGAAGGCTATTGCACCGTGGTCATCCTCTCGGAAACCAAACCGCCGGAGCTCCTCAAGGAGCCTCCCGCCACCTCCCGCAAACTCTATGCGCGGCTCTTCAGCAAGGAGCGCCCCGTCGTCTTCGGGGATAACTTCCCCACTCCGCCGACCATGGCCACCTGGGGCCAGCCGGTCATGATCATGCGGCTCACCGAGCGGACTCTGGGCGAGGGATTCGATACCGTCATCATCGACCTCAACGGCAATGGCGACCTGACCGATGACCCGGTCCTGAGAGACCACAAAGTCAGCCGGCACCGCAAGTTTTTCGGGCCCTTCACGCTGCCGCTGCCGGAGGGAACGCTGCCGCAGGGCTCCATCATCGAGCCGGTGATGTATCTGGAGTCGGGCTTCCTCAGCGCGCCTCGCAGTTATATGGACCCGGCCACGGGCAAGTTCATCGATTTCGTCGGCTTCGCAGCCATCCGCAGCGGCTGGGTGCTGGAGGGAACCCTCGACGTGCCGCCGCTTTTGCAACGGGTCGCCTTCAAAGACGCCTATTGCGATTTCGCCTTCTCCCAGGAGGTCTCCCACCGCGAGGTGCTCAATGACGACCTCTACTTTGACGGCGGCAGGAAGGTCAGCTCGATTGAGTTCTTCCCCTCCGATTACGTGCTCCGCGATTACAATAACAACGCCAGCTTCGATTGCGAGCTGCCTCTGAACGAGTGCGAACCTTACGGCAAGTATATCCATATCAAAGAAAAGCTCTACACCTGGCAGATCGCCCCCGACCTCCAATCTTTCAGCGTCGCACCGGTGGAGGAATCGCTGGCCACTGGCTTTTTCGAGAGTGCCCGCTCATCCGATAAACGGACCCAGGTGGCCCTCAAAACCGGCTACCAGCCGCCCAGCGCCACAAACGGCACCTTCCACGGCGATGGCAAGTGGCAGTTGATCACGATTGACGCCAATACGCGCAAGGTAGAGCTGCCGGCCGGGGAGTATCTCCTGAGCCAGTTCGCGCTGCGCTCACGCGATGCCGAGCGCAATATCGCCCATCTGCCGCTGAGCGGTTTCGGCCCAAGGGAGGCGATCTCCTTTACCATTGCGAAAGATGAGAGCTTCCAGGCGGATTGGGGCCAGCCGCTCAAGCTCACCCTCAATGTCTGCCGCCCCGAAGGGGCCGAGAGCGCCAATACGCTGCAGCTCTATATCGACGTCACCGGCAAGAGAGGCGAAACCTACTCAGACTTCTCCGTTTACAAGCCCGCCAGCCGCTCCATGGAGCCGCTCACCGGACCGCGCGTGGAGATACTCTCCGGTGAAACTCCGGTTGGCTCCCACCAGTTTATGCATGACTTCCTCGGCTGGTGGTGGCAGATACCGGCCGAGCTGAAAGGCAAAAAAGTAACCCTGGTTCCGTTTTTTGAGGAATTCCCCGTGAGCCCGGTCCCGCTGGAGGTCCAGCTCCCCTAGCGCCCGGCATCGTAAGGAAGGAGAGAAAAGGGATGGATAAGGAAAAGAGAACTGATTGGATTCATGGAACCGGCAGGGAGCCGTCATCGCGGCCGTCATTCACGGCGATAGCGGCCGGCCGTTTCAGCTTTCTCGGTTCACTCTTTACTCCGGCGCTTCTCTCTTGCCTTTGCCTGCTCCTGCCTTTGCTCAGCCTCAATGCGCAGGAAGAGGAGCCGGCCCCGGAGCCTGCGGAGCCGGGCTTCCCGCTCGAGGTGGTCGGCGTCACCGTGAGCCCGCATGAGCATCCGCAAGGGATCCAATTCGCCGCCGAGACCGCTCAGCCACCGGCAGGCCGCGTCCAGATTTTCCTCCGCAACAAGGCTCCGCACAACTCCGAGCGCCCGGAGGATACTGTCCATATCAACGTGTTGCGGATAAACGGCAACGAACCCAAACGCTACGTCTTCAACAAAGTCTGGGCCTGGGAGGATTCCCCGGACGACTGGCCCGAGGGGGACACCTCTCTGCCGCCGGGGGCGCTGAGCGTTTTCTCCTTCAATTCACTCTCCCCGCAATGGGTAGAGCCGGGCAGCTCCTTTGAAGTCGAGTTTACCGATTGGCTCAATGCACGCAAAAACGTACTGGAGCTGACGTTGCCCCAACCCCAGGCGCGGATATCCTCGCTCTGCTTCCTCTCAAGCGGCACCGACCCGCTCCGGCCCGATTCGCTGGTCTTTTATCTGGAGAACCTCTCTCAGAAAAACTGGAAGCTCTCCTCGGTCCGAATTTATCAGCCATATTTGAAGAGCTCCTTCCGGCTGCTCAGGGAGATTGCGACGCTGGAGCGCATCTCCACCTATCCGGCCAGCGGAGTCCTGCAGCCGGGCCAGAAGCTGGCCGCAATCGTCATCCCGCCCAGCCATCTCAAACTGACCACCGCCGTCATCGAGGTCTGCCTGGAGAATCCGGCCAAAAGCTCCGAGCAACTCTGCCTCTGGGAGCAACTCCGCGTCCGGCGCGAATCCTTCGATATTGGTGCCGGCTGGATTTCCGCCCCCCTGAGCGAGGGTGGCAATATCCTCTCCTCCGAAACCTGGCTCAAAACCTTGAAGAGCCTCCATATCAATACGGCCAATATACAGAATATCCAGGGCTACACCGACCAGACCGACAGAGGCGGCCTCTACCAGATATATCCGCTCAAGCTAATGGGCCCGGCCCAGCCTTTGCCAGAGTTCGATACCGACTCCACGCTGCCCAATATCCACGCGGCGGAATCCCTGGGCAATGTGCAGGATGATATTAACCATTGCCCGCCGCAGGATGCCCTGGCCCTGCTGCGCGTCTATGGCGGATTCCGGATTCCCACCGCCCTCATTTTGACTGACCCCTGGAGCTGGCGCCACTATGCGGGGATTTCCGATTATCCCCACTTTAATATATCGCGCCTGGCCATCCCCAACCAGTTCGAGGAATGGGAAGCCTATGAACGCTGGGGCAGGCCCATCAACTGGGGAGCCCCCCTGGAAACCATGGGCATCCTGACCCGTAACCTGCGCGATAACAACCGCCCGCTCTCCATAGCCGCCTGGGTGCAGGGCCCCTTTGATGGCTGGAGCGGCTCGGGAGAGCGCAAACGGCTGGCCCCCACCCCCGACGAACTCCGCCACCTGGCCTGGCAAACCTTGAGCGCGCGGGTCTCCTCCCTCAACTGGTTCAATCTCAATATCGGCTCACTGGTTCAATACCGCGACCTCATTACCCCGATCCAAAAGATAAACCGCGAGGCGCTGACCCTCGAGATTTTCTTCCTCTACGGGGATTCCTGGGAGAACCGCATCACGGAGACGACCGATAAGAAGCCGCGTCCCGATTGGGAGCTCTCCTCCATTATCTGCCCCCGCGGCGCTCTCCTGACGGCGCTGGACCTGGATTATGAGATCGACCGCGGCAGCCGCACCTTCAGGTTCCGCCGGCCACGGGAGTCGAAGTTTGAATTCTCGCTGCCGCTCTTTTTACGCGCCCCGCTGGAGGTCTTCCGGATAGATGCCGATGGCACCTATGATGTTGCCTACCAGGTAACCTCTGAAGGCGTGGAGATCAGCGATAAACAATCACTGGCAGCGATCTACATCGCCACGCGCGACCGCCAGTTGCGGCCAGACTTTGAAAAACGCCGCCAATACTTCCAGCAGTTGGAAAAGAGCTACCTCTTTGACCCGGCCGATAACCGCCGGGATTACAACCTCCTCAAAACATTGGCAGGCCAGGCCGGAAGCATTATCCCGGAGGAAGCGCCGGAAAAATAGAATTCCGCACCCTTTTTAAAAAATCTTTCCCCTTTTTGAATAAACCGCCATCCCAGGCGTCTAACCTTTCAGTTGAGCGGCAGAGTTTGCCTGCAGCTCAACACGGGTCTGCCGGAAGGGTTGCCGTCCGCATCTCCTCCCTGTCGGGGTTCTCCCCGATCGGTATTTACCGGCTTGTGATCAAAAGAAAGAATGTGTGAACAGATGAAGAAAACGATGTTAACCGCTATTTGCGTTCTTGCGCTTGCTCTGGGAGCGGGTGCAGCCACGCAGGTAGATAGGAAAGCCCAGTCAAACTGGGATAAACATTGCTCCTTCTGCCACGGTGAGGATGGTAAAGCTCGCACGATGATCGCTCGCAAAATAAATGCCGCAGACCTGACCTCTGAGAAAATCCAGAGAAAATTCGGAGATAATCAAGAGGAACTGATGAAGATCATTTCTGATGGGCTCTCCAAAGGGGATAAAAACATTATGAAACCCCTGAACAAGAAGCTCAAAAAGGAAGAAATCGAAAGCCTTGCTCTTTACGTCATCAAGCTAAGCGACAAGGCGCATCAAAAAAGCAAGTAGTAGTTTTAGTTGTGAATAGCTGCGGTGTAGTAGCTTTGCATAGTTAATACAAGTCATCATAATAGTTATATCAGTTCAAACAAGGTCACCCGTACGTAAGTGCGGGTGACTCTTTTTTAACTCCTTCGCTCTACTCGCCTACCTACGGTTCCAGCGCTTCGCCCAGAAGGTCGTACTCGCGGCAATCGGTGATTCTGACCCGGGCGAATTCTCCGGCCTTCAAAGAATCCGAGTGCTTCAGGTAGACCCGCCCATCCACGTCGGGGGCATCGCCCGCCGCGCGCGCCACCCAGTAGGAGCTCTCCAGCCTCAGCAACCGACCCGTACTACCACGGGTCTGACCCGATTCACCGGTACTGACCTCCACCCCGGCCGCCTCCGATTCGCTCAGTTGCCGCTCCACCAGTACCCGCTGAGTGGATCCCACAGCCTCCTGGTGCGCCCGCAGAGAGATATCCCGCTGCAACCGCATGAGCCGCTCCAGCCGTTTGCGCTTTATCGCTTCCGGGACGGTGCCCGACATCACGCCGGCACGGGTCCCCTCCTGCGCTGAATAGGTAAAGGCGCCGACCTTTTGGAAGCGCTGCTCGGCCACGAAATCGAGCAGGCTCTGGAAATATTCTTCGGTCTCGCCCGGGAAGCCGACAATGAAAGTGGTCCGAAGCGTCACCCCGGGAATCCCCCGCCGGATATCCTCTAAAAGCTTGCGAATCGTCTTTTCCGAAGTCCGGCGTCCCATCCGCTCGAGCATCACCGGGTGGATATGCTGGAGCGGGATATCGACATACTTGACCGCTTTTTTGGCACGCGCCATCGCTTCAATCAATTCCGGGCTCCAGTGAGCCGGATGAGTATAGAGCAGGCGGACCCAGAAATCGCCGCGCAATGCGCCCACCTTGCGCAGGAGATAGGCGCTCAGTCCGGCCCGGTCCTGTTCCTCGGGAGTAATTTCAGCGGGAAGCTTCAGGGAGGGGGGAGATTTCCGGGCAAGCCGGAGCAGGTCGTGCCCATACCAGGTGGTATCCTGGGAGATCAGGTTGAGCTCGCGCACTCCCCTCTTGAGGGCGCCCCGGGCCTCCTCCAGAATATCCTCCGGGCCACGGCTGCGATAGCGGCCGCGAATCTGCGGGATCGCGCAAAAAGTGCAGGAGTGATTGCATCCCTCGGCAATTTTGATATAGGTGAAATGCCCGGGAGTGAGAGGGAGTCGCGGCGTTTTGGCAGTGTGGATATAGGCAGGCCGACGGTTCACCTTGATGGAGGGCGGCGGCAGCGGCGGTTGTTTGCGCCTGCCCGAGTGCTCGCTCTGGATTTTCAAAACCTCACGGCGCCGCGCAATCGCCTGCCGGATGATTTTGGGTGCCTCTTCCAACTGGTCCACTCCCATAAAGGCATCGACCTCGGGCATCAGAGCGGGCAGATCGGCGGCAAAGCGCTGCGGCAGGCAACCGGTCACCACGATCGCCTGCTCAGGGCGTTCTCGGTTCGGCTCCGGTCCGCTGCGCTGGCCCGCCTCCAAAATGACGCTGATACTCTCCTCCTGCGCCGATTCAATAAAAGAGCAGGTATTGATGAGGAGCACGTCCGCGTCGGCCGTATCGGTGGTCAGCGCCATCTCATGCTGCAGCAAGCTCCCCAGAATCACCTCTGAATCGACCAGATTCTTGGCGCAGCCCAGAGAAATGAGGGCGATCTTGAGTTTCTCTTTTCCCATTGTTACCTTCCTCTCTTCCACAAAACCTCAACCACCTGTTTTAACGACCGGGTGGACTTCGCTGAAACGCTGCCGGAGTCTCTCCATCGTCTCAGCGCTCGGCGGTTCCAGCGTCTCCATTGGCGGACGCCGCCCCAGCCGCGCATATTTCTCCAGGCCAATTTTATGATAGGGCAAGAGGTGAACCTCCTCCACTCCGCCCAACGATTCCACCTTCCTGAGTAAGGCTTCCAGCTCCGGCCCCGAGTCGTTCACTCCCGGGATAACCGGTATCCGCAGCCAAAGCTTTGGCGCGGAAGCCGCACGGCTGAGGTTCTCAAGGTTTTTCAAAATGAGTTCATTGGAGCGGCCGGTATAGCGCAAGTGCAGGGCGGGGTCCATCAGCTTCAGGTCAAAGAGCACCAGCGAGCACTGGAGGGCCACTTCCAGGAAAGTCTCTTCGGGCGCAAATCCGCAGGTATCCAGCGCTACCGAGAGCTCTTCGCGGCGCAGTGCCGGGAGCAGTTTGCGCAGGAACTCGGCCTGCAGAAGGGGCTCCCCGCCGGAGAGGGTCACGCCTCCGCCGCTCTCTTCATAAAAGAGACGCTCCTTCAAAAGCTCTTTCAGAATCTCTTCCACCGTATAATAAGCGCCCGATATCTGCCGTGCCAGCGTGGGGCAGCCGTAATCGCAATCCGCGCAACGGGCCCGGCCCGGCCCGCCAGCCGCCTGATGGATACACGGCTTGAAGCACTCACCGCATCGAATACATTTGGCCTCACTCAGGAGAACTTCACGCTCCTGAGAAATCGCCTCCGGATTATGGCACCAGTGGCATTGCAGCGGGCAGCCCTTGAAGAAGAGCGTCGAGCGAATGCCCGGGCCATCGTGCAGCGAGTAGTGTTGAATATGGGTGAGAAGTGCCGACAAAAGTATATGAAATTTCAGTTTCCGCCCGGACCCGCAGGAAGAATGACCCTACTTGCTCCCGCCATCCCGAACTTCCGAGACAAACGCCGCCATCCGCTCCATGGCGATTTCGATCTTATCCAGGCTCGTGGCAAAACAACAACGGAGGAACCCTTCACCGCTGGGGCCAAACGCATTGCCAGGAATACAGGCCACCTTCTTCTCCTTCACCAGCCGGCCGGCGAACTCTTTGGAGCTGAGCCCGGTCGAGGCGATGGAAGGGAACGCGTAGAAAGAGCCGCGCGGCATGTGGCAGCTCAGGCCGATGGAGTTGAGCGCCTCCACGATGTAGTTACGCCGCAGCTTGTACTCGTCACGCATGGCGATGCACTCATCACGCCCGTGGCGCAGCGCTTCAATCGCCGCCTCCTGCGAAGCGGTGCCGGCACAAAGCATCGAGTATTGATGGATTTTCATCATCGCCTCAATGAGCTCCGCCGGACCGCAGGCATAGCCGATGCGGAACCCGGTCATCGCGAACGCCTTGGAGAACCCGTGCAAAAAGAGGGTCCGCTCCTTCATCCCCGGCAGCGAGGCAATGCTCGTATGCTCACCCTCAAAGGTCAGCTCCGAGTAGACTTCATCGGAAATGACCAGAATATCACGCTCGCGGACGATTTTGGCGATCGCCTCCAGCTCTTCGCGGCTCATCGTGCCGCCGGTCGGGTTGGTCGGGAAGTTCAGCACGATCGCCTTGGTCTTATCAGTCAGCGCCTCTTCCAGCGCCTGCGGAGTCACGGCAAACCGGCTCTCCTCCGTGCAATGTATCTGCCGCGGGCAGCCGTGGACCAGGTCGATGCTCGGCACATAGCTGACGTAGCACGGCTCGTGGTAGAGGAATTGATCGCCCGGGTTAATCGTCGCCCGCAGCGCCAGGTCCAGTGCCTGGCTCACGCCGACGGTGACCAGTATCTCTTTTTGGGGATCATACTGAACATGGTAGTTCTGGGCGACGTAGCCGCTGATTTCCTCACGCAGGCGCAGCAGCCCCATGTTCGCCGTATAGGAGGTGTGGCCGCTTTCCAGACTGTAGATAGCGGCTTCGCGGATACGCCAGGGGGTGACGAAATCCGGCTCGCCAATCCCCAGCGAAATCACATCGGGCACACCCTGGACAATATCAAAAAAATCACGAATCCCGGAGTAAGGTATACCCCGGACATGTTCGGCGACAAAGCGGGAAGGCCCTTCTCTAGAACTCATGCTTCGGTCCCTGTCTTACCCTTCTTCTTTTTGATCAAGACCGGTCTGCTCTTCCCGCGCACCACGTCAGAGGTAATCATCAGGGTGGAGCCTTCGGGGAAGCTCGGCAGCTCATACATCGTGTTCATCATCATCCGCTCCAGGATGCCGCGCAGTGCGCGCACGCCGGTCCCTTTCTCCAATGCCTGGGCGGCCAGCGTCTTGAGCGATTCGGGGGTAAAGCGCAGACTGAGCCCATCGAGCGCAAAAAGCTTCTCATATTGCAGCGTCAACGCGTTGCGGGTAGAGGTCATCACCTCGACCATCTGCTCCTCGGTGAGCTCCTCAAGCACGGTGACCATCGGCAGACGACCGACGAACTCCGGAATAAAACCAAAAGTGATCAGGTCCTCCGGTTCCACCTGTTTGTAGACTGAAGGCGGCTTGGCCTCTCCGGCTGCCTCCTCCGTGCTCTGGTTGGTAAAGCCCATCGCGCGGTGGCCCACTCGGCGCTGGATAATCTTCTCAAGCCCCACAAAGGCACCGCCGCAGATAAAGAGTATGTTGCGGGTATCCACCTGCAAAAGCTCCTGATGCGGATGCTTGCGTCCACCCTGGGGCGGCACGCTGCAGACAGTCCCCTCCAGTATCTTGAGCAACGCCTGCTGAACCCCCTCACCCGAAACGTCGCGCGTAATGGAGACGTTCTCGGTCTTGCGGCCGACCTTGTCAATCTCGTCAATATAGATAATCCCAATCTGCGCGCGCTCGATATTGTAATCGGCATTCTGGACCAGCCGCAGGACGATGTTCTCCACATCCTCGCCCACGTAGCCGGCCTCGGTCACGGTCGTCGCATCGGATATCGCGAAGGGAACGTTCAGGACGCGCGCCAGCGTCTTGGCCAGAAGCGTCTTGCCCGAACCGGTGGGGCCGATCAACAGCACGTTCGTCTTCTCCAGCTCCACATTGCTGAGAGCGTCGGAGAGCTTATCGGCATACTTGGAGCCCTGACGCTCGGAGAGTATCCGCTTGTAGTGATTGTGGACAGCGACCGAAAGCGTACGCTTGGCATCCTCCTGGCCGATGCAGTAATCATCCAGAATCGCCTTGATCTCACTCGGGAAAGGAACTTTCTCCAGCTCCAGCGGCGCGTTCGCTCCCACTGAGCCGGCCACGGAGCTCTTGCCGCTGAAAATATTGGATATCACCGTGGCGCAATCCTTGCAGATGCTTGAATTGCCGCCCTGGAGAACCTTAAGGGTCGAGGAAGCCTCCCGACCGCAAAATTCACAACGTAATTGATGTTTTGCCATGGGCTACTTCTTCTTGGGGCTGCTTTCGGTGCTCTCAGCTCCGCCGCTCTCGATGAGAGGGATATCTTTCCGAGCCTTGACCACTTCATCCACCAGACCATACTTGCGGGCCTCTTCGGCCATCATGAAGTTATCGCGGTCGCAATCCTTCCTCACCTGCTGAACCGACTTGCCGGTATGTTCGGAGAGTATCCGGTGAATTCGCTTCTTGAGCCGAACCATGTAGTTGGTACGGATGACGACATCGGAGGTCTGACCCTCCGCACCGCCCAAAACCTGATGAATCATCACCGTCGAATTGGGCAGGGCGAAACGCTTGCCCTTGGTCCCGCCACAAAGAAGCACCGCACCCATGCTTGCCGCCATCCCAATGCAGTAGGTGTTCACGTCGCAGGAGAGAAACTGCATCGTATCGTAAATGGCCAGCCCGGCCGAAACACTCCCACCCGGCGAATTAATATAGAGATGAATATCTTTCTTAGGATCGGTCATTTGCAAGAACAGCAGCTGGGCAATGATCAGGTTTGCGATCTGGTCATCCACCGGAGTTCCCAGAAACACAATGCGGTCCACCAGAAGGCGCGAGTAAATATCGTAGCCGCGCTCCCCGCGTCCGGTTTGTTCCACAACCATGGGCACCAAAAAATTACTGATCTCGTTCCTGTCCTTCATCATATTGCTTTCCGTTTTCACGATTACCTGCAAGGCCGGCCAGAAGCTCCACCCGGCCCTCCAAAAACGCTACACTAAATCCAGACCCAACGCAACACTTCTGCGCCAACACAAATCCCTTTCCCCCAACCCATCGGTGCGAACTATGGTTATCACCACTTCCCACCTCCCATCCGGAGGACGCGCAACCCTATGCACCCATTCGGAGTGCATCAAACATCAGGTATGTGGAGCATACGTTCCCGAGGTGTGCACAGACCCTATATTTCCGGTTGAGCCGGGCACCTTCCTTATCTGCACCCCGTGCGGGGTGCAGCATATTTCAGGTATGCGGAGGATACGTTCCCGAGGTGTGCACAGACCCCATATTTCCGGTTGAGCCGGGTACCTTCCTTATCTGCACCCCGTGCGGGGTGCAGCATACTTCAGGTATGCGGAGCATACCCATAGCATAGCCAGGGGTCTTCAGACCCCTGGTACGCATCCCCCACACGAAACATTCGACCCCGCAGGGGTCGTGTGGGGATTTTATCATCATCCTGACCAGGGGTCTACGACCCCTGGCTATGGGCCGGCATCCCTACGGGATGCTTTTCGAACTAACAAAAAAACAGTTATTGGCAAAATAAATAAAATAATTATTACTACAGCTCTAGGAACATGACTGTTTGATGGACCAAAATTCTTTGATAATTCAGATAAAGATTGGGCTTTTTCTAAACTCACAACATTTTGATACCTGGGTGAGTTTGCAAAAGGCCAAGGCCCCTTAACCAGTGCGTAACGCAGAGCCTTATTAGTCATACCATTTTGGCGAAAATCTTGTACTCTGACCGTGCCATTTGGAAATTTCGGTGGTTTAGGGAATACATTAGTTTCGGTT
>Ga0123334_1004273_pt1 | contig 14682 bp, 16 predicted proteins | sample BiotimSIPDNA_FD_89706 | JGI IMG/M metagenome (GOLD analysis project Ga0123334, IMG submission 89706) | Anaerobic biogas reactor microbial communites from Washington, USA - Biogas_R1 time_0 SIP DNA | ecosystem: Engineered > Bioreactor > Anaerobic > Unclassified | place: Washington, USA... | reverse complement strand
TCCTTTTTAGAAGTCATACTTTATCTTCCTACTATATATTTATATTAATTGATTATTAAAAAGTGTTCATTTTGATAAAGATTTTTCATTTTTGATAAGATTTTTCATAACTGTTAGATTCCCAATAAGTATTTGAATCTGCATTATAACCAGATGTATCATAACCACTCACAGGCATAGCACTTGTTTCATAATAACCTTCAACTTTATATCCAACATCTTTAATATGTAAAGAAGTAGAAGTAATAGGTGATCCTGAAGTGTCATAACCTGCATTTGTCCCCACAAAATATTTAGAATTAATAATTTTAACAATAGATGTTTGAGTAAGAGGTTTATACATCCAACCTTCAACTACCAAATCAAGAGAAGCGTTTACTTCTCTCATAGTTTCAGTATCCATTTGATTAACAAAATCAAAATTTACACCATCTAATCTTACAGGTAAATTTCTTTCAATATTCAAAAAAGAAAATTCCTTTACTCTTAACATCAATTTTGGATTAAAATAAGGAAGAATGTTTTCTAAAATTTGTGATAAATCTTCTAACGAATCGCTTCTTATAAACAATGTATAATCAAAATTATAAGGTGTAGGTTGAAAATCTGTATACATAGAATTTCCACCATCTAAATCTAATTGTTCATCAATCCAAAATCTTTCATCGTTTGAAGAATATGATCTTTCAGGATCATGAGTTATTCCATTTGGAACTAATGCCATTCTCGGAACTTGTAAATAATATCTTGTCTTATCTGAAGGATGATCAACTTCACGAGCCATTTGAGTTTTTTCAACTGGACCAAATGTAAGTGGCACATTTATTGTCTTTACAATATTTCCTTGTTTATCAAATCTATAAACAATCATATCATTAAACAAATCTAATATTGCAACTTGAACGTTCCAAATTGTTTTCGCATAATAATAATTGTACATTTTAACCTTTTAATAGATTTTCTATTTTTTCTAAAGGAACCTTTTCTTCCATTAATCTTTCCATCAATAAAAGATAATCATAGTATTGTTGACCACCATCTTCTGACAAATGATCAAGTGCTATTTTTTCTGCAATAAGTGGATTATCAGTATGTTCATATTCAACTTCAATTCCTAAAATTACTTGATTTTCATCAACTTTAGGTCTTTCTTTTCTGTTATATTCACCAGAAGAACAAAAAGATGATAAAATATGATAAGTAAATTCATTAAATTCTTTCATTGACATTTCATTCTTATTTACAAAAGATTTAACCTTTTCTTCATCAACATCTTTTTCATTCATAAAGAAAGCAAATATCTTTTTTATATTTGAATCTTTTTCTTGTTGAATCATATATTCTTTTAATGTTTGTTGCATAATAATTAATCACCCTATAAAGAATCCAGCAGGTTCGCTCTCTAATTTTATTTGTTCAATAATATCCTTTTCATCTTCTCTTCCTTCTTGCATAATTTCATTACCAGAAACTGTTCCACCACCAGGAAGAGTAATTATAGTTTTCCTTAATATTCCACCCCATATGATCTTTGTTTTTGCAATTGCTAATGCCTTAACTAAATTATCATTTAACAAATTCTCTATCTTTTCTTTTTTGTATACTTCTAATACACCCGTCATAGATTCTCTTGGAGTAGGAGTTACAACTAATACTTCTCTATGCGGAATCCAATCAACAGAATATTTCTTCCCTAATGTATCTTGAATCTGTTGAATATACATCATTGCAGTTTGATAAGATGCTAATTCCAACCCTGGTACGAAATTCCCAGAACCCATTCTCATCCCAAATAATCCATTTGATAAATTATTCTCTTGTAAAAGAATATGGGTTGGGGAAAATAAAGTATTAATTCCATCTGCACCAAATGAAATATTAAAATCAACTATTTGTGAAACATTTTCAAATGATGCTGATAAAGTTGGATCATTCATTACATCATAAGTAGATTGACCAGCCGAAGTAGTAAAAATTAAATACTCTGTATAAGATCCATCACCATAATTATATTTCTGCATTATTTGAACTGAATCTTCAATTGCATAATCTAAATGTTCATTTTTGACTTCAACATTAATTATCGGAGCACCCAACATCATCTTGATATAAGTCCTCATTTGCTCCATCGTTCGTATTCTGGCCATTATCTATCTCCCGTTTCTTTACATTCTTTCTTTTAAATATAGACATATTATTAGAAATCTGTTCTCTTTTCTTTTTACTTATCTTTTTTCCAGTAAGAGGTTTAACTTCTTTCTTTTTCTTTTCTTTTTTTAATTCATTTATATCAAATTTCGGAACTTCAGAAATTGGTGTAGAATAAAATTTATTTTCATTCCCTAATGTAGCGGGTTCCCTCATCTCATATTCAGGATCAATTACCATAACTGGATATAAAAATTTCTTATACTTTATTGCAATATCATACGGTAAAATATATCTTTCATCAATTGTACCAGCTGGGAGTATTTGTCTGAGTTCTGGAATCGGTAAATCCTGATTACTAACATTAATCACAACAATCTGTTTCATTAAAAACTCCTTTGTTTCAAATCAATTTACTATTTTCTTGTATTTATTAAAATAAAAAAGGGAAACAGATTTCTCTGTTTCCCTTTTATTTATACCTTTTGTTATTTTATTATTCAAATTGAAAAATCGTAATCACCTTTCATAAATAAATTTTAATTGCCCTGAATCATAAATCCTAAATATATCACGATCAAGCATAATCTCATGTTCAGTTTTATTTAAATCATAACCTTCTCTAACCAAAACATCTTTTCTATATCTAAATCTATTCTCTCTCAAACCATCAATTATATAATAGTAATTTGGTTGTGTAATCTTATCTAATTTAAATCCAAGTTTATCATACAAAGTATTCCCATTATTCATTGTCCATGATCTATCAGCATAAGAAATGACTTTATTCGGTTTATATGTTTCAAGAAAATATTTAAATAATTTATCTGCTCCACCAACAACTGTTGTATTTAATTTATTACAAAAACGAAGTAATTCAAACTCACCTTCTTTTATTTCTTTGTTTCCTAAATTTCTTCTTAATTTTCCAAATGTCATTAAAGAAACCAATTCATTATTCAAATATAAACCTATATTAATCTTTGATACACAAAATCCTTGAATATGATTATCAATAAGAAATTGCTTAGTTTTTAAGTAATCTAATTCTTTTAAAATGCAGTTTCGAGCATATATTTTATTCGATTTTCCTAATAAATTTAAGATTCTTGATTTTACTATGTCTTGTTTATATTTCCAATCATCTTCATAAATATGAATTAGATGAATTCCTTGATTTTCACAATATCTCGTTTTCATTAAATGATAATTATCATCCTTTTGAAGCTCATTATGCCAGTATAAACCATTAAATTCAAATGCTAATTTTAAATCTGGAATATAAACGTCTAATTCCAAAGGAACAATCTCTGTTCTATTATGTTGTTTTATTATTCCAGAATAATTTTCACAAATAAACAAAAATAATTTATTTTCATCTTCAGAAGTAAAAATTTTACTTTTTTCATTACAATAACTACAAATTTTATAATTCTTTTTTATTCTTGCAAAATAAGTGTTATAATTAATTTCAAATATCCTATTACACTCTAAACATTTAAATCTATAAAAATCTTTTCCTTCACATTTATTAATAAATTCTAAGTTTAAATTTTGTTCTTTAATAAATTTTAAAATATTTTCTTTATGATTTTCATTAATTTTTTTGTTAATTTTTTCTCTTAATACGCTTTGATTTGAAAGAATGTATTCAGAACCATATCTTTCTAAGTTAGTTTGCTTCATTTTATTTAAAACATTCTCATTCTGAAGAGGAGAAACACAACCATACTTTTTTAAATTAGTCTCTCTTCTTTGTTCTTTGTTATTATAATTTTCATCCCCATATTTATCTATTCTTGTGCTTTTATTCTTAATTTTAAACTCTTCAGTTTTAAAATAATTATCTTCACCATACTTATCTAAACAAGTCTCTTTATACTTTTTCCTAAAATGTTCTGATTGAAAAATATGCTTAGTTCCAAATTGCTCAATCGAAGAATCCTCTTTCCTCTTTTTAATATCATCATTCTTACTAACACAACCATTTGAACAATAACTCGTATACCCTTTATCTAAATTAACAAATCGAGTCTCACCACCACAAGTCAAACAAATTCCTTCTCCATCTTTCTTTATATACTTATCATAATATTCTTTGTTATTTTGAATTCCATGTACTTTTCTCAAATGATCAACCAAAAATCTTTCTTTTGTCTTAAATTCAAACTCTTTCTTACATACTTCACAAAATATTTTTACTTCTTCTTTTTCTAAAATATTTCCATTAAATAATTCTATCTTTGTCCAAGTTGCTTTCTCATTTTTTGTTAAATAATATTTAGAATATCCATTATGAATTCCACAAAAATAAGTGGTTTTATTAGTTTTACAACAAATCCCTTCACCTTCTTGTTTCATATACTTATCATAATACTCTTGTTCATTCATATTTAAATTATGTACTGGTTTTAAATGCCTTCTTGTAAAATCGCACCAACGTAAATAATTAGTTTCTTTTCCACAAACCTTACAAATTATATTATTTTCCATTTTTATTTTTCTTTCTATTTTATAATTAAAATATCAAATATAATATAATTTTAAAATATAATTATCAAGACATTTTTTTTTCAGTTTAACAAAATAAAAAAGGATTTCTTATTTTCATAAGAAATCCTTTAAAATCAACTATATTATTTTACTATTAATATCCGGCAACTACCTTACTTATGTTTTCATAGTTGATCAAACGATAGTAACGACCAGACCCTAATAAGCTATCGGTAATAGCATACCTTGACATTACACCAATTCTTGGAGCAAATGTATTAGGATCTTGTCCAGTATTAACAACATTCATTAAATATGGGCTTAGAATTATTCCACAATCATTTTGACCTTCCCCTTTATATCCAACTAAAGCATATTCATCTGTTGCGTATTGATCTCTATAGATAGTGATATCACCATTAAGAGTACCGATTTCAGCAACTCCAGCTCTTGTTGGATTTACTTTTGTAGTAACACCTTGGAATGAAGGTCTTGCAGCTTGGAGAGCAGTAGCAACACCAGCACTAACTATAGCAAAATTACCAGCACCTCTTCGAGTAGAGATAGCAATTACGTTTGCTTGATGGATTATGGAAGTAACCAAAGATGAAATCTGTTCTTGTGACCATCTTCCGTCAACGTAACTTGTTCCAGAAGTTGCATTCAGATCGAGAACTTTAGCAGGAGCACCACCAGTACCAGTAACAGCAGTTGTTCTTAATTTTGCAATAAGTTCTCTGTCCATTTCAGCAATTACTTCTGCCTGAAGAACTCTTATTAATTCTCTCTGAATGTCGATATTGTGCATAGCAGAGATATCTTGAGCTGTTTCGAGAGAGAAACTTGCAGCTAATTTTCTTGTTTTAGCTATGATTGCAACTTGTTCCAGAACCACTTTCAACTGTGGATAATCAGTACCAATTGTCCAAGCTTCACCTACATCTGTATCAACACCAATACCAGAAGCAGAAGTAATTTCAGAAGCAGAAGCAGTATATATTGCAGAGGTACCAGAAGTAGAACCAGTAAAACCAGAATAGCTAGGAACTTGATCCCAAGCTGCTTCAGGACCATTAGTACCATCTAAATGATTATAAATTACTCTCAGAGCATAAGCCAAACCTACAGGTGTTCTCATAGGTTGGAAACCTACCGCTTTCTGAGCAAACACTACAGGCATTGTTCTTCTCATTAATGCTAAAGAGATTGGTTTATAATGAGCAGTGGAACCCAATTCACCAACGGATGCGGTGCTATTAGCAAAAGATGCTTCATTAATCTGTCTTGTTACTGATTTTTGAGAAACCACATTTTCTAACAATTGGGCCATTGATTCTTTCAAATTTTCATCTAATGATGCAATTGAAAAATCTCCCAATTTTTCTGTGTTACTCCATTTTTCAACTAACTTTTGAATCTCAATTTTTTCTAATTCATCCATTTTAAACTTATCCTCCATTAATATTAGAAATTTTTCGCTAATTTAATTAACTGATCTTCTTCACTTAAGACTTCTTTAATTTTTGTATCTTTTATTCCATCACCCTCAACAATAGTTTTAGTATCTTTTGAATCAGGATTAGGTTTAACTTCTTCTTTGATCACCAAATCGATCATAGAATCTATATTTGATTTTACTTCATCAAATTTCTTATTTTCAAACATTTTAACTACTCTTTCTTTCTGTTCATCTGATAAACCTTCAACTTTTTCTAAAATTAAAGATTTGACAGATATTTTCTCTAAACTTTCAGATAATTTTGTTTTCTCTTCAATTATTGTTAATTTTTCAGCAATTGTTTCAGAAAGTTGTTTTGAAAGATTTTCTTTTTCTTCCTGTAATTTCTTTACGATACCAGTTCCTTCTGTATCTAATTCAAGATGTGAATTTTCAAAAACTTTCTTAATTCCATTTACAACAGGAAGTAAAGTTTCATTAATTGCAATCTTTGAGATTAAATCATTTGAAATTTTCTCTGCAATATGTTTATCACAAAAAGTATCAAGAGCAATCACTAATTTCTCTTCTAATTCTTCCATTTTCTTATCATAATCTTCAATAAGAGTCTTTTTAATCTCTTCTTTAGCTTCATCAAGATATTTCTCAGTATTTGCTTCAAGTTCTTTTACTTTCTCTTCGTAAAGCAATTTTGATCTTTTTTCTGATTCTTCAGTAAGAAATTTTGTAATCTCTTCTTGAAAAGATTTCAAATCCTCTTCTGTTAAGACATCTTTAAATTTCTTTAAAATTTCTTCAACTATTAACATTGTTTACTTCCTCCATTTAACATTTCTATTAAGTATGTTATGATCTTTTAAAATCTTTGTAAAATACAAAAATGTAATTTACTGGATTTAACACCAAATCCTATATCTCTTAGTTTGAAAACATCAGAGAATACATTTTCAAATCAACCTTCTCTTTATATTTATAATTCTATTGATTATAACTAGTTTTCTTATTGTAAATTATTAAAAATCAATTAATTAAATTTTCTTTCTTATATCCTCTAAAAATTCTCTCATATAAGAAAGTAAAATTTTTGAATTTCCTTGTTTAACCAATTTATTTTCCAAATTATTAACTGCTTTTTCAACTATATCCCCACCTTCAGTGATTATGTATTCTTTATTTTCAAGAATTCCATCTACAAAAGCTCCGGGTGCAGAAGGATCAGCAACTATGTCAACTGTAATTAATTTATAATCATCATTTACTAAATCACCAGTAAGAGTTCCAACACCTCTTGTACTTACACCCAATAAAATTCCTTCCTTTATAAGAATCTGAGCAACAAGACCTTTTGGTGTATCAAGTAATTTAGAAACACCAATTCCATCATTTCCATCCATTTGTAATGATTCAATTAAATGACTAACATTATTCAAATTTACTGTAGGTGTTGGTGGATGATCTAATTCTCCTAAAGCTCTTCTCTTTACAATCTTATCTTGAAAAGTATTAATTTCTCTTTCACAAAGATGTTTACCATATATTCTTCCATTTCTATTCTTTACTTCAGATTGAAGATAAGGTCCTTTTATTCGATAAATCTTTTTAGCTATATCATTAGCAACATCTTCAGTGAGAATTTGTAAATCACTAATAGCGATATATTCTGTAAGCAGTTTCATTCTTTTTTTAGTTTCCTTATTTTGAAGAATTAATTTCTTTAACTATCTCATTCTTCCTTTCTTCAATTTTTGTTCTAATTTTATTTTCAACAACTTTCATTGTCGATCCTAAAATAGTTGCATAATCTTTATCTAAAAGCAATTCCGTTAAAGTTTTTTCCATTTTAAACTCCTTTTATTATATTTATAATTTAGTTGAATCTACTTGGTTATTTTGATCTAAATTTTCTTGATCTAAATTTTCTTGATCTAAATTTTCTTGATCTAACTGTTCTCCACCTACTGGTAAACCTTCAGGTTTATAAGGATCAATTGGTGGAAATTCTTTTGCCAAATCTTCAGCTTTTGTTAATTCTTTTCTTATCAATTCTTGATTCTCTTCATATTCTTCATCAGTCATTTTAAAGAATTTCTTCAAAACATATTCCTTTGAAAATAACGCTTCTGGTGCATTTACATTATCCCTTGAAGTAATAAAACCTGAAACAGATGATAATATTCCGAGTCTTGCTTCTCTTAATTCAATCTCTTTATATTCTTTAAATAAACTTGATTTTGTAAATTCAATATCAAATACTTTATTACTGATATATTCTTCTGGAATTCCTTTCATTCGTAAATATGTCATAAAAGGTTTCAAAATAAAATATCTAAACTTCCTTTGTAATCCTTCAATGAATCTTGCAAATTTTATTTCTTCATTTGAAGTTGTTCCCATTTTTCCTGAAGTATAAGGACCTTGTGTTTGATCAATAACCCATCTTGAGGTTGGTAAATGAAGAGCTTTATATAATTTCTCTTTAAACCACTCCAAATCACCCAATTCTCCGAGTTGCATTCCACCACCAACAGTATCAACTTCTGTTCCATGACCCGAATCGTCTTTAGAAAACCAAATATCGTGTGATAATGCTTGTATATTTTGCGATGAATCTATAGCACCCGTAACTGGATCATATAAATTTTTAAATCTATATTTTTTCATCACACTCTTTACATATTCTTCCGCTTTTCCTTTTGGCATTCTTCCAGTATAGATATTCCAAACTCTTCTTTCTGGCGCTCTTACTAATCTATAAATTACAATTGAATCTTCAATTGATTTTAACATATTATAAATCTTAATAGCCGATTCAAGATATCCTCTAACATCAATCTCATTTTCACCATAATCTTCATAACTCGCATAAGCAATCTGATTGGGTTCAAATGGAGTAACATTTTTCATGTTATTTGAAAATGTATTCATGTTCCTTACTGGAACATCAATCATTTGAGCATAACCTTTCAATCTTCCTTTATCATAAATTGGAGTTGTAGTGTGGGGTGGTAAAATCTTAATTCCAATTAAATCACTACCATCTTCATTTGGAATTAACTCACCAAATAGTTCAGCATCTACTAACCATTTTTTATACCATTTATAAGCATTTTCAGAAAAATTCATAATATCATATACAAAATGATCATATAGATTCTGAATTCTTTTTCTCATGTTCACTGGCATTTTTTTCATTTTAAATTTAAGAATAGCTATTAAACCATCACCATTATCAACCATTGAATCATTAACAATATTTTCAATTGCATCCATTATTTCAGGATATCTGGCCATTTCACGATATTTAGCTACTCTTGCTCTTTTATTTTCAAATATTGGATTGAAACTTATATAAGAAATATCATCTTCAGAACAAAATCCATAACCATTTACATCATTATAATAGTCAAGTTCTTCCTGAGACACTCCTTGACTATTTTTTGTCATTAATATCTTATTAGTTATTTCTTCTTGATCCATTGCATCAGCAAATATTGGTGCAAATGGATTTAATTTCAACATATCAAGTAATTTATTTGACATAATTTTCCTTTATTTTGGTCTAAATTTAGAATATCTGGCTTGAATTTGTTTTATTGTGACGCCGTAATATGTACGCCCATAGAATTTCATAATTTCATCAAGTTCTTCAAGTCTTATTATTCTTAATTCTTTAACAGCTTCAAATCTATATTTTCTAACTCCAAACAATCCTTTTTTCATTATTTTTTGTAATGTATTATAATTCAAACCCGGAATTCTTCTTATTCCACCTTGTTCAAAATAAGAAGATGCTGCACTCTTTACTTTCCTTAACCACCATTGTCTTGCCTTTACTGGTAAATGATGAAAATTTAAACCATAAAAATAAGGTTTATCTTCATTTACTATAGAAAATACAAAACTTAAAGGTCTCCAATCATAAAATTTAAGTTCCTCAATAGGATAATATTTATGGAAATTATAGTGATAAGTATAAAAATATCCAGAACTTATCTTTGATGTTTTTTTAAAACTATCAAGATATTCCATATATTCTATGATAGAGCCATAATCAGTTTTATCTATCATTTTATTGTATCCTAACAAATGGATTGAATACTAACCCTCTATTGATTATCTCTTTTACAAGAGAATCATCAACTACTTTTCTCATTATATTTAATGCACCATTTATATCAGCATTTATAAGTTTACCCACACTTGACTGAAATAACCCTCTTTTTATTCTTTTACCTAAATAATTTTCTTGTTGTTTAAGTTCTTCTAATGCTAAAGAATCACATTTAGATGTATAAGATTCTTCATTAAGAATAACGTTTATTCCTACTTCTTCACCCTTATAAATCAATTGATTTATTAATTTAAGATAAGGAATATTAACAAATTTCTGATTATTTACTTTTCCAATATTAATATTTTGTTTCCATTCTTTATTATATCCGACAATTATATTTTTGATTTTATTTTGGATACAATAATTAATTATGAATCTACTTGTTTTATGAAAATAATCATAAATCTTATTTGAACGTTTTAAACACAGTCTTTTAATTCTTTTTGAAGATTTACTTTTTGTAAAAGAATATAACTTAGCTAATTTCTTATTAAAATATTGATTTATAGATTTCACTATCCTACCATTTATAATGAAAGACTTTTGGTCAGCATTATTTACGCATGTAGCAAGATTATTTATTCCTAAATCAATAGACAAATATAAATTTTCGTTCAAATCTAATTCTTGTTTTTCCTTTGTGTATACTATTTCAACCACATAACAACTACTTTGAGGTACAATTCTTACTTGATTTAATTGTCCTTTTTGTATATTTGTTTTAATAGGATTTAGATTAGATTTTTCTGGAAAATATATGTAACCATCTTCTTTTAAACGAGCATTTTGATTAGTAAATATTACAACATTTTTTCCTCCTTTATCTTTATACTTTGGTATTTTCGGAATTTCATTTAATTTACTTCTATTTCTTAATAATCCATAAAACGATTTCCAATTTTTATATAATTTCTTTATTATTTGTTGTGATGTTTGAGGTGGTAAAGAAATATAATCAATCTGTTTATTCTTAGCTAACTCCTTTTCCAAATCAAATTCTTTAATTTTAAAATATTCATTGTCTTTTATTTTAAAAGATTTAATTAAATGTTGATATTCAGGAATTTGATCAAATTTCTTTAAATGTGCTTGTCTTAAAATAAAATTTACATAATTATAAAGATTTTTGGATAGAAAACAAATTCTATCCATTTCTTTACTCTTAACTATTATATGTCTTTCTACTCTATGCATATTTTACCATAATCAATTTTATCTTCCATTTTATTTATCTATTTGAGTAAAAACTGGATCATTAATTATAACAGGTTTCTTTTTATTTTTCTTTACTTTTTCTTCAAATCTTTTTTGTGTCATTAATTTAGGACCTTTACCTAAATCACCTATAGTTGAAGTTAAATTTACCGCATTTATTTCTTCTGATAAACCCAACATCTTTTTTAAAACTCCAACTACAATTGGATAAAAATCATCACTATCTTCTTTTACTTTTGAATATTGCTTTTTAGTAATATCCTTAGCTTTATTCCATGAAGACTCAATTTCATCTTTTGATTTACCAGTCTTTTTTACAAAATGATTTACTATGTTATTAGGCATTTTAAACCTTTAATTATTATATGTGAAATTAGTTTCTATTCCATTCTTAATTAATTCTTGATCAAACTCACTCCAATATTTATTAAGAAAATCCATATCTAAATTTCCTTGATAATCATTTACATAATTTGACAAAGATGAATTATTAAGATCTTTTACATTTTTAGATTTTAACCACTCAATGAATGTTTTTACATCTTGATATTCAGGAAATAAAATCCATTCAGTAATTACATATTTATCCATGTATTCTTGAAACTTTAACATTTTTATATTTCTCCCTCTAAACTTTCATTTAAAACTATTTGTAATATATCGTCAAATCCCATATTATATTTCTCTTGCATTTGTCTTATATCTTTATTTATTCTTATAATTTCAGCTCTTTGTTCAACTGTTCCTTTTACATTCAATTTGTTATACATATCAATATTTAGAGTTTTTAAGTACATAAATCTATTTAAAACTAAAACTTTACTACCTAATAACCTTTTTAATTTGAATATAACTCTATCTAAAATTGTCAAGGCATCCTTTTCCTTATCTGTTTCAGGAACCTTAATTATCTTACCATTCGAATCAATTAAACCTAATTTGTAAGCAATTGTACTTGTAAATGGAGTAATTAATTTTTTTAATAAAAGAAAAGTTATTATTGAATCTATATTTTGTTTATTTTTCATTTTTACCACCATCCATTCTTTAAATCTTTAAACTCTCCAGCATCAAATGACTTATCATCTTGAAATGGTAAATTACTTTCCTTAATATCATAATGTTCATTAATGAAAGGTTTACATGTGAATGTCCAGAAATGTTTACTTTGTAAAAACATATTTTCTTCCTGATTAACATCAACTATCTCATAAAAATAATTATTATATTTTGATTTTATTATATCACCTATTTTAGGTTTATAAGCAGATAATTGAGGTTGTAAATAACCATAAGCATCATATTTAGAAGCAATTTCAAAATGTTTTTGTGAAACTGTTATCATAACAACATTAAATGGTTCTAATCCTAAAGGAGTTGCGTTATTATCTTCTCTTGGTAGTTCATAATAAGACATAAAAGCAAAACACCTTTCATATCTTCTATCATTATCTTCACCCCAAATCTTATTATAATTTATATCAAATGTCAAAACATAATAAACCATTTCAACACCATTTATATTAATTGCTTCAGCTGATATTTTTTCATAAAGTTCTCTTTCACAATCATAAGCAGTTGTTTGATATTGAAAAAATTCAGACTTATCTCTATCAAAATTATCAAAATTTCCCATTTTACCAAACTCCAAAATTCCAATCTTTAGATTTTTCACCAGAAACATTTTGATAAATAATATTAGTTTTACTTATATCAACATGTTTTCTTATATCTCTTGGATCATCTTGATCTAAAAATGTTGCAAACTCGCTCTTTATTTTAACAATTATATCTGATATTAAAAACAAGTTCAAATCTAATTTATCCAAATCTATGTTGACATCGTTTCTTCCAATTTGTTTTACAATTAAATTGAGAATAAGAGGTTCTAATTCAAGAGTAATATTTACATTTGAAGAATACCACCCACCAGTAAAGATAGAAGTTGGATTTAAAGGTTTTGTATTCCAACCTCCAAAAAATATTTCAGATTTATTTCCTAATATCATATTCTTGTTCTTTCTGAATCTGATCCAGTTAATGTAAATAATGAAGTAGAATTATTCTGTTTATAATATGTTAAGGTGTTGCCATTTACTGTTATTCTTCCATTTACATAAGCTAATAATATCTCTAATATTTCATTTACAGTTTTAGTATCAACAGTTCCATTTAAAATATCACCAACTGAAATATCATTTAAAATTCCTTTATCTGAAACTCTAACATTTAATAAATCTCCAGAAAAAGTCATTTGTGAAGTTATATTATTAATACCATTCACTAAACTAATTATTACATCTAATTTGTTATCAAGATCTTCTAATGTTATTCCTCCTAAACTTGCTGAAGAAGATAATAATGAACTTATTGTAAAATTTATATTTCCACTACAATCAAATTCAGGCACCGAAGACAATATAGTGCTATTTACTGAAGAACCAATATTTATATTAATACTTCCAGATCCAATAAATTCAGGAATTGTTATTACACTATTTCCAACTATAATAGAAGATAATGTAATTCCTATTATACCTGAACATGTTATAGGAGTAATTTCTGATTCCATTATAGTTACTGCCGGAAAAAATACTTCTTTATCATTAGTGACATCAGTAACTCGTATAACTAAATAATCACATTCTATTGCATCAACTATCCAATCATAATAACCTGATCCATGTTCAGCTCCATTATGATTAGGTGCTGCGCTTGTAATTAAAGTCCAATCTCCTTCACCATTTATCTGATAATCTATTTGTAAAGTATCTGCAACAAATTCTGACCAAGATAATCTCCAAGTAGAATCAATATATTTTATCTCAGAAGTTACAAATACCTCTTGAACAAAACCTTGTGTTGGATAATCGTGATCGGCAACATGAATTAAAACCGTTCCTAAAGGTAAATCTTCAGGAACTAACCATTCATAATATCCTGTTCCGAATTCAGGGTCGTGTTGATTTGGTGCGGCACTTGTTATTGGAATCCAATTACTTCCAGCATCAATGGAATAACTCAAATCAACGGTGTCAGAAATTATCTCTGACCACCTTATTATGAAATTTGTATTAGGAATTAAATGCCCACCAATAGGATGGCTGATGATGAATTTCTCACTTGTAGCAACTACATCATCCTCATAGTCTACACCTACGACCTCAAAATAACAGTTCTCTGCGAAAGCTTCAGGTGCAGGAATAGCCCAAGAGGTTTCTATGGGATTATAAACCCTCACATCACCCACAAC
>Ga0123334_1004270_pt1 | contig 14692 bp, 11 predicted proteins | sample BiotimSIPDNA_FD_89706 | JGI IMG/M metagenome (GOLD analysis project Ga0123334, IMG submission 89706) | Anaerobic biogas reactor microbial communites from Washington, USA - Biogas_R1 time_0 SIP DNA | ecosystem: Engineered > Bioreactor > Anaerobic > Unclassified | place: Washington, USA... | reverse complement strand
TTGGGCGCCTGAGTTCCATGTGATCGGGAATGAACTGTATATATTATTTGCGGTCAGCGGAATAACATGGGGACCGCAATCCCATATCATGAAACTCAAAAAGGGCGGCCATATCACGGATCCCGGGAGCTGGGAGAATCCTGTCCGAGTTGAGAGGATGGATGGATCATATTTGACCGAAGAGGGAATTACACTGGACATGACCTATTTTGAAGCCTCCGGAATATCCTATTTGGTTTGGTCTTATCGCATGCATACAGGCACCAGCGAGGATACAGGCTCTATGCTTTATATAGCCACAATCGACCCGGCTACGCCCTGGCGCTTAACAAGTGAGCCGGTACAGCTTTCAAGGCCACTGTACGGATGGGAGAATAATGAGCACACCATAAATAACGAAGGACCCTATGCCATAGTTACCGACGATCATGTATACATCACATATTCCGGCGGTTCAGCAGGCGGATATACCTATGTCCTGGGCCTTCTTACAGCAAAACTGGGTAATGATTTGCTGTGTGCCGGCAATTGGGAAAAAAGCAATGCTCCGGTTTTGTCATATTATTCCGTAAAGAATGAGTACGGGCCGGGGCATAACTCATTTTTTAAAGATGAGCATGGAAACCTGATGATTGCCTACCATGCACAGGAAACCATGAAAAGGAGCCCCAGATGCACTGCGATCCGCCGCGTGCATTTTACGAAATCAGGCGCCCCGGTATTTGACATATCTCCCGATCAGGATATGGATGAAGGACTTGCGCATGTCAAAACAACGGTAATAGTTGATAAATGATATATCAATCCCGGGTTTGGTTCAGCGCTTGAAATCCAGTTTTTGATCATACATCATTTATCTTGCGGTATTAATATTCATTGCAGAGCAGATATTTTGCAGGTTCGTCCTCTTCAATGACGGAGAAACGCACTCCGGCATCCAAAAACGTATTATCGGTCAAATCATTGTTGATAGAGGATACTTCGCCCAGAATTAAGTCTCCGCATCCTTTCTTGGCCCAAAACCGATGATATAAACCAGGGTGAATGGTTATAGAAGAGCCCCGTGAGATCTCCACCGTCTGCCCGGGAGGGATGATCTTCCATAAACCATCCATCAGTACACGCACATGATTCTCCTGATCAAGTCTGCCATCCGGAAGAGAATTGTATAGCTGCAGGCACAATATTCCCCCTCCGCGGTTAATAATATCTTCGGTTTTCTGCGTATGAAAATGATGGGGAAGCTGTTGTTCCGTACTATGACGAAGAAAGATCAGCTTCTCCGCGTATGGGGTACCTGCTTTTCCATCCAGACTGCCATTACGGATGGTAAATAGCACAGCTCCGGTTTGCATATAATTATTTTGTCCAAAGTCGGTCACATCCCAACCCAGCATGACTTTCCGCATATTGTCCAAGTGATCTTTCCGCGTCGCCCACTCCCCTGCAGTCCAATATCCAAATGACGGAAGAAATAATTGATTTTCCTCCAGCATTTTCAGTGCGTATTCAATTGCCTCATTCACTTCTGAGCGTTTCATTCATCTATTTCCTTATATTTTTTTGGCGCAGCAAACGCCCGGATTGTTCTTTCTTTTTGCATAGTAATCAATCAATCTGTTGACACAATCACTTTAATCTTACCCGTAATATGATTTCCTCTGCCCCTGTTTCTTTATATGAACCTAGTTTACTCGTCTGAAAATAACAGCCAAATATTTACGCCCAGGTAAGGATATTGTCACATTACCGGATACTGTACCGGTTAGCTTCTGAATCTCCATATTCCATGTGTCCACAATCTCCACACCAAACTCAGCATTCTCAGGAAGTTCAAATCGACGGAATGACGGCTGTCTTGTGCCTGTATAATGCAAGTAATATTCCCCCTCGACACCCATTAACGGACGGTCTTTCCATTCACGAATAAGCGGGGCAAAACCCTCAGGAGCCTCGTCCAGAATCTTTTTAAAAAATGCAATTCGTGCGGGGCTTTCACCGACCAGTTCCCCTCCCTTACTCCACCACAACTCCTCCCGATCATTGATGTAGGTTTCACCATGACCAACATAGATACCCCCAACAAACCCATACCAAAAACGCGAAACCATCTCTTCTGCTGAAATGTTGCCCCAGTTCATGTCGATATCGCCTTCATAGCAGCATTCATCAACAATTACAGGCTTTCTGTAACAGTTGCGCCATTCCTCCGCTTTATGCAAATCCGAACTTTGAATGGAACAATGGGTCACCCAAGGTTTGCCGTGATCATAGAAGAAACCGGAACAATTATGGATCGATCTGAGTCGCTGGTACGGGTCACACGACTGGACAATTTGGAAAAACCTGTCCCAATCCGTTACAGTTTTTGATGTCATTAGATCATATTCATTAGCAAAGCTCCACCACACATTCCGGAATGACGCCAGGCGGGCAACAGTATACTTCAAATAGCGGTCATCGGTTTGGACATCCATTCCGGAAAATCCCCATCGATCATAAGGATGAAATAAGATTATATCTGCTTCAATATTCAACTCTTCCAGAGACCTTATGCATTCTTCCAGTATTCTCCAGTATTTAGGGTTGAACCTTGTAAAGTCAAAACCTCCTGATTCGCTGCATTCAAACGGGAATACCTCAGGCTCATTTTTATTAAATTCATAGTCCTTGGGAAATATACACATTCGTATTTTATTAAACGGAGCACTCTTAAGTGTTTGGATTGTCTTATCTCTGAGCGGGGCGGGTTGATGATTCCACACATAACACGTTGTACCCACCGGCCTGTATGGTGTACCGTCGTCGTAGCAGAAATGAAAAGTATTATGAACGCGTACAGGACCATGTACCCCTTTCTTTGCGGGCAAACATTGGATTTGTCCTGCGATACTATCCAGGCATGGAATATTCGATCTCGTGAAATATTTCCATACTCCTTCGGAATCAGGCATAAAGCGAAGCTTATATATACCGTTCCCATCATAGAACCCATCAACATAAAGCGTACGATTAAGATAAGTAAACTCCGCTTGAAATACTACGTCAAGAAACGGATTGCCGTCCGTCGGTCCGGGAAAACACATCTCTACCATTTCATATTTAGTGGTCGTCAAGTTTTTCTCCATAACATGGCTCCTCAAATAAAATATTAAACTATTGCTAAATCCGGATAAGCAGATTCTCCACTTTACCATATACCTTCCACTAACCGCAGATTAACTGCTCATGCGCACAGCAACATACTGCCTCCCCGGCAAGCTGATGGTAAATTCATCTTCAAATATTCCATAAGCAGATGTTACTATTATAACTCTGTTGATCTATATCCGCACATCTAATTCTTTATTATATAGCCAATGTTGCCCGAAATCTTAATAGGCCGAACTACAATTTACTGTGCTCATTGAATTCAAGTGCCGGAATTCGGGGTCTTACTTCTCCGCCAGTTGCACACGGCACACAATGTCGTGTGCTTCTTCTTTTTAACCTAATTTACAGCCTGTAAAACGATAGTGCCAAATGAAGGAATCTATCGAATTATCTCGAACCACTTATCATATATACTGTGTGGAGGACTTTATGAATCTAAATAACATTTTCCCCCAAGATATTAGGAAACTCAACACTATAAGGGATTTCGAGCACATGGCAAAGCTCCCGCCTGCCGCCGGCTTGAAGAAAGCAAGCGCCAAATTCGGAAGCGGACATGAAAATACATGGTATGAATATGTGCCGGGCAGCTATAAAGGCGACAGAAAAGTTCCATTAATCGTACAGATACACGGCGGCGGCAATGACGGCAGGCGTTGGGCAGATTATACGATCTGGCACCTGCTGGCCGAGGAGCACGGCTTTATTGTCATCTATCCGAACTCTCAAACACCTGAAAGATGGAACTGTGATGAAGACGATATTGAATATGTCGCCAAGCTCATTGCACATATCAAAGGAAAATACAGCATCGATGAGTCGAGAGTATATATGCAGGGCATGTCCAACGGGGAGATGATGACACTTGCTTTTACAATGGTTCATCCGGAGCTGCTGGCCGCAGCAGGAAATATGACGGGGCCCTCCCCTGCCGAGATGATTGGCACCGAACGCCCGGCAGGCGCATTGCCGCTAATCCAGATGCGCGGTGAAAAGGATATCTTTTTCCAATTTCCTGATGAACCCCCGAAGGATATCTATGAAAAGCGCTACAGCATGAATGACATCAATCGCGAGATATGGCGAGAAGTCAACGGTACCGCGGACTTGCCCGTCCTTACCATAAATGGAAAAGACAACTTCCTCGTATTCAAAGGCAATGCTGCTCCGATTATTAATTGGGAAATCAAGAATATGGGGCACCGGGAACCTGCCGACGGCGCGCAGGTGCTATGGGATCTTCTGTATTCCAAATGCAGCAGGGTCAATGGCAAGCTGGTCATCGATGCGCTTGACAGCTCGCTCAAAGGAGATGACGACGGCGCAGCAATTGCGATTGGGAGTAACAAAGTATTCATAAAAGACCATACGGAAGCGATGCATGATTCCGACCACGGCTATGCCCGCTATATTGCCCCTCCGAAATCTTCATCACACTTCGGAAAGTTTGAAGTCGATGAAATGTTTGAGACGCGCGGCTTTTATATACCGGCGGAAGGGCTCAAAGCAATCTTCGGCGCAAAGGTCACGATGGTCGATCCCGGCGACAGCGCCATCGTCGAGACACCCGACGGCAATACCTATCAATTTTACTCAAACTCGCTCCTGGTCAAACACAATGACAAGTACACCGCCATGAGAAAACCCTGCGAGCTGATCGCCGGCATTTTCCTGGTACCGATTGACGAGATCGCGGGAGACTTGCTAGGCAAATTTGTCAGTGTCGCAGCGGATGTCATGTATATAGCAAACCATTACGCAGAGCTTGGGCGATATACGGCAAGAATCTTAAGAGAACTACTGGGAGGAGAACAGGTCACCTTCTGAGCGCTCCTACAGAACGGGATTTTCCTCATAAGGCATATATGATATTGGGTAAGTCATGAAGGTAATCTACATGAAATTCAGAAACTTCATATATGCCTTATCATAAACATTGGATCCGATCTTCGGAATATACTCCTTCAAATCGAACGATTCCGCAACGAGCTTTCTACCCTCCCGGAGATCCCTGATCTGACCGAGCGCGACAAGCTGCATCATGATATTGCCGACGGCGGTCGCTTCTATGGGCCCGGCTACGACTTTCCGGCGGCAAACATCGGCGGTCAACTGGTTCAGCATTTCATTCTGGCAGCCGCCGCCGACAATGTGTATTGTATCAAACCGCCTCGAGCACGTGTCCTCAAGCATCTCAAGGTTGTTTCGGTACGCAAGCGCCATGCTGTCATATATACACCGCGCGATCTGCCCCGGAGTTTCGGGCACGGGTTGGCCTGTGCGGCGGCAATAGTCCCGTATGGCTTCGGTCATGTTATCAGGATGGAAGAAACAGGCGTCATCAGGATTCACGATGCTGCGGAAGGGCTGCTCCGCCAGAGCGAGCGTCTGATATTCTCCATAGCCCATCTTTTTGCCGGCGTCCTTTCTGACCTGCTGTATCAGCCACATACCTGTGATGTTTCTAAGCAGTCTTATCTTGCCGAAAACCCCGCCCTCGTTGGTAAGGTTCATTCCCATGGCCTTTTGCCCGAGGCAGGGTTCCTGCTCCTCGACACCGATCAGCGCCCATGTGCCGGAACTGATATACAGGAAACCGGGATCCTTCGCGGGAACCGCTGCGACTGCGGATGCGGTATCGTGTGAACCGATATAGGCAAACTGCAATCCCTCCGCGCCGCACTCTTCGGCAAGGCTCTTCCGTACCGGAACCACAAGCCTGCCCGGGAATACAATGTCCTGAAACAAAGAGGGATTTACGCCAATTGATGTTATTAACTCCCGGTCCCAGCTGCGCTTACCGGCATCCAAAAGCTGGGAAGTGCTGGCGATCGTATATTCGGCCGCCTTGCAGCCCGTCAGCCTGAACGCAAGAAAATCAGGCATAAACAGCAGCGATTTTGCTTCTTTGAGTTCCTCCGGCGTCTGCTGCGCCTGCGCCGCAAGTTGAAATATCGTGTTAAACTGCATGAACTGTATGCCTGTCGAGCCATAGATGCGCCCGCGACCGATCTGCTCAGTCACACGCTCCATAACGCCGTCGGTACGCTTATCCCTGTAGTGTACGGCATCGCCGACCATATTGTCCCCGCCATCCAGCAGGACATAGTCAACACCCCATGTATCCACGCCGACACAATCGGGTTTTACACCAAGCGCTGAACATTTTTTAATTCCGGCAATGATCTCATCAATCAGGCGCTCAGGCTGCCACACCAGTCTGCCGCTCTTTGTAACCGGCTCGTTTTCAAACCTGTGCACTTCCCGCGTGTGCAGTTTCCCGTCCTTGATAGATCCGAGTATGTCTCTGCCCCCCGAGGCGCCTATGTCAACTGCCAGCACATGCTTCATAATTACCACCTGATACACGGTCAAAATTCAGGGCGTGATCCATAGTTCCCCTTGTTTATATTTCGAAAACCGCTTCTCTTATCACTTCGCCCACTGTCGGATGCGGGAAGATCAGCTTTTTTATATCATCGATTCCCATCATCTTTTCAATCATCATACCGGCGCTTACGATGATCTCGGATGAATAGTTCCCTATCATATGCACACCGCGCAGGCATCCTGCTTTATTATCGGCAATGATCTTCAATATACCGTTGCCGCCCTCGTTTTCGGCCATATACCGCCCCGAGAAGTTCATGGATAATGTATGCTCGCTTACATCCATGCCCGCATGCTGCGCGCCTTCCAGCGTATATCCCACCGAAGCGACCTCGGGATTCGTATAGATTACGGAAGGAACGGAATCGTAGCGCATCGTATCGCGTATGCCCAGCATGTTGCTTACGGCAACCTCGGCCTCGCGGTAGGCCGTGTGCGCAAGCATCGACTTGCCGTTGATATCCCCGGCGGCATATACATTCTGTACATTTGTCATGCACCTTTCATCCGTCTGAACCGCACCGCGCACTGCAGCAATGCCAAGATTCTCGATACCGAGCCCCTTTGTATCCGGTGAACGCCCGGTGCTCAGAAGAACCATATCGGCATTGACGCTATTTTTTACCCCCGCCTGTTCAAACTCGACCGAGCCTTCGCCAACGGCAGTGACCCGGCTCGACAGCAGGAACCTGACCCCTTTGGACTCGTAGTTCTTTTGCAGCAAGGCAGCGATATCTGTGTCGACGGGGCCGCCGATCTGCGGCAGCATTTCAATAACGGTTACATTGCTGCCGGCGGAATTAAAATAGCTTGCCATTTCCATGCCTATCACTCCGCCGCCAATGATGACGAGACTTCCGGGAATTCCGGCGAGATTCAATATCTCGTCGCTGGTAACTGCTAAACCGCTCTTCATGGCAGATTCAAGCCCGGGAATCGGAGGGAAAGAGGGTGATGAGCCCGTGGCAAGCAGAAGCCTTTTTGCAGAGTATTGCGTATCGTTTACCTGTACCGAAAATCCTTCGGGTGTCTTCCCGGTGATCGTGGCCCGGCCGTCCAGTATTTCGGTATTGGCGGCCAGCACCTGGGCTTTAACGCCGGCGGTAAGCTTTCTGACGATCTTATTCTTGCGCTTAATGACGGCGGCATGATCCAATACTATTTCCTGCGCGCTGACACCGTATTTCGCACCATGTTCGGCCCCATCTTTCAGCTTTGCCGAATACAGCAGTGTTTTTGTCGGTATGCAGCCCTTGTTCAGGCATACGCCGCCTATGTGTTCCTTTTCGATCAGCAGTGTTTTTAGCCCGCCCCTTCCGGCGCGAACACCTGCTGTGTATCCTGCGGGACCGCCGCCGATGATAATGAGATCATAAACCATAAGAATCCTTTCACCGACCGCCCTTGGGCAATCAGATGCAAAATAAGGTCTTCCATTCGCACGATTTTAGGGTGTTTCATGGTATAAGCGCCTGAAAGGTGTATTGTAATGCAGACTGTCATCCCAACCAATCACAATTGTAAACTGATTTTTTTGGGAATGTCAACAGCGTTATCGTTGTTATTTGGATTACAGTTTCTTCTCAATTGATAAGGGCAGGTTCCATACATCTCATATTGCACAATCGCCTGTTCATCATGAACCATGAAAACCGGCATACATGGAAAACACCCCGTAAGCAATTGTGAGGGGTGTTTTCATATCGTTATGGAGGAAAGCGCATTATTACGAAAATACGGAACGGTTATTTTGGATTGCCCGCCGCAGTGCCGGTTTTATCCATCTTCTCCGCTCCGGGGCCTCATCCATTTCGGCAGCAGCTTAAGACCCCGGTTTTCACGGAGTGCGAGGACTGCGCTCTGAAGCAGAATAAAGAAGGTCAGCATCAGCCCTGTGGTAATGCTCTGCCAGTATGGCTCCCTGAGCCCCGAGGCAATCACGATGTTGCTGATCGTTTTCAATGAAAGCACGCCGAAAAGCGTGCCGATTACATTGCCGACGCCGCCGGTCAGCAATGTCCCGCCGATGATGGCGGACGCAATGGCCTGCATTTCGGCAGCGGTAGCATTGGAAGCGTTCCCCGCCCCCGTATGCAGCAGATAAACATAGCCGCCGATTCCGGACAGCAGCCCGCACAGCAAATAGGAATAGAATCTTGTTCGCTTTACATTGATGCCAAGCATTAACGCGCTCTGGCTGTTGCCGCCCACCGCATAAAGATTGCGCCCGAACCGCGTCCATTTCAGCAGCACAAATATCAACAATACGACAGCAATCGCAACGATAACGCCGAGTTCAATCCTGGCGGGAATGAAATTGCCGGCTTTTCCATAGGAACCGATGCCCTGTAGGATGATCCGGTACTGCTTCAGGGCGACAAAGGTTTCCTGCGACGCGGTGCGCGGAACAGCGCTGACCACGGTTGTCATGCCCTTTGCAAAAAACATGCCGGCCAGAGTGACAATAAAGGGCTGTATCTCCAGATAGGAAATCAGCACTCCCTGTATCAGGCCGAAAGCGATCCCGATGCCCAGGGCCAGACCCAGGGATCCTATGACGCTTCCGCCGTGGTCATCCAGATATACAACGCATATCATGGTCACCAGCGCGGTTATACCGCCCACCGAAATATCGATGCCGCCGGAGATCATAACCACGGTCAGTCCGCAGGCGATCACAATCAAAAACGCATTATTATTGAATATGTCGATGAACTGCTGGGGGTTCACGAAGCCGCCGCCCCAGATAAGCATGGCAAGCACGTACATGCCGACGAACGTACAAATTGTAATAATCAGCAGCAAATTGGTATTGGAGATTCGCTCCCTGCCGCTGTTTTTTGGAATTTGGTCAAATCTATCTCTATCACTCGTCATATCAGCTCTCCGTCACATTTACCGATTTCTGAAACAGCCTGTTGCGCAGCTCAATCGCATATGCCTTTACAATCGGCGAACCGATGACCACGATGGCGATGATGACCACCGCTTTGCAGGCTTTGACCGCCGTCGAGGGCACCTTCATCGCATAAAGCGTAATTGTCAGCGCCTGAATGACATAGGCTCCTATCACGGAACCGGCCAAGCTGAACTTTCCGCCGCTTAACGCGTTGCCTCCGATGGCGACTGCCAGAATGGCGTCCATTTCGATATCCATAAGAAGTGTTTCATGGTTGATTAGGCCTATTCTGCTGACATTGATGGCGCCTGCAATCGCGGAGCAAACCCCAAGGAGCATAAACGACAGTATCTTCATCAAAACGGTGTTGATTCCGTTCAGGCGGGCGGATTTTTCGTTGATTCCGACAGCTTGCGTATACAACCCGAGATTGGTAAACCTCAGTATGAGCGCAACCAGCACACTGAATACGATGACGATGAGTATCGGGGTGGGTATCGGTATGCCCGGTATAAAACTCCCGATATTGCCGAGCAGCGGGCTTTCCACAGTCGGCGTTGCACCGCCGTTGATCCAATAAGCGATGGAGCGTCCGGCTGTAAACAATATTAATGTCGCAATCATCGGCTGAATCCTGAACACGGCAACCAATGTACCGTTGAATGCGCCGAATATCATTGCAACAACACAGCTGGCCAAAAATGCGATTAGAATCACCGGCATAGTGATCTCGTTCTCGCGAAGCACACGGACGAAAACACTGCCCGCGATTGCCGCGGCCGCGCCGACGCTGATATCCTGTCCCTTCGACGACGCCGTTACGAGCGTCATGCCGATCGCCAGAATCGCAAGTTCGGAAGCGCCGTTCAATATACTGATGATATTTCCCGAAAGAACGGTGTTGCCGATGTTGTTGGTTGTAACGGTCAGTTCAAAAAAACCGACATCCCGGATCAGGTTGAAAACAATAATCAGCAGAAGCGCAAACAATGGGACAACCAACGGAGATCTCGTGAATTTCTTGAAAGCATTATCCATTTTGAGCCGCCTCCCCCGCGATCGTATGCATGATATTTGCCTGCGTCATGTCCCCGCCCGTCAGTTCCCCGACGATGTTGCGATCCCGCATAACGATGAGCCGCGAACACGTGCGAAGCATCTCCTCGATCTCCGAGGATATGAACGTTACGCTGACGCCGTCCTCCGCGAGCTTCAAAACCAGCTTTTGTATTTCGACCTTGGTGCCGACGTCGATGCCGCGCGTCGGTTCATCCAGTATCAGATACTGCGGATTGGTCAGCAGCCAGCGCGCCAGAATCACCTTTTGCTGATTGCCGCCCGAAAGTGATCTGACGGGCGTATCCGTGGATGCGGTCTTGATCCCCAGTAATTTGATGTACTCATCCGCAAAGGCTTCCGCCTCGGACCTGGAAAACGGCCGGAAAAAGCCCTTCATGACCTGCAATGCAAGTATGATGTTTTCACGCACGGACAGATCCTCTATGATGCCGTCCTGCTTTCTGTCCTCGGGCAGATACCCGATGCCATGCTTCATGGCATCCCGCGGCTTTGATATTTTAACCGCTTTGCCGTTCACCCTGACCCTGCCGCCGGTAATCTTGTCGGCGCCGAATATGGCTCGTACGCTTTCACTGCGGCCGGAGCCGAGAAGCCCGGTAAAGCCGTTTACCTCACCCTTATGAATTTTAAAGTCAAATGCTTTCGTACCCTGCGCGCTTGCCAAACCCGACGCCTCGAAAACGGGCACGGCGTCCGGCTCGGGCTGCAATGCGCTCTGGTTATGCAGCGATGTAATGTCATCAAGCTCTTTGCCCATCATCTTTGAAATGAGCTGTACGCGCGGCAAGTCCTTTACTCCGTACTCTCCGACGAGTTCGCCGTTGCGCAGAACGGTGATCCTGTCGCATATCTCGTATACCTGCTCAAGAAAATGTGTAATAAAGATGATACCGACGCCGCGCGCCTTTAAGTCGCGCATCAGAGAAAAGAGCTTTTCGACCTCGTGTTCGTCCAGCGAGGAGGTCGGCTCATCCAGTATCAGCACCTTGCAGTCCATATCCACGGAGCGGGCAATCGCAATCATCTGCTGGACCGCCAGCGAGCATGCGGCAAGCTGCTGAGTGGGCCTTGCCGGTATATTAAGCCTGTCAAGTATCTCCGTCGTCTTATTCTCCATCGAGCGCCAGTTCACGAAGCTGTAGTTGCCACGTCCGATGAACATGTTTTCGGCAACCGTCAGGTTCGGGCAAAGCATGATCTCCTGGTAAACCGTACTGATGCCCAGGTTCTGTGCCTCCTGAGGCGATTTTACATTAATTTCCTTGTTGATACCCGCTAAGTGGATTTGTCCTGAGTCCTTCGGATATACGCCTGTCAAAACTTTGATCAGTGTTGATTTGCCGGCTCCGTTCTCACCCATCAGAGCGTGAATCTCGCCCTTTAAGAGCGTGAAATCCACGTTCTGCAAAGCGCGTACGCCCGGGAATGCCTTGCATATTTTCCGCATGGACAAAGCGATGTCATTTTGCATAGGGCAGTTTACCATCCTTAAAGCATTGGAAATCTCCCCAATATGGCGATGCGTGCATACGTCCAACTATACGCATACACCGCATCGCACATACCTGATCTACTTCTGTTGTTCGGGAAACTTATAGATTATTCACCGAGTCCATAGGTATCGATGTCAGCCTGCGTGATGGTCCTGGCATCAAACCCGCGCTCTTCGTTGATAACCTTCTTTGTGGTAAGGGTCTCGCCTGCTTCAAGTTTCTTGATCATCTCTTCGATGACGGAAGCCTGGAAGGGGCTGCACTGACCGTCATAGTTCCAGTTGCCTGCAAGCAGTTCGCGAAGCGCCCACTTATTGCAGTCAAAGCCCATGATGACGACATCCTTGTCGACGCCGTGTGTAATGCCGGCTTCATCGAGCGCTGCAACGGCGCCCTTGGCCATGCCGTCGTTCTCGGCATAAATCACGTTGAATTCCTCGCCGGAGTTGATGACTGCTTCCACGATCTGCTTGGCTGTTGCTTCTTCCCAGGTAGCGGTCTGCTGCGCGACCATTGTCATGGTGCCGGCATCAAACTCTGCCTGCAAAGCGGCTGTGCGGCCAATCTGCGCATCCGAGCCCATCGCGCCCTGGATGTGGATGACCTTGTACGAATCAAGATTCTGCGCCTTGAGCCACTCAACGGCGGTAATGCCCTCCTGCGCCATGTCAGAAACCACGGCAGCTTCATAAAGGCTCTCGTCGACGTTCATCATGCGGTCGAACAGGAACACTTTAACGCCGGCTTCCTTGGCATTGTTCAGAACAGTATCCCATCCATCCGTAGCGGCGGCTGAAATCAGAAGATAATCAACGCCGTCCGTGATAAACTGCGCGGCTGCATTGAGCTGTTCGTCATTCTTCAGGCTGTAGAAGGTGGAGACCTCGTATCCGTTCGCTTCCGTGAAAACTTTTTCCATGTCCGCAACGTTTGCCGCGCGGTAACCGGACTCGGACGGCGGATTGTTGATGATGCCGACCTTGATCAACCCTTTCTTTGTGCCGGCCGGGGTTTTTCCGCATGCCACCAGACCGAATATCAATACGACGGCAATCAGAACAACTAGGAGTTTCTTCATAATTCAGTTTCCTTTCCGTTATTTAGTGTTTTGAAGATATGCTTTGGATGCCATATGCGTATACTTCGTTACTTTTATAGCATGCTATAAAATGAAAACCAATACCCGCGGCAAAACTGCGTAATAATATCAACCATCTCAATGAAATAACAAACATCGAAACCAAACATATCCGGCCCTCCATCAATTCACTGTAATTTTTCTACCATTTTCAGTAAAATATCGACCTTTTATAAAGGGCAGATATACCGGCAAGCTATTTTCGGCAAGCTTCTCCCCCGTCCGGATGCGCGGCAAGTATTCACCGGATTCTGTCGGCCTTTTCAGTAATCCCGGCCGTCGATCATCTCCCGCGTGATGGTGAAGCAGTCGAACATCGTTTCATCGATGTATGTTTCCCGCTCGATGCGCTCCCCGCGCTGCAGTTGCTGTATGACCTCGTTCACATAGGGGCCCTGAAGCGGATTACACTCGACATTCAGCGCGATTTTACCATCCAGGCAATACTCCAGCCCGAGTTTTGTCGCATCGAATGATATGACGATCACGCCGTCCTTAGCATTGCATACAAGTCCGGCTTCTTCCATTGCGTCGATCGCGCCGAGCGCTTCCCCGTCGTTTTCACAATAGACCACGTCGATGTCGTGTGTTTGCTGCAAAATCGCACCCATGACTTCATATGTCTTGGCCCTTGTAAAATCGCCGCATTCCTGCGCGACCATTTCCCAATTAGGGTTGCGGCTGATCGCCTGCTCCAGCGCCGCCGTCCGGCCGATCTGCGCCGAGGATCCGATCGTTCCCTGTATATGGACGATTCTCAAGGGTTCTTCCGCTCTCCCCTGGTCTTCCAGAAACTCCTCCAGCCATACGGCCGCTTTATCACCCTCGCCGCGGAAATCCGAGCCGATGAATGCGGCATACAGATTCCTGTCGACCTCCTTGATATAGCGGTCGGTCACGATGACCGGTATGCCGGCCTCCCCGGCTTCCTGTAGAATCGAGTCCCAGCCGGTTTCAACCCGCGGGGACAGCACGATATAGTCCACATCCTGCTGTATAAAGGTGCGGATCGCCCGGATCTGGTTCTCCTGCATATTCCGTGCATCGTCGAAAATCAGCTCATAGCCGTTTTTTTCGCTCAGCGCGGTCTTCATGCTCTCCGTGTTGGCCACGCGCCACTCCGATTCGGCGCCGACCTGCGAAAATCCGACCACAATCAGGTCGTCTTCGGAAGCGTCGGGCGCTGGTGCTTCCTGTCTGACGCAGCCGCTTAAAAGAACCGCAAGGCACAAAGCCGCCGCAACGAAACTTCTCTTCATGACGCCATCTCCTTGTCGATTTTCTGTGCCGGGATTCTCACGGTAATCGTTGTGCCGGCATCGGGCACGCTATCGATTGACACGCCGTATTCGGCTCCGAACAATATTTGAATTCTCTGGTGCACCGTCCGCATGCCGAATCCTTCGCCCTTATCGCCCGCAAGCGATTCCCGCACCGCGTCCAGGCGCTCTTTAGTCATGCCTGACCCGTCGTCGGTGACCTCCAGCACCAGGCATCCGTCCACAATGCTGCCGGTTACGCGGATGACGCCCTTGCGGC